>Ga0169931_10008545_pt1 | contig 14926 bp, 11 predicted proteins | sample Kivu_15m_20L_FD_129675 | JGI IMG/M metagenome (GOLD analysis project Ga0169931, IMG submission 129675) | Freshwater microbial communities from Lake Kivu, Western Province, Rwanda to study Microbial Dark Matter (Phase II) - Kivu_15m_20L... | ecosystem: Environmental > Aquatic > Freshwater > Lake... | reverse complement strand
CGGTCCATGTAGCAGATGTACTGGTTCACGGGGAACTCCACCTTGGTCTCGGTGCCATTGGACACGAACTCACCCACACGTTCGTCGAGCTTGACCGTGGCGTTCACATTGTCCGTGCGGAACGCGATGCTCGCCGTATCACCTTCCGTGAGGCGGAAGTCGGACGTATCGGCATGCAGCTGCATGGTTTGGAACGCGAACAGGTCGGAGCGCAAGGTGGCGTTCCGGAAGTCGATGAGGCCGCGGCCCGTCATGCCCTGCGGGGTGAGGTCGGTGGCCCCGTGCAGCAGGGCCTGGTCACCATACATGACCAGCGGTCTGCGCAGCTTCTCGGTGTGCAGCACGTCACGCGCTGGCTCCAGCCGCACGAAGACATCCGCTGCCTGGACCTCGGGCACCTTGGCGGGTGCCGAGGCCATTTTGTTGAACAGGGTATCGGCCCTGCCCAGGGTGCTGTCCGGTGTGAATACGAGCGACTTGGAGCGCACCGTACAGGTCAGGTACTGCAGTTCTCCATCCCCCTGGAGCCCCCGGTTGTTCAGTTTTACGGAGCTGGTGAAGGTGGCCTTGCGCCCATAGAGTGCCATACCCGCATCACCGGTACCCCGCACGAAGCCCAACGCGTAATCGGGCTGCAGTCCCAGCGGCTCCTTGATGTCCGGGAAGATCCCCGCAGAAACCAGGGTTCCGCTGAAGTTCAGCCCCTTGTTGGTGAAGTTGTCGAGTGAATCGAGCTGGAACGGGTCGCTCCTGTAGTAGAAGCGGTCACGCTTGTACACGCCGCGCTGTATGTTGCCCTTGTCATAGAACACATAGCTCTCCTTGGTGCTGTTGAACTTCGGGTAGCTGGGATAGTCCTTCTGATGCAGCCCCCCCTTGTTGCTCGGGGCGTCGATCTCCAGTGTGCCGGTGACCTGCTCCAGCACGTTCTTCACCTTCACCAGCATGGTCCGTCCCTCGTCGTTCTTTTCGAAACTGTCGGCCATGAAGCTGACCGAATCCACGTTGAGCAGGTCGATGGTGAAGTTGTCGTAGTGGAAATAGTATTCCTTTCCGTGGAAGGTGAGCTTGCCTGCCTGCACCTGTCCACCAAAGGTGAGGTCGCGCCCCTTCTTGATGATGACCTCCTTCTTGGACGGGAAGATGCGCACGTCCTGTGAGTCGCTCATCTGGATGCGGGCCACCCCTTTCATGGCGAGGTCGTAGTTGAGCAGGTTGAGCGTTGCGTTCACACCGTCATCCGCGTTGGAATTGAACTGCAGCACGTCATAGTCCTGCTTGCCCGCGCTGTTGAGGATATGCTGGCGCAGGCGGGGACGGACATCCACCCATTCGGTCTCCGGGTCGTAGTCGAGGTAACCCTTGTTGGCCATATCGATGAGGAGCGGGATCACCTCCTCCTTGGGCATGCGGCTGAAGACGGCGAACTCCTGGGCGTAGAAGTGGCCCTCGTTCTGTTTGCTGAAATCGTTGAGGCGTACCAAGGGATGCACCGCGTCAATTCCCAGGAGCGCGTTGTACCGCTTTTCCTTGAAGTAGTCGAAACTCTCGAAGCTGGCCCTGGTGAGGGTGCTTCCCGGCAGGTTGCCCATCTGTACCACGGGATCACCCTGTTTCCAGGTGAGCACCTCAAAATACATGTCGATGCCATGGTACGTGTTGTAGAAGGGGGCCTTGCTCAGTCCCTCCTCCTTCTTGATGAGGCTGAGCACGCGTTTCTCGCGCAGGAAGCGAAGGCTTACACTGGGGTGGTAGAGCGAATCACCCTCAAGCCTGACGTTCACAGAGGCGTTGTCGGTGGTGATGCGCTCTGTTTCGATGGAGAAGCGCAATCCGCGCGCGATGATGAACGGCCGCTTGTCGCGGTAGAACGTAAGGAAGGCCGGTTGGTCCTTGGTACCGTAACCGATGAGCTTGGCACCCTGGAGGGAAAAGCCGCCTTCGAAATCGATGCCGTCCACGATATCACGGATGGCCATTCTCCGGTCGTAGCTCTCGAAGCGCGGATAACTGGCACCCTCCGGATCCACATTGGCGAGCACCTTGTCGCTCACCTTTCCGAAGAGGGTGCGGGGGAAATAGGGATCGTTGAACCGGACCGAGTCGACCTCATAGGCCGAGGTCTTCATGCGCAGGGTGTACGCATGGTCCCATTCAGCGAAGGTGGCCTCCGGCTTCAGTCCTGCACGCTCCCAGGTGACCTTTCCGCCAACGCCACGCCAGATACCACTGTTGGGCAGGAACACGCCCGTGGTGCCGAGGATGACCGAACTGTCGCCCTTGGCAAGGCAGACCAGGTCGGTACGCTCGAAGCGGACCAGGGGCACACTGTCGAAGGCGAAGGTGAAACGCGCCGCCCGCGCACGCCAGGTGGTGCTTGACGAGCCCAACAGCGTATTGTCCTTGAACAACCCTGCACAGGTAGTGATGAAGGCGGACACGTTCTGCTTGCGGCCGGCCTGCACCAGGTCACCAAGCCCCTTCATCCAGGCGTCGAACTCGCCGCCACTTCGACCGCCGCTGGGAAAGGCTGCCACCGAAGCGAGGTAGTCACGGAACGATGGAAAGGGCTCGAAGCGCTTCTTGAGCATGAAGTTGGCCACCTCCACCACACGGGTCCGCTGGGCATCTGTGTAGAAGGCACCCTGCCACACCGGGGCGAACACGCCGGTCATGAAGCCGCGTGCCTCCTTCTTGTCGGCTTCCTCGAGAAAGGCTGTCATCTCCTCCAGGAACAGCACCGGATCCGATGAGAACGGCTTGGCCTGAGCCATGGCAAGCGCGGGTGCCAGCATGCACAGCAACAGGCCGATGGCCATGCGAACGGACCGGGGGCGTGCGGAGGATGGGCTCATGCCTGTGCGCTGTTGCGTGGTTTTCGGCAACCGAGCAGGGCCCAGTCGCCATCGTTCATGCGTTCTGCAAGTTCCAGGCCGTGTTCGCGGGCGCGCTGGGCCAGCATGTGCCGGTCGGTGACCACGAAGCCACTGAGCAGGAGCGCCGCCCCCGGCTTCATGGCCGCGCTGAGCAGCGGCATGGCATCCAGCAGCACATTGCGCTCGATGTTGGCAAGGATGACATCGTAGCTGTGACCGACGAGCGCGTCGGCCACTCCAGTGGCACACTGGACGCGGATGCAACCGTTGCGTTCCACGTTCTCGCGGGCGTTGTCCACCGCGCCGGGATCGATATCGAACGCGTCGCAATGGCGCGCACCCATCCGTTCCGCAAGGATGGCCAGCACGCCGGTGCCGCAGCCCAGGTCGCAGATATCCTTCTCCCGTATGGCGAGGTCCAGCATGGCCTGCACCATCATGCGGGTGGTGGCGTGGTGGCCGGTGCCGAAGGCCATGCGCGGAGTGATGATAAGCTCGTGCGTGAAGCCTTCTGCAGCCGGGTGGAAGTCCGCGCGGATGCGCACGTCGCGACCCACCTCCACCGGCTGGAAGCTCCGCTCCCATTCGGCGTTCCAATTGCGGTCGGGTATCTCGCGATGCTGCCAGCTCACCTGCACATGTGGGTCACGCAAGGCAAGGAGCTGGCGCAAGGCCCCGGCATCGAAGCGGTCGCTGCGCACATACCCGCGCAGTTCTCCGCCACCCTTGGGGCTGTCGGGCCCCTCCTCGAAGCTGTCGTAACCGATATCGGCCAGTTCGGTCATGAGCACATCGCGCCAGGGATCGACCGGCTCGATCAGGAAGGTCACTTCGGTATATGGCACACTGCAATGGTATTAGCGGCCTGTGCGACCGGCGATGTCGATCAGTGCATGGAACGAGTCCGCATCAAGTGCCGCCCCCCCTATGAGACCACCATCGATGTCAGGTTGGGCGAACAACGCGGCGGCATTGTCGGGTTTGCAGCTACCTCCATAGAGCAAGGGCACGCCGGCGGATCTCCCACCGATCCGGAGCCGCAATCGCTCGCGGATGAACGCGTGCATCTCCTGCGCCTGTTCCGGCGTGGCGGTAAGGCCGGTGCCGATGGCCCACACGGGTTCGTATGCGATCACAGTACGGGCAATGGCATCCCCGTCGAGATCCCTGAATGCGGCATCGACCTGTGCACCCACCACCTCGAAGTGTCGGCCCGCTTCACGGTCGGAGCGCACCTCGCCACAGCAATAGATGGGAAGCAGGTCGCCCCTTAATAACGCGGCCATCTTTCGCCCGACAGCGTCATCGGTCTCACCGAAATACTGACGGCGTTCGCTGTGTCCCACGATGCAGGCGGCGACGCCGATGCTACCGAACATGGGAACGCTCACCTCGCCGGTGAAGGCCCCCCGGTCAGCCTCATGGCAATTCTGGGCCGCCACCATGGCCCGGGTGCCGCGCAACAGGTCCACGGTATCGGCCAGGAAGGGATAGGGCGGCGCCACGATCACCTCCACATGCGGGGCCCAGCGGTCCGCACCGGACACCAGCCGTCGCACCAGATCGGTAGCGGAGCTGCGCTCGGTATGCATTTTCCAGTTGCCTGCAACGATCTTGCGCATGGTCACGGGCCCGTCGGATAGGGCCTTCCACAAAGATGCGGACTGCTTCGCGGTGGTGCCATCACCCACGTACAGGGATATCAACAAGGGCAACAGGGCATCCCGGAAGGGTCAGGACCCTTGTTCGGGCAGGGTATCCGAGAGATCTGCGTCAGCGGGAAGCGGGAAACCCGATGCGGTGGTATCAATGTCAAGGACCGCAGGCACCGCATCAAGCATGCCGCCGCCCAGGATGTCATCAAGCCGGGGTACGTCGTTGCAATGCCAAAGACCTTTCACGGCACCCATCTGAAGCAGCATGATACCGGGGTTGCTCCGAATGGCTGTCTTGATGGTCTTCTCATCGCATTGAAGCATGTCGAAGGGCAGTTGATGCGCATGGCGCACCTCCTCATAAGCCTCGAACGGGCTGGCGCTGACCGCATATACGTACCATCCCTTGCTGAAGGCCGCCTGTGCCAACGAGGCGATGTCCGGGAGGCAGCCACGATCGCTCTTCTCCACGTTGTACATCATCACCAGCAGCACAGGGTTCGGCTCAGCCAGGATGCCCTCTGTCATATCCACCCCATCGATGTCAGTAAGCATGAAATCCTGCACCGGGGAATCGACCCCGGGCTCGACCTCGACGATGCGGCGGTCGACGTATTCGAAGTTCTCATCATCCCACGGATAGGCGCCCCTGCTGTCATACTCCTTCTCCACCCCGGTGCGTTTGTCCCGATAGATCATGTAGATCTCCTGGACGGGTGGCTTTCCCATGGTCCGTTGCTCGGCGATGCTCTTGCCCACCGCATAGGGGCGATAGTCGCGCACCGGCAGGTGCGCATGGTTCCACCAGCTGAAGGCGAGGGTGATGGCGGCGACCCATGCGGCGGTGGCCCATTCCGCCGCGGGGGCCTTGCTGAAGCGCTTGATGAGGATGTAGCCGGTGAACCCGATCAAGGTGAACCAGAGTGGCCCCCACCAGGTGAAGACCCAGCTCCAGAGCGCCACTAACAGCAAGCCGCCCGGGAGCAGGATGCGATCATCCCCATCGCTGTTCCATTTGATGCGGGAACGGAGGAAGAACATGGGAAGCACGAACACGAGCAGCACCATGTCCTTGGCAAAGCTCTCCCACGGGGTGAGGCTGCGTCCGATGGAACCCTTCATGGCATCCCCGAAACAACCGCAATCGGTCACACAGGTTACACCGCGGGTCTCCTCCACACCGTTCACAAGAACCGTGTAGGTGGCAGCGGGATCGCAGGTGGCGGTGTAGGCCGTAAGCCAGCCGAAGAAGAGCGTAAGCCCCAGCAGCGACCAGGTGGCGAGCTTCATACGACCTCCCACCAACACCGCGAAACCCAGCACCACCTCAGCCAGGCATGCGAGCATTCCGAGGGCCAGCGCAAAAGGCACCAGCATGGGAAGGTTGAGCGCACTTTCGGCGAAATACTCCTCCAATTTATAGGAGAAGCCAAGCGGGTCGTTGGCCTTGATAAGGCCACTGACGATGAACAGCGAACCGACGAAGAGACGCGCGAACAGGAGAAGGTACCGCATGGGCTGCATCAGTTGGATGAGGGGCGAAGATAGCGGGGTGCATGGTGGCGGCGCCCTCATTAACGATCCTTCAGAGGACGCAGCTCAGGCCCGTGCCTGATGCACCGCAGCGCGCATCAGCGCAAGGTGGTGATCGTCGTGCTCCACCACGTAGAGCAGCTGGTCCACGGCCGTCATCGACAACTGGCGACAGGGATGTTCAGCCCGATGCCGGAGGGCAGCCTCATCCAATTGAACGAAGCGCTCAACGAGGTAGTTACGGCGCAACCGGAACTCCTCGATCATGTCACCAAAAGGCCGGTCACCATGGCCCCATAGATACCGGTCCTGATCGGCCAGGTCGATGGGGCTGAGCCTGTTGCGGCGTACCTCAAGGTCATCAGCACGCACCTCCAATCGCTCGTCGAGCAGGATGAGGTGCGCCAGGTGGTCCTTCACGCTCCAGCGCCCCGTGACACGCAGGACCATTCGATCCATGGGAGCCCCCTGCACCAAAAGCGCTATCCGCGCCGGAGTGCCGAGCGCACGTTCCACCAGCATGGGCAACTCATCAACGCCCTTGCCGAAAGCAAGCTTCCGTTCGTTCCAAGGAATGATCCGCATGCCCCTATGACCGGCCGACCACCACAGAACGGTGCCCGTGACCGGCGCTTTGACAAAGGTATGACCAACAGCGGATCAGTAGGGAACGGCGGAGGTGGCATCCGCCCCCCTGACAGCCAGGGCCGCAGTATTGCGCCGAACCAGCGCAACCTCCGCCATCAGCCGATCCACCTCATCTCGCACGGCACGCTCATAGGTGTCGTTCCATGCGAGAAAGCCGGTCATGGGAGTGAAGCGGGCGACTCCCATGGGAAGGTCGAAGAAACTGAGGTCGAGTTCCGGCACCTTCGGGAACAGGGTCATCTCCACCTCCACATCCACCACCCGGTGATCACCCTCCCATGCCGGTCCGTGCGTATCCACCGCGTAGCATTTCGTCACGTGGCCGGGGAGGCTGAACCGGATGATGTGCTCGGCGCCGTTCTCCAGCACGAACGAATAGTGCCCACCAGGTCCGGTGTGATCGGTGGCCACTACCACGCCATTGCGGTACACGCGCACGAACACATCGGCCAACGGCCGCCTGTCCTCATAGCCGGTGACCGTGCCATGCAGACGTACCTGGGCCGCCTGCGCGGCCAGGGATAGCAGGATGATCAGGACCGAGGCAACGGAACGCATAGAAGGGTTCATTGGGGCTGCGAAACTACCGGCACAGGACAGGGGGATCAAGGTGCCGCAGACCCAAAACGCACGGACTTACGAAACCTCGAATGTTAATTACCGGTCGCGCCGGTCAGAACATGGGTGATGTGGAAGAAGAGCCTAGCCACTGCACGGCTCCTCATCACTTCGAACGCCGGCATACATCACCGGCCACCCGCCTCATCCAGCTGGACCATGGCGAAGACCCCGTAGTTCACGATGTCGAGGAAATTGGCATCGACGCCTTCGCTCACCAGGGTGTTCCCTTGATTGTCCTCGATCTGCTTGATGCGCAGCAGCTTCATGATGATCAGGTCCACCAGGGAGCTGACACGCATGCTGCGCCAGGCCTCGCCGTAGTCATGGTTCTTCCGTTGCATCAGCGCGCGGGCCTGAGCCAGCGCCGCCTTCACCCGCATGGTGCCTTCCGCGATGGAGAGGTCTGGTTGGTCCACCACTCCCTGCTCAAGCTGCACAAGCGCCATGGCGGCGTAGTTGATGATGCCGATGAGCTCGGGGCGCACCCCCTCTCCCACCCGGCTTTCACCCACTGTCTGGAGGGTGCGGATGCGCTGGGCCTTGATGAAGATCTGGTCGGTGAGCGATGGCACTCGCAGGATACGCCAAGCGGTGCCATAGTCATGTGCCTTCCTGGCGAAAAGGGCGAGGCACTCCTCGACCACCGCATCGTACTGCACCAACGTGCGTTCCATGGGCTGCGAAGGTAGCCGCTCAGCGGACCAACAAGAGGCGGGCGTGCTGCAGGTCGGTGCCCCCCGCCAGTTCGAACAGGTAGATGCCACCTGCCCACGCCGACACATCCATGCGCAAGGAAGTGGCACCTGCCGCGGGATGGAAGGTGGCCACCAGGCGCCCCCCGGCATCGCGCACCGTCAGCGCTGCCACTTCGACCAATGGAGCGAACGTGAGCACGACATCATCCACTGCTGGATTGGGAAGCAACGCAAGCGCCCCCGCAGAGCGTTCGGACACACCCGTGCTGAACTCCACCGTGGAACCGGCGGTGCAATCGAGCCCGTTAATGCGGAGCTCGACGGTGTAACTGTCGATCTGGGCATAGGTGTGCACCGGGTTCTGTTCCGTACTGGTGGCCCCATCGCCGAAGGACCATACCCAACTGGTGGCACCCACACTTTCATCGGTGCAGGAGAGCTGAAGCCCGCTGAGCTCCGTGCTGAAGGCAGGTTCCACAACGGATACCGCGACGTCAACGGACGGGCTTGCACAGGCGGCACCCTGCACCTCCAGATCATAGAGGAAGTAGTAGTGACCCGTGCTTGCCGAAGAACCGGTCACGGACAGCAGGCCCGGGAGTTCATAGGGGTATTCCGCACCGGTATCGTTGCGGTACAGGTTGGTGTTCGAACCACCAATGGAATAGGTACCCGGCCCGGGTAGTTCAAACCCGAGGTCGATGCGGCCCGCCCCTGTAGGGATGGCGACCTGGACACTTTGAAGCAAGGGTCCCGTGCCATTGGAACCGGACCACAGGTTGAAGGTCCTTGTGCCACTGGTGGCCGCATCCACCCAAGCGGAGACGATGGTACATGCCTGCTGAGCGGTCAGGTTGACCGTGCCCACGAACGTGCTCTGCAGGTGGCCACCGGTACCGAAGGCATTGGTGGCCGGCCCCACGAACCCGACCGGACCCGGAACCACGCTGCGGACACTGTAGGAGGTGGACGCCGCCAGTGCCGGAGTGGACAGCACGGGTCCGGAGCCTGCGGCCATGCCTTGCGCATCGGTCCACTCCAGCGTGCCGATCCCGGTGGCGGTCAATTCCGCCGAAGTGCCCACACAAATACTGGCGTCCGAAGCCTCCGGTGGCTCCGGCAATTGGATGGTGACGCTCTGGCTGAAACTGTCGCTTCCGATGATGTTCGTTGCAATGAGGGTGACCGTGTAGGTGCCGCTGGCAACGTATGTATGCGAGGGGTTCTGTTCGGTGCTGGTGGTGCCATCACCGAAGTTCCAGTTCCACGATTGTGGGACCTGGGTGGACCCATCCGTGAATGAGACCGTGCCGCTGCAACCACCCAACAAAGCTGCCTCGAAATCGGCCTGGGGCGCCACGGTGGGCAGCTGGCAGGCCAGCGGAAGGTCGAACGCCTCCACCTGGTCGAATCGGTCGTCCGTGCTGCCCTGCTGGGCGCTGAAGCCCAATCCGCGGCGGGCGAATGCGTTCCAGATGAGGCATTTGTTCGCACCTCCATAGATCAGCTCATCGGCCAGCAGGATGGCATCACGCCCATCCACGAAACCCGGGTTGCAGGCCTGCAACTTCAGTCCTTCCGTTACCAGGCGCATGGCGATGTTGTTGCCACCATCGCCATTGTACACATCCGCGTCATAGCCGTACAGGTCGATGAGGTCCCACGTCATGTCCCACAGCATGGTGGCCCACACGAAGCCGATGCCATGGGGCTGGGAGATGTTGGCATTGTTGGTGGCGCCGTAGGTGTATGGGTTGACGGCCGTATTGCGGGTGTAGGGAGCTGGACGGATGCCCGTGGCCGTGGTGGCCTGGCCGCTGGCGAAGGTGCCGATGCCCCGCACATCGTTGGGCTGGTCGCCGGGCTCGATGGTGAGCATCAGGCCCACCCAATCGCTCCAACCCTCACCCATTTGCTCAGCATTGAACAGGCACTCCACATTGTCGCCACCGCCGGTCAGGCGCGTGGAGATCCCATGGCCATATTCGTGGGCCACCACACCGTTGTCATAGCATCCATCACGGTCAGCGGACTGTCCAAGGTTTGACAGGGTGATGTTGACCGTATTGCCCGCCTGCAATGCCTGCCGCAATTGGGCGCCGAATGCATCGCTAACCATCACGGCAGGTATCGTGACCAGGCCACTGGTACCGCCCATGGAGGTGGGGTTGCCTGGCTGGTTGTTCACCACGATGACACCGATGGCACCCGCTGCCTGCATGGCCTCCACCTTCACCACGAAGGTGCAATTACCCCGGTCCACCAGTGCGTACTTACCTGCGATGGCGCCTGCGTTCAGGATGCCATTGCAGCCATCACCGGTCGGTGCGACATCATCAAGAGCTGCGACCAGGTCACCGCTCAACGGCACGGCAGGCAGTCCCGGACCGAAGCCGGCAACGGCACTGGGATAAGCCCCGGCAAGGCCTGAAGGACTGTTCACCACCAGGTTGTTCCCAAGGGATGCGCCCGTCCAATTATACATCTGCATGGCCCCGGACGAGCCATCGGGGGGGGTGGCGAAGTTGGCGTTGTTATTCCCGCCGCCATCCTGCGCCTGCGCGAACACAGCATCCTCACCGACGCCGCCACGACCGTAGTTATTCACCTGGAAGTTGCCGCTCTGTTCATCGAATCCGTACTGGTACCAGACATCGTGCATCAGGTTGTTCCAGAAGAAGAGGTTGGTGATGGATGCATCGAGGCTGTTCCCCGGATCGGCGCCAAGGTTCAGCGGGAAGTCGAAATCCAGTGTCGCGCCCCCGTCCGGTGCGTAACCCGGCGTGTCGTCATCGTCCAGATCCTCGGTCGCCCATACGTTGTTCCCACGGGTGATGGTGAATTCCGCACCCTGCAGACCATCCACATCATGCCATCCGAAGGGGGATGCGGTGCTCTCTTCGGGCGAGGTCACCAGCGTCCGGCCACCATGGTTGGGGCTCTCCACCGGACGCTGGAACACACGATAGCCAGAGGACGACCCACCGGCGACCGCGATGTCCTCGGCCAATGCAGCACGGTCATCATGCGGTGCATCATGCTGGTGGGCTTCCGGAAAGGAGCAGGTCAAGACGATGTTGTTCCTGCGCAGGATAGCGCCTGTGGAAGCATCCACCGCCACCAGCCACCAGGTATCGGATGCGTGCGTGCGGATGGACAGGTCCCACGCCGGGTGTAACATACCATCGCCATCTGGCTGCAGGATCGAGCGTGCATGGACGGCCTGTCGCGCGATGGAGGGCGCCAGCAGCTCCAGGTCACCGGGTCGTGCACCGGGACGTTGGACCGGGTCCTCCTGCAACGAAAGTCCGAGGGCTGTGGAGGCTTGGCGCAAAGCGTTCGTGGCGCTCATGGCACCGCCCGCCACGATCCTCGAACGGAGGTCGCGCAACAGGCGGTCGGCCACGAGCCGTGCGCGGCCGTCCTGAACCACGAACGTACCGATGGCATTGTGCACATCGCGCCCATCCACCTGCTGGATGACATGTACGATCTCCAACCCCTTCGCCTGTGAACTGGGCATGCTACTGATGCGCAGGTCCTGAGCGTCGGACGGGACGAAACCGAGTGAAGGGCCCTGTTCGGCAAGATAGTCCCGAATGGCCTGCAGAGGTCCTTGGGCGTTGAGCGCTGCGGAAGCCGTCAGCAGGATGGATACAAGCAGGGTGGGACGTAGCGTGCTCATGGGCGAGGTTGGAGGGCTCTATGAAGACAGCCCCGAAGGTACCGTTGTTCATCGTTCCGCAGCACAAGCTGAGCGTCATATGGTCGTCATCGGTGGGAAGCCTGTCGCAGCCGGTACCTTCGCCGCATGAAGATCACCTGGAACCTGCAGGGACGTTCGGCCCAGTGGGATGGCCCTGTGGTGATGGGCATCCTGAACGCCACGCCGGACTCCTTCCATGCGGGCAGCCGCGTGGATGCCCAGGCCGCCGTGGACCGGGCCGGGCGGATGTTGGAGGAGGGCGCCGCGATGATCGATGTGGGTGGCATGAGCACCCGGCCGGGATCGGAAGCCGTGTCCGAGCAGGCGGAACTGGATCGGATACTGCCTGTGCTTTCGGCCATCCGGAAGGCGTTCCCCGAGGCTGTGCTAAGCGTGGACAGCTATCGCTCCGGAGTGGCCCGGGAGGCCGTTCATGCCGGTGCGCTGGTGGTGAACGACATTTCAGCAGGCCTGCTGGACGAGGAGATGCTCTCCACCGTGGCCGGCCTGAAGGTGCCGTATATCCTGATGCACATGCAGGGCATGCCCGCCACCATGCAGGATGCACCGACCTACACCGACGTTCGTGGGGAGGTGCTGTACCACCTGAGCCTGCGCATGCAGGCAGCACATGCAGCCGGTATCGCCGATGTCATCATCGATCCGGGGTTCGGGTTCGGGAAAGAGGTGCGGCACAATTATGCGCTCCTGGCCGGCCTGGCATCATTCACCGTGCTCGAAGTGCCGTTACTGGTTGGGCTTTCCCGGAAACGGATGATCTGCGCTCCCCTCGGCATCACTGCGAATGAAGCCCTCAATGGCAGTACCGTGCTGCAGACGATCGCCCTGCTGAAGGGTGCATCGATACTCCGAGTGCACGATGTAAGGCCTGCGGTGGAGACCATCACCCTCGTGAGGGAGCTGGACCAGTGGGGCAGTTGACACTGCGGGCCACTGGAAGACGCGCATCAAAATTCAACCTCCCTGCGACGGCGCAAGGAGGTTGTACTGCCGGCCTTGGCCTGCTTCCTGCTGCGGGCGAGTAGTTCCCGTTCATAATGCACCATCATCCGCAGCACCTGCGGCCGCATCCCATCGTTGTAAGCGATATCCCAGTTGAGGTTACGCACCGAATGCTTGTAGGCCGCCATGCCGATGGGCGCATCCAGCAACCCGAAGTCGAACCCGGGGATCCATTCGAAGAGCGTCACCTGCAGGTCCATGTCGAAATAGGGCACATCGGGGAACAAGGGGATGGCCGTGGCGTCGATGCGCACATGCTTGGTCACCATGTCACTGCGGTGGAACCAGACCACGTAATCGTACCCGCGCTCCAGGAACAATTCATAGTGGCCATTGCGGCTGGTGATCACCGTCTCCCGCTCCACACTGTCCTTCACGAGCCGCACCTGGACACCCTTCATGCCATCCCCGCTGAAATGCTCCGTAACGAGGCCGTGCAGCCGGATGTGGAAGGCCCGTGCGTTCTCCGGTTCCAACCATGCAAGGAGCACCACCAGCAACCACCAGGACCGCGTTACGGACATCGCCGCAAAAATAGGGTAAGCCCATGATCGGATCGCGGCGGATACACATCACCTTTGCAGCAAGCGGTGGTTCATGAGGCTCAGCGTACGTAACGGCGAGAACCTGCACATCCTGTTCTGGTTGTTGAAGGACCTGTGCTGGGTGATGGACGCCCGGGTGGCCGGGTTGGTGCTGGTGGCACCGACGGTCTGTGTGGCGGTCTGGATCTGCTGGCGGTCCCGCTCCGATCGGAGCGGGTTCGTTCATGCCCTTGCCGTGGTGTTGTGGATCCTTGCCAACTCCACCTGGATGATCGGGGAGTTCTTCCTGGCGGATGGCACCCGGCCGTATGCCATCGGCCTGTTCGTGTTGGGCCTGATGGTACTGGCGTTCCACTACCTGGCCGGGTGGTTGCGCGGAACTGAGCCTTGAGCGAATTAATATGGGGTTCACATTGGCCCGCAATGGTGCCGGTTATCTTCGCACAGCCTCACCATGAACGAGCTCAGCGCGCTCCGGGTCCACTTGGACCGCGTCCTGCAGATCGGACTGGCCTGGCTCCTTGCGGGCCTGTTGAGCGCTTTGTTCGAGCACAACGCCGTGCAAAGGGCGGGTGTTGAAAGTGCGCTGTTCGACCACATCGACGCCAATTATCTGCGGTCCCTGCTTGCGGGCCTGATCGGCGGCGGCATCTACATCTTCCTCTTGCGCCCACGGTTGCGTCGCAGGCCGTTCTTCCAAGCGTGGGGCATCATGGCGTTGCTCATCCTGGTGGTGCTGTCGATCACCGTTGTACTGTGGCGTGCACGTCTTGCCCCGGAGCTCGGCCCCGCCTTCGCCAGCGAGTTGTTCACCCTGGATGTACTGGGGACCTACCTGTATTGGACGTTGCTCATGGGTGGCACCATGCTGATGGTCAGAATGAACGACCAGTACGGCAGCGGTGGCATCGCCTACCTTACCGGACGCTACCACAAGCCCCGCCAGGAGATGCGCATTTTCATGTTCCTCGATATGCGATCGTCCACCGCCATTGCCGAGCAGTTGGGCCATGTGAAGTACTTTCAGCTGCTGAACGAGCTGTTCACCGATATCACGGACGTGATCGTGCGTTCGCGCGGCGAGATCTACCAGTATGTGGGTGACGAGGTGAGTGTGAGCTGGACCTTCCGCAACGGGGTACGGCGCCAGCGGTGCGTGCGCTGTTTCCTTGACATCCGCACCAAACTGAACCGTCGGGCACGGCACTACGAAGAGCGGTATGGCATCGTACCCGTCTTCAAGGCGGGCTTCCACTATGGGCCGGTAACGACCGGTGAGGTTGGCTCGGTTAAACGCGAGCGGATCTACAGCGGTGACGTGGTTAATACGGCCGCCCGCATACAGAACAGCTGCAACGAACTGGCCGTGGACAACCTGCTGTCGCAGGAATTGTTGGAGGTGCTGCACCTGCCACCCGTGTATCGCACCCGTGAAATGGGCTCCATCGCCCTGCGGGGAAAGGCATCCAGCACCACCCTGTGGACCATTGACGAGGCGCGTGCCTGAGGCACCTCCACCGGTCAGTAAAGAGCCACCCTGCCTCCGCGGATAACGGTCCACGGACCGCTTGGGGCGGGATAGAGCACGGCATCACCGAACAAGTCGAACGTGGGTATCGCCGCT
>Ga0169931_10008544_pt1 | contig 14926 bp, 11 predicted proteins | sample Kivu_15m_20L_FD_129675 | JGI IMG/M metagenome (GOLD analysis project Ga0169931, IMG submission 129675) | Freshwater microbial communities from Lake Kivu, Western Province, Rwanda to study Microbial Dark Matter (Phase II) - Kivu_15m_20L... | ecosystem: Environmental > Aquatic > Freshwater > Lake... | reverse complement strand
TAGGTCCACGCGTGGTGGTTCGCGGCAAGGCAGCCAGCGGCGACGCTTCGTAGGCCGTCTCCAGCGTAGGAGAGGTGGTGCCCTCGAGTGGATTCGAACCGGTAAGCCCCGTGCGACGGCCGCAAGAGCGGCCGTCGATGCAACGACGCCTTGGCGTCGTTGCAAGGGGACCCCCGGAGCGGGCCCCGTCCCGCGTAGGTCCACGCGTGGTGGTTCGCGGCAAGGCAGCCAGCGGCGACGCTTCGTAGGCCGTCTCCAGCGTAGGAGAGGTGGTGCCCTCGAGTGGATTCGAACCACCACGGTGTTACCCGCCAGCACCTCAAGCTGGTGCGTCTGCCAATTCCGCCACGAGGGCACCTTGGATCGCGTCAGTCGGGGCGTCGCAGGGCTCTGGGCAGATGCGGGTCTGTCCCTGCGCGCCATCTCGGGCGAAACCCGAGGGGCGGGGAGCATAGCAACGCGCGGATGCGGATCAAGAGGGCGCCGCTACGACCCTCGACGGCTTGGATGGGGCCGTGGTGGGAGCTAGGGTCTCGGGATTGCTAGACCACGGTCGCGACAGCCGCGGCCACTCCCTCCCCTCCCGCCTCCCCAAGGAACCTCGAGCGACCTGTGAGCGCACCCAAGGGCAACGTCCTGATCGGCCAGTCGGGTGGTCCCACCCACGTCATCAACCAAAGTCTCGTCGGCCTCGTGGAGACGGCCCGGGCGAGCGGCGGCGTACAAAACGTGTGGGGCACCCTGCACGGCTTCAAGGGCGTGCTCGACGAGCAGTTCGTCGACCTCGGTGCCGAGCGCGCTGACGTGCTCGAGGCGGTGGCCCAGACCCCGGGCGCGGCGCTGCGCTCGGTGCGCAAGAAGCCCACCCGCGAGGAGTGCGAGCGCGCCCTGTCGGTGCTGCGCCGCTACGACGTGCGCTACTTCTTCTACATCGGCGGCAACGACTCGGCCGAGACCGCGCACATCCTCGCGAGCATCGCGCAGGACGTCGGCTACGAGCTGTTCGTCTACCACGTGCCGAAGACGATCGACAACGACCTGCGCGGCACCGACCACTGCCCGGGCTACGCATCCGCGGCGCGCTACGTGGCCTCGTGCTTCCTCGGCGACAACGTCGACGTGCGCAGCCTGCCGGGCATCAAGATCAACGTCGTGATGGGCCGCAACGCGGGCTGGCTGACGGCCGCGAGTGCGCTCGCTCGCACGCAACTCGACGACGGCCCGCACCTCGTGTACGTGCCGGAAAACGCCTTTGATCCGCACGAATTCGTGACCTCGGTCGACGCGGTCTACAAGCGCCTCGGGCGCTGCATCGTGGCGGTCTCGGAGGGCATCCACGACGCGCAGGGCCGCCTGTTCGCGGAGTCCAAGGAAGTCGACTCCCACGGCAACGTGCAGCTCTCGGGCTCGGGCGCCCTCGGCGACAAGCTGGCGGCGCTGCTCAAGAGCCAGCTCGGCGAGAAGCTGCGCGTGCGCGCCGACACCTTCGGCTATGCGCAGCGCTCCTACTTCGGCGCGGCCTCGCCGGTCGATGCCGCCGAGGCGCGCGAAGTCGGTCGCGTGGCCGCGCGCGTGGCGCTCGCGGGCGACGCGCCGAGCGGCACGATTTCGATCGTGCGGGAGTCGGATGCGCCGTATCGCGTCAGCTTCCGGCGCAGCGAGCTGTCCCTCGTCGCGCGCGAGACCCGGCCCATGGAGGCCGCGCTGCTCGCCGGTCCGCACGACGTGGCCCTGCCGTTCCTCGACTACCTGCGTCCGCTGGTGGGGGACCTGCCCCGCCCCGCGCGCCTCTCGGACCTGCCCGTCGCACGGCGCTGAATCCGACCCGACGCCCCGCTCCGAACTTCTCTTCGGCCCCCTCTGCACGAGCCCTCCCCTTGAGCGATCGCACCATCGAAGTCCCGGATCCCGATCCGGCCCAGCCCGCGCCCGAGGCGCCCCAGTCGCCCTACAAGAACCTGCTCGTCCCGCTGGTGGTCGTGCCGTTCATGGTGGTGGGCGTGCTGGTGCTCGTGTTCGTGTTCTTCGGTGCCGTGGCGGGGGAGGAGACCTCGATCGAGGACAACCTGCGCCGCGTGGTCGACGGGGGGCTGAACGAGCGCAAGCAGGCCGCCATGAGCCTCGTCTCGCAGGCCTTGGAGAACCAGCGCGCCCGCGCCGCTGGGAGCCCGGAGCCTTGGCCGGTGGGGCCGGAGTTCGTCGACCGCCTCGGGCGTGCTTGGGAGGACGTCTCCAAGGATGCGGATCCGACCGCGCGCCAGCTGGCGATTGCCCAGCTCTCTGCACTCTATGGCGATCCAGCTGCCTTCGATCGACTGTCCATCTTCCTCGATGCGACCAACGAGCAGGACCCCGATGGCCAGCTGCGCGTGTCGGCCCTGATGGGGCTCTCGTGGCTCGCCGACGAGCGCGCGGCCGCACGCATCATCCCGCTGCTCGACTCGCAGGAGTCGTTCCTGCGCCAGACCGCGGCGGCCGTGCTCCAAAATCTGCCCGGCGCGGCCACGCAGGAGGCCTTGGCCAAGCTGCTCGTCGATCCGGCGCTCGAGCTGCGCGGTCAGGCGGCGATCTCGCTCTCCCACCTCGGCGACCTCCGCGGCGCGGCGGTGCTGCGCGAGCTCGTCGATCCGGCGAGCTACGCCACGGTCCAGAGCGCGGAGCCCCAAAAGTTCGCCTCCGAGCGCCTCGTCGAGTCGACTCGCCTGCACGCCGTCGCGGCCCTCGGCCGGCTGAATCGGCCGGAGGACCGCGCCCTGCTCGAGGCCGTGGCGAAGGACGACGCGAGCCTGCAGGTGCGCGAAGCGGCGATGCGGGCGTTGCAGACGCCCTGAGCTATTTTTTGCCCCGCCCGAAGGGCCCCGAGGGCGGGAAACGGGGCTCGTCAGGGCTTGCGTTGGGCCCCAGATTTCCCCATCCTCTCGGTCCCTCTGTCCGCGGCGAATGTGGGCCGGACCAACGCCTCCCAAGGCGTCTCGTCCGGCACCGTTCGCGGCGGCCAACTCCGAGCCCTCGCGCAACCTCGATCCCATCCGATCCCCGTGGCCGACGAGAAGCCCCAGACTCCCGCTGAACCCTCCATCCAGCCGCCGCCCCTGCGCACCGCTCCGTTGCGCGGCGACGTCTCCCGTCGCGGCCTGTTCTCAGCCCTCGGGCTGGGCTGGGCCGCATTCGCCGCAGCCGGTGCCGCCGGCGGTGGCGCGATGCTGCGCTTCCTGATGCCCAACGTGCTCTACGAGCCGCCGCAGGAGTTCAAGGCGGGCAACCCGACCGAGTTCGCGGTCGGCGCCGTCGACGAGCGCTTCAAGGCGGCCTACGGCGTGTGGATCGTGCGCGAGCCCACGGGCTTCTACGCGCTCTCGACCGTCTGCACGCACCTCGGCTGCACGCCGAACTGGCTGCAGGCCGACGAGAAGTTCAAGTGCCCCTGCCACGGCTCGGGCTTCGTGCGCACCGGCATCAACGTCGAGGGCCCGGCCCCGCGTCCGCTCGAGCGCTACAAGATCGCGCTGGCCGAGGACGGCCAGATCCTGATCGACAAGAACACCAAGTTCCAGGAAGAGAAGGGCCAGTGGTCGCTCGACGGCGCCTACCTGCCCTACGCCTGATCGGCTTGCACCAAAGCCTGATGGGCTGACACCCCCGCCCCGTCCCGCTCCGGCCTTTCGCTGCCCCTCATGACCAAGCTCTTCACGTACCTCCGCGAGTCGCAGATCTGGAAGTCGGTCTTCCGGCACGGCTACCCGGACACGCCGCGCAACCGCACGCTCGCGGTGCTGTCGAACGTCTTCCTGCACTTGCACCCGGTCAAGGTGCGGCGCAGCGGCATCCGCCTCAGCTACACGTGGTGCATGGGAGGACTGACGTTCTTCCTGTTCCTGATCCTGACGCTGACCGGCCTGTTGCTGATGTTCTACTACCGCCCGACGGCGGATAAGGCCTACGAGGACATCTTCGCCCTGCGCGAGCATGTGCCGATCGGCGTGATGCGCGAGATGCACCGCTGGGGCGCGCACCTGATGGTGATCAGCGTGTGGCTGCACATGTACCGCGTGTTCTTGACCGGCTCGTACAAGCCGCCGCGCGAGTTCAACTGGAACGTCGGCGTGATCCTGCTCGTGCTGACGCTGCTCTTGTCCTTCACCGGCTACCTGCTGCCGTGGGACCAGCTCGCCGTGTGGGCCATCACCGTCGGCACCAACATGGCCCGCGCCACGCCGTTCCTCGGCCACGAAGGCCCGGGCGCCGCGCTGGTCAGCTTCGGCGGCATCGACTTCATCCACGCGGGTGACGACGTGCGCTTCGGCCTGCTCGCTGGACGTTTCGTCGGCGAAGGCGCGCTGCTGCGCTTCTACGTGCTGCACTGCGTGGGCTTCCCGCTGATCGCGGCCACGCTGATGGCGGTCCACTTCTGGCGCGTCCGCAAGGACGGCGGCATCTCGGGTCCCCTCTAAGGAAGCCAAGCGATGCACCTCGCTCTTGCGACTCTGCTGGGTGGCGGCGGCGCGCCCGTCAACGACGGGCCGATCGCGGCCGGTCTCAAGCACTTCTCGAACTGGCTCACCGCGCCCACGCGCTACAGCGTGGTGAGCATCCTCGCGGTGGTGGGGATCCTCTACTTCCGCAAGTTCTTCTCGCAGGTGTGGGTGGTCACGGCGTTCTTCGCGCTGTCGACCGCCTACTTCGTGTTCGCGTTCCAGGACCCGAACTTCAACGCGATCATCACGAAGCCGGACAACGTGCCGATCGTGATCCTGTTCGTGACGGTGATCTTCTTCTCGTGGCTGTCGCTGCGCCGCGCCGTCATCAACGACGAGCGCACCAAGCGCGGCGAGCCCACGCTCGAAGGCGAGCTCGCCAAGCAAAAGGTCTTCACGTGGCCGGACCTCGTCTACAGCGAGCTCATCTGCCTGATCCTGTTCACGGCGGGCATGCTCGTGTGGTCGATCCTGATCACCGCGCCGATCGAAGAGCCCGCCGCGACGGCCCGCACTCCCAACCCGTCCAAGGCGCCGTGGTACTTCCTCGGCCTGCAGGAGCTGCTGGTCTACTTCGACCCCTGGCTCGCCGGCGTGCTCCTGCCGAGCTTCATCGTGGTCGGCCTGTGCGCCATCCCGTACCTCGACGTCAACCCCAAGGGCAACGGCTACTACACCTTCGAGGAGCGCCCCTTCGCGATCGCGTTCTTCTGGGTCGGCTTCCTGCTCTTCTGGGTGTCGTTCGTGATCCTCGGAACCTTCCTCCGCGGGCCGAACTGGTCGTTCTTCGGGCCGTTCGAGTTCTGGGACCTCCACAAACTCGAGCCGATGGTCAACGTCGACCTCTCGACTTACTTCTGGGTTGAGCTACTCGACAAGCCGAGGCCGGACAACCCGTTCGTGCGCGAGGCCCCAGGCATCGTGGCGCTGATCGGCTACTTCCTCGTCCTGCCTCCGCTGATCGGCAAGACCGTGATGAAGAAGATGGTCGAGGAAATGGGCATGGTGCGCTTCAACGTCTTCATGCACCTGTTCCTGTGGTTCGTGCTGATCCCCGTGAAGATGGGCCTGCGCTGGACCGTCGACCTGAAGTACTTCATCGGCATGCCCGAATACTTCTTCAACGTCTGAACCAACTGCGCGCCGTTCCGAACCTCACGCACCTCCCCGCACCTCTCGGACTACTCCCATGGCGGATCGTGGCGATACCCACTACAGCGTCTCCTCGCTGAACAAGTGGTTCCTCCTCTCCAGCGTGGCCATCCTGCTGGCCACCGTCTGGATGGTGATCGATGACTGGGAACGGCCGTGGAAGCACTACCAGCGTGACTTCCGCGAGATCGAGATCGCCAAGGCGCGCGCCGTGGAGCAAGAGCTCACGGCGGCCGGGGCGGCGGCGCGCGAGGCGGAGCTGATGAAGAAGGTCTCGGAGGCCGAGCAGCGCGTGGCCGCCAACGAGGCCAAGATCGCCGAGGTCACCGAGCGCCAGCGGCTTGCCCGCGGCGAGCTGTGGAACGCGATCGAGGCGGCCAAGAAGAAGAAGAGCACCTACAACTGGGACCGCTACGTCCTCGAGGAGAAGCGCCTCAAGGAAGGCAACCCGACCCTCGACCAGGACAAGCTCGACGAAATAGAGCTCGACATGAACGAGGCCATGGGCCTGCAGCAGGGGCTCGAGGCCCAGAAGCTCGCGCTCGACATCGAGATCTCGGACCTAACCCGCGAGCGCGACAGCGCCAAGAAGGCGCTCTCGATCGGCTCGCGCGACCTCGAGCAGGTGCGCAAGCGCCTCGTGCAGCTCGACCGCACCGCCATGAGCGCTCCGGAGAAGGTCGCCGACGTCATCCGCGACGCGCCGGGCCTCGACTTCGTGAAGCCCAACCTGAAGGTCAACAAGGTCGTGCTCGACAAGCTGACCTTCGAGCTCAACTTCACCAAGAAGAAGCGCATCGACATGTGCCACACCTGCCACCTCGGCGCGGATCGCGCCGGGTTCGAGGGTGAGGCCCAGCCGTACACGTCGCACCCGCGTCTCGATCTCTACCTGAGCTCGAAGTCACCGCACCCGCTCAACGAGTTTGGCTGCACCATCTGCCACCGCGGCTCGGGCGAGGCGCTCGACTTCATCCGCTCCGACCACCGCCCGACGGACATGGGCGAGCAGGCGGCGTGGGCCGAGGAGCACCACTGGCACAAGCAGCACCACTGGGACTACCCGATGCTCGCCAGCGAGTACACGGAAGCCTCGTGCGTGCAGTGCCACAAGAGCTCGATGGAGCTCATCTCCGAAGACGCGCCGACGGTCGCGAAGGGCTACGAGCTCGTCGAGCGCTACGGCTGCTACAGCTGCCACAAGATCGACTGGTTCCCGACCAAGCGCCGTCCGGGCCCTAACCTGCGCAACCTGCAGGCCAAGCTCACGCCGGAGTTCGTGACGGGCTGGATCACCGATCCCAAGGCCTTCCGTCCGACCACGTGGATGCCGCAGTTCTTCCACATCGAGGGCGGCAACTACGCCCCGGGCGAGACGATCACGAAGTCGAAGTACGGCGCGGGCCGCAACATCGAGGGACGCGAGTGGGACAACGCCGCGATCGCCGCGATCACGGCCTACCTCGTCGAGCGCGCGCCGCTCGCGGCCATGCCGGCCGTCCCCGTCGAGGGTGATGCGCACCGCGGCCGCGAGACGATGCGCCTCTCGGGCTGCTTCGCCTGCCACAACCTCGCTCCCTACGGCGAGGAACCGACGGCCAATGACCTCGCGCTCGCCCGCACCGGCGAGAACGAGCACGGCCCGAACCTGCGCGGCGTCGCCACGAAGGTCACCAAGGAGTGGCTCTTCCAGTGGCTCAAGGACCCGACCAAGTACTGGGAAGACACGCGCATGCCCAACCTGCGCCTGTCGGATCAGGAAGCGGCCGACATCACCGCCTACATCATGGAGGACCCCGACGGGTACTTCCGCGATGTGCCGGAAGGCTGGAACCCCAAGCTCGTCGACATGGCCGAGCCCCAGCTGCGCGAAGTGCTCTCGGAGCAGGCGCGCTGGTTCTTCGCCCGCGACGGTCGCACGGCGGTCGAGGAGCGTCTCGAGCGCGGCGAGTGGGCGGACTTGGCCAAGCTCAAGGTCGCCGTCGGCGAGAAGCTGGTCGCCAACTACGGCTGCTTCAGCTGCCACGAAATCGAGGGCACGCAGGACTGGATGCCGATCGGCGCCGAGCTCTCCAACTGGGGCTCGAAGACCGTCGACAAGCTCGACTTCGGCTTCGTCAAGCTCGATCCGAACTACCGCGAGGGCTGGCTGATGCAGAAGCTGCACGCCCCGCGCTCCTACGACCAGCAGAAGATCAAGAACCCCAGCGAGAAGCTGCGCATGCCCTACTTCGGCTTCACCGCCGAGCAAGAGCAGGCCATTACGACCTTCATCATCGGCCTCGTCGACGATGAAGTGCAGCTCGCCAAGATGGTTCCGACGCCGGCCCAGCACTCGATGGACGCCGGCATGCGCGCGGTGCGCCAGAACAACTGCGCCGCCTGCCACATGATCGATCCGGGCACGATCACCTTCACGGACGAGAACGGCCTCGCCCACACGATCGCGGCCGAGATCCAGCCCATGTCCGAGGACCAGAAGGTGCCCTCGGCCCACGACCTCGCGGCCATCAAGACCGACGCCGAGAAGTACGAAGTCGACGAGCTCACCTTCCGCGTGCTGCGCCCCGAGCCCGGCGTGCAGAAGGGCATGGGCGACAAGGTGTTCTTCGCTCCGGAGAAGCTCGTGGCCACGGGTGCGCCCCGCGGCGGCGACTTCATCCGCGTCGTGACCGACTACTACATGTACGGCATCGAGCTGTACGACAGCTCGAAGGAAGGCGACGAAGCCAAGAGCTACGTGAGCGGCGGCAGCGGCGACGAGTGGGGTGTCTACGACGCCGACGGCAAGCTGCGCGACCACTCCTCGGAGCCCTACGACAAGGTCCGCTGGACCTTCGCTCCGCCGGTCCTGTGGGACGAGGGCGGCAAGCTGCAGCGCGACTGGTTCTTCAGCTTCCTCCACGACGTGGCATCCCTGCGTCCGCAGGTGCGCGTGCGCATGCCCTCCTTCCGCTACGACCCCGGCGAGGCCGAGGCGATCGCGGACTACTTCGCCCACAAGTCCAACAAGGCTTGGCCGGCCAATTTCACCCGCGCCGCTCGACTTGCAGCCAAGCAGGACAGCGCCGACTTCGCCAAGGCCGCTCGCATAGACGTGACGACCCTCACGGAGATCGAGAACGGCGTGGCCATGGCCACGGAGGCCAACTTCTCCAAGGTGCTGGCGTACGCCTCCTCGAAGGACTTCGCGGCTGCGAAGAACTTCACGGCCCGTCCGGCCGTGAACCCCGCCTATGAGGCCTCCGTGCTGCGCTCCAAGGCCCACCTCGACGCCCGTCGCGCGGTGCTCGCCAACCACCTCGAGCTGGGAGAGGCGGTCGCCGTGAAGGGCGTCAACTGCTTCCAGTGCCACTTCCGCCTCGGCACCCCGCCGCCGGCGGATCCGATCGCTTGGGCTCCGGACCTCGAGCGCGTGCGCGAGCGCCTGCGCGAGGACTGGGTGCGCGACTGGCTGATCAACCCCGCGGTGGTCTACCCGGGCACGGCCATGCCGGCCAACTTCGCCTCGACCCCGCCCCAGTACCAGGACCGCTACCCGAACTCGACCAACGCGGATCAGGTTCAGGTCGTCCTTGAATGGCTCTACAACTTCGACCGTATGTACATGGGTTCCCCGGGCCAATGAACTAGGGAACTCCGCCGGCCGCCGACGCAGACCGTGACGGCCGCACCTCCCGCCTCCTACATCCCTCCATGAAGAACATCACCCTCGCCTCGATCGTGGCCGGTGCCGCTCTGGCTACCGCCTTCACCCTCCCCGCCGAGCCCGTCCGCGGCACCCTGACCGGCTCGGTCCTCCTCGCGGAGACCGGCAAGGTCCTGTTCGACGGCGAGAAGCCGGAAGTCAAGCCGCTCGCGATCGACGCCGCCAAGTCCGAGGGCTGCGGTACGGTCGACACCCAGGACCAGAGCCTGATCATCGGCGCCAACGGCGGCATCGCCAATGTCGTCGTGACCGTCGAGATCGCCGGCGCCACCGTCAAGGCGCCGGAGAAGCCGATCGTGCTCGACCAGAAGACCTGCCGCTTCGAGCCGCACGTCTCGATCGTCCCGGTCGGCACCACGATCGAGTTCAAGAACTCGGACGCCATCTCCCACAACGTGCACACCTACCCCTCGAAGAACGAGGGCCTGAACAAGATGGTCGGCGCGGGCGCGATGGAGACCCAGAAGCTCGAGAAGGAAGACCGCATCGAGATCAAGTGCGACATCCACCCGTGGATGAACTCGTGGCTGATCGTGGCGAACACGAACCACTACGCGGTCTCGGGCGCCGACGGCACCTTCACGATCGAAGGCCTCCCCGCGGGCGAGCACAAGGCCAAGTTCTGGCACGAGAAGCTCGGCAAGGCCGAGGCCACGATCAAGGTCGACGCCGAAGGCAAGGTCGCCCCGGTCGAGGTCAAGATGAGCGCCGAGAAGAAGGGCGGCGGTCGCAAGCGCTAGTTCGCTGCGAACCTGCTCTCCACAGCGCAGGGCGTGTCCGCTCCACCGCGAGCGGGCGCGCCCTGTGCGCTTGAAAGCGGGCGCCTAGGGCTGGCGCGCGTTCCGCGGCCGCCAGTTCTCAAGGAGCGGCAGCAGGGCGCGGAGGGCGCGCTCGTCGCGCTCGTCGCGCTCCAGCGCTTGCGAGCGCAAGGCGCGCTCGTCCGCGTCGAGGGTGGCCTCGACGATGGCCTCGATGTCGCGGCGCAGGGGCCCGGAAGCCGTGGCCGCGCGCTCCATGAGCGGCAGCAGCCTGCGGGCGCGCGCCCACGGAACGCCCCGGCTCTGGGCGCGGGCCTGCAGGTCGTTGGAGGGGCTCATCGGTGCACCGCCGAAGAGTAGCCCGGCCCGCGGCTGTGGGTCGGACGCGGTCGCGAATCCGGACCGAGCTGGCTAGACCGTGATCTGGGGGCGCATGGCGTCGGTGCGGGCCACGACCTCGGCGATGTGTTCCGGGCTCAGGCACAGGAGCGAGCGAGCCTCCGGGCTGAAGACAGCCTCGGCCCCGCGGCGGTCGCCCTCCTCGATGTGGTGGACCATGCGGTTGCCGAGCGCGACCAGCGCCAGCGTGGGAGAGGCGAGCAACTTCTCGCTCGGCCCGTGGTGGTAGCGACAGCACTCGGCCACGAGCTGGGGCAGGCCCCACGAGCTCGCGATCAGGGCGCCGACCTCGCCGTGGTGAAACCCGAAGCGGGCTTCCTCCGCCCGGAACTCCGCCAGCCCGCGCTCGTGCGCCTCGCGCATGCAGGCCAGATAGCCCTCGGTGTTGCTCTCGAGCAGCAGCACCTTGCCGATGTCGTGCAGCAGGCCGACGACTTGGAACTCTTCCGGGGAGAGCTCGATGCGCGCGCGCGAGCGGGTCGCGAGCAGGCCGCAGGCGAAGCCGTCGAGGATCGAGTGGCGCCAGAGGGCCTCGAGGTTGAAGTCGGACTGGCCGCGCAGGTGCTCGTAGCGGCTGACCACGGAGGCCTGCATCGCGATCGTGCGCAGCATGCGCACGCCGAGCACGGCGGTCGCGTGCTCGGTCGAGAGCACCTTCTCGCGCAGGCCGTAGCGCGCCGAGTTCGCCAGCCGCAGCACGGAGGCGGCGATGGGGGCGTCCTCGGCCACCGCGGCCCCGATCTCGCGCACGCCGACGTCCGGGTCGTCGACCAGTGCGTTGATGCGCGCGACGACCTGCGGGAGCGTCGGGATGGCGACGTTCGCGCGGATCAGGTCTTCGGCGGTCAGCGTCGACATGCGGGGCGGGGGAGGTAGCGAGGGCCGGCGGCCGAGAGTGCGGCGCACACTGCGCGCGACCGTCGGCCAGAAAGGCATTTCGGCGTGCCGGGGAGGCGCTTCTTGAGGGCTTTTGCGCTGCGCCCTGGGGAATCCGGCGCGCTGGTCAAGGGCCGTCGCGGCGGGGGACGAAAACTCGTCCGAGTGCGGGCTCCCCGGCCGCGCTTCGAACCTCTTCCAGAGCACCCTCCCCATGCACCTGCACCGACTCGTGGCACCGGTCCTCGGCCTGACGGCCCTCCTGCTGTTCTCCCTTGCCGGCGTGCCGCGCACCGGCGCCGTCGAGGCGGGCACGGCGCTGCGCCTCGAGATCGAGGACCTCGCGCGCCGCGCGGACCTCGTGGTCGAGGGCCGAGTGATCGCGACGCGCGCCTTCCGCGACCTGCGCGGCGAGGTGCGCACCGAGTTCGTGCTCAGCGTCGACGAGACCTACGCGGGCGAGCCCTTCGGCACCCGTCGCATCGAGCTCCCCGGTGGCGTGCTGCCCGATGGCTCGGGGACGTTGATCGCCGGGATGCCCACGCTCGCGCTCGGCGAGGACGCGCTGCTGTTTCTGACCGGTGAGAGTGCGAGCGGCCTGCGCGTGCCCGTGGGGCTGGCCCAAGGCAAGCTGCGGCTCGTGCGCGATGGCGTCGGGCGACTCGGCCTGCTGCGCGACGCCGCCGAGCTGACGCTGCTCGATCCGGCGAGCGGTGCGAGCGCGCCGGCGCCCCTGCCCGCGATGCTCGACCACGCCGACGTCATCCGCCGCGTGCGCAGTGCGCGCAACCGCGTGGAGGCGCGCTGAACATGGGCCTTCGCACTCGCTCGCTCGGTCTCGTCGCCGTCGCATTGCTCGCGCTGGTCGCGTCGACGCACGTGCGCCTGCGCAATCCCTCCAACGGCGCCGAGCTCTACTGGGAGAATCCGGGCAGCATCGGAATCGTGATCAACTCGACGGGCTCGGATGACCTCGTGCCCGACGAGCACGTGCCCGCGCTGCGGCTGGCGATCGAGGAGTGGAACCGCGTCGCCGGCAGCGCCGTCCAGCTCGTCGAGAACACCTCGGCTTCGGCGCGCGCGCGCTCGGACTGGCAGGCCGACGCGGTGCACCTGATCCTCTTCGACGAGGACAACTCGTCAGGCTATTTCCCGCAGGGCTCGGCGACGGTCGCGCTGACGCCGGTGCAGTTCTTCTCGAACGGCCGCATCGCGGACGCCGACATCCTGTTCAACGGAGCGGGCCATCGCTTCACGACGAGCGGCGAGTTCGGAGCGTTCGACGTGCAGGATGTCGCGACGCACGAGCTCGGACATCTGCTCGGACTCGACCACACCGGCGTCGCGGGTGCGACGCTCTATCCCTACGTCAGCCCGAGCATCCTCGGCCATCGCAGCCTCGCGAGCGACGATGCGAACGGGATCCGCGCGAATGCTCCCGAGGCGGGCGCGAGCCTGAGCACGATCACCGGCACGGTGCTGCGCGAGGCGGACCTGTCCGTCGTCGCCGGCGCGCACGTGATCGCGCGCGACACGCAGGGGCGCAACGCGGGTGCGGCGCTCTCGGGCAGCGACGGCACGTTCGCGCTGCGCGGGCTTGGGGCCGGGAGCTACACGCTCTTCGCGACGCCGCTCGACGCCCCGGTCTCCGCCGGGAACCTCGGTGGAGCGCGCACGATCCAGACGGACTTCCAGCCGCGCGACGGCGTCGCGATCGGCGTCGGGGCTGGAGCGACGGCGAGCGTCGGTTCGCTGCTCGTCGGCGCGGACTCGCCGGTCTCGCTCGGCCGCAACTACGACGACTTCCCGCTGCGCGCCGAGCGCGGGCGCGCCTCCGCGCACCTGCTCCGCGGAGCGGGCATGGGCACCGGGGCCTCGCTCGCGAGCAGCGATCCGTCGGTCACGCTCTCGAACATCACGTGGATCGGTACGACGAGCGTGAGCTTCGTCGTCAACGTGCCCGCGGACGAGCCGCTCGGCCACGTCGACCTCGAGCTGCGCAACGGAGCGCTCTCGGTGCTCGCGGGCGCGATCGAGATCACGCCAGTCGATCCCGCGGTCACGCTCGTCTCGCCGGCGCAGGGACCGCTCGCCGGTGGAACGCTGGTCACGGTCAGCGGCAGCGGCTTCCGTACGGGTGCCGCGGTGGTGCTCGGCAACGAGCTCTACCTCGACGGCGTCGCGGGCGGTTGCACGGTGGTCGACGCGAGCACGATCACGCTGGTCACGCGCACCGCAGGCGCGAGCGCGATCTCGGACGTGGTCGTGCAAGACGCGAGCGGCGTCGAGGGTCGCTCCGTCGGGGCGTTCGAGTTCGTCGATGTGCCGCAGATCGAGAGCGTGTTTCCGGCGGTCGGGAGCGATACGGGAGGCACCGTGGTCAAGGTGCGCGGCTCCGGGCTTGTTCCGCCGCTCGTCGTGCGCATCGACGGCGTCGTGCAGACGGATGTCACGCTCCGCGATGGGGGCTTCCTACACTTCGTGACGGAGCCCGGCTTCGCGGGCGGACCGGCGGTGCTCGAAATCGAGGACGCCGATGGAGACGTCGCGTCGGCTGCGTTCCTGTACGTCGCCCAGCCTGATCCCGTCATCGCGCAGGTCTCGCCGTCGAGCGGACCGACCGCGGGCGGAACGAGCCTGTCCATCGCGGGCGCCCATCTCCAGCCGGGCTGCGAGGTGCTGTTCGGCATGGACGAGGAAACGGGGCTCGGCGGCACGCCCGCGGTGGGCGTGACGTGGGTCGATGCCGGACGCGTGGACGCGATCACGCCGCCGCTCTCCGCGGGCGACGTCAACGTCGCCGTGCGCGACACGACCACCGGTCAGGTCACGGTGCTCGCCGGTGCATTCCTCTTTGTCTCGGGTTCGAGCTCGGGCGGCAGCGGCGGAGGAGGAGGCGGGGGAGGTGGCTGCGGAAGTGTCGTCGGCGCTCCGCCGATGGAGATGTCCGACCGCATCGCCGCCGCGGGCTGGATCCCGGCGCTGCTCGCGCTGCTCGTGCTCGCGCAGCTGCGGCGCCAGCGCGCGCTGCGCCTTGCCCCGCGGCGTGTGCGCGAGCCCTGAGAGAAGCTCGGCGCATGCGCGCACCAGCGAGCCCGTCGGCCCCGCGGCCCCAAGGACTCCTGATGCGATCGCCGTCCTCGCACCCTAAGCTCCTCCTCGGCCCCATGAACGAGACCGCGCGTCCTCGCCCGCTCGCGCTCGTCGCGCTGTGCGCGCTCGTGCTCGTCGGCTTCGCGCTGCGCTGGCGCGGCGTCGGCTGGGGTCTGCCGCACCAGACGTATCGCGACGGCATGGTGATCTCGACGCAGGTGGAGTACCTGCGCAACATGCCCGCGCATCCCGAGCGCGACGAGTTCTGGGGCTACTATCCGCACCTGATGTCGCGGCTGATCGCGGCGGCGCCCGACGACTGGGTGGGGGAGCCGCGCGAGCCGCTCGATCTCGACGGACACCTCGCCCGCGCTTCGGAGCCGTGGCTCATGGCGCGCCAGCTGTCGGTGCTGCTCTCGCTGCTCGCGATCCCCGGAGCCTTCTTCGTGGCGCGGCGCTTCGTG
>Ga0169931_10008543_pt1 | contig 14927 bp, 9 predicted proteins | sample Kivu_15m_20L_FD_129675 | JGI IMG/M metagenome (GOLD analysis project Ga0169931, IMG submission 129675) | Freshwater microbial communities from Lake Kivu, Western Province, Rwanda to study Microbial Dark Matter (Phase II) - Kivu_15m_20L... | ecosystem: Environmental > Aquatic > Freshwater > Lake ... | reverse complement strand
GTGGACTTCGAAGGTCCGATTACCTACAAGCCCACGGCCAGCGCGGGAGCAGGCGTGCGCATCGGTCGCACGATGTACTTCATGGCGGAGTATGGATTCTTCTTCTATAAGTTCCCAGAGACGAAACCCTTTGAGCGGGAAGTTTCGGTGAGCTACGGCGTTTCGCTGTAAGCGACCGGCACGGCGACCATCCCGGATTCGTAACGAACGAGCTCTCATGGCGACGTATGTGATTGGAGACGTGCAGGGGTGCTTTGACTCGCTCAAAGCGCTCCTGAATCGTTTTGGCTGGTCGCGAGAGCGCGATGAGCTGTGGTTCGTCGGTGATCTCGTCAACCGTGGACCAAAATCCCTCGACGTGCTGCGCTTTGTCATGGACCTCGGTCCCGCGGCGCGCTGTGTTCTTGGGAATCACGACCTGCACCTTCTGGCGCGGCTCACCGGCGTGGCTGGAGAAAAGAACCTCGACACTCTCGATGCTGTGCTCGCCGCGCGCGATGTTGACCAGATCACCGAGTGGATTGCAACGCGTCCCCTGCTGCACGAAGCAACAGTGAACAAGCAGCGCTATGTCATGGTGCACGCGGGACTCCTGCCGCAATGGTCGCTTGGCGAAGCCGAGGCGCATGCCCGCAGCATTGAGGCTGAGCTTGCCAGACCGGCAAGCCGCCGCAGCCTTCTTGAGCAGCGCAAGAAGCATGCGCCCCTGCGGGCTCTGACCACGATGCGGACGATTCACGCGGATGGGACGCTGTGTGAGTTCAGCGGCAAGCCGATTGATGCGCCGGACGGCTGCAAACCGTGGTTTTTGATGCCACACGTTGAGCGCCGCGCCACGGTTGTGTTTGGCCACTGGTCTGCGCTTGGACTCCATCTCGGCACCGACGCGATCGGACTCGATACGGGTTGCGTTTGGGGCGGCAAGCTTTCGGCGATCCGTCTCGAAGATCGAACAGTTTTTGCGCAGCCAGCGGCTGAAACAGGCCCTGCTGCACCTCGCCACAAGTAAGCGCGCTGCGTATTGCCTTCGATAACCTCCCCAGTTAATCTCACCTTCATTGATCATCTCTAATGTAGCGTCAGCTGTTTCGCGCGAGCTCACGACCAACGGTTCGCGATGCCGGTGAGCGCCGTCCTTTCACTCAAGGTCAGTTCATATGAACATCTTTCATTCGATCTCGTCACGTTGCCGGTCGATATCCGTCACCACATTACTCGTAGCCGGAGTTCAGATTCTTTCTGCGCCACAAGCGCTGGCAACAAAGTCAGAATCGCCAGAGGTTCTCGCCCGACGTGGCACGATGAAGCCCGGGGCTGGCAAAGAGAAACCAACGCTCACGCTCACCAAGCCAGATGGTGGATGGACCAGCGCGCGCATGCTCGAAGTCGCAGGAACCTGCAGTGATCAGACGGCAGATCCGATCGCAATCAACATCAACGGGTCGCGCTATTTCGTGCGCGCGTCATCGGGGACGTTTGCGCGCAAGTTCCCAGCTGCGCCTGGACGCAACAACGTCGCCGTGGAATGCACAAGTGTCGGCGGCACGGCGCGCGCTGAGCGAGTGGTGCACGCAGCGATTGGCGCAGTACGGATGAAGATCGTGCTCACGAGCGACACCGATGGCATCTATACGGATCTCCATATGTATGAACCCGATGGTGCGCACGTGTACTGGGCGTCGACCGATTCGCCAACGGGTGGGCTGTTCTTTCTGAACGCCGATGGTGGGAGCTTCGACAAACCAGGTTACGGCCCCTACATGTATGTTCACCCGGCACCGCCCGTCGGTACGTTTCGCATCGACGTCAACTACTGGCCCGGGTCCGCCGTGCAGCATACGGTGGCCAATCTCGACGTGATCGTGGACGAGGGACTACCAAGCGAATCTCGCCGTCGCGTGCGCAAGGCGCTCTCGATGCCGAGCGAAACGCAGACATTGGCATACGTGACGATCGTGCCGAATCGAGGGCGGCCGAAGATATTCGTCCCGGGTCAGGATCCTGATTCCGAGCGCCCACCTGAAGTAAAACCCAAAGAAACCTCACACGATTGGAACGATGGCGGCGCATTTGTCGTTCCGATGCTCAACGACGGTGATTCGCGAGCGGTGCGTACTGCGGTCGCAAGTCTTGCAACCCAGCAGGCTGTCGAAATCTCCTCAGCTTGGGATCCGTCGCAGCGCGATTGCGCGGGTCTCATTCGCTTTGCCTATCGCGAGGCGCTTCGTGAACGGACTCGTGGGCAACGAAGTGCGCTCAAGCTGCCGGAGAAGCTCCCGCTGCCTTCCGTTTCGCGTCCCGCGACAGAGCGTTTTGGCGGTGGCGACTTCTGGCAGACCGGTGTGGACGCACGTGGCCGTCCGCGTTTCGGCGCGTTCGCAGACGCGGAGGCGCTGATCGGTTGGAATTTTGTGCCAGTCGGTAAATCGATGGCTGCGGCATTGCCGGGCGATGTTCTCGCGTTCAGGGGCGGACCGATGAGCGGCGCAGGATCGCGCGACAACTGGCATCTGATGCTGGTGGCGAGCACGAAGCCCGGGCGCGAGTCGGTCGTTTACCACAACGGCGAAAGGCCGGGCAGTGTGCGTGTGATTTCGACAACAGAGCTCTTTCGTTCGGAGGCGCTTGAGTGGCGACCGGACGCGCAGAATGAACGATTTCTTGGAGTGTGGCGATGGCGGCATTTGAATCAGGGAACGATTCCGGCACCGGTCGAGCAAGCAAAGGCAGGAGCTTCCCTGCTCTGAACGCCGTCATTACCGTTCTGCTTCTCGCATTGGCGGGCGGCGGTATCTATTTCGCGGCGCGTCGTACTGGCGGTTCGGGCTCTGGTGGTGGACTTGGCGGATGGATGACCTCAGGTGCCGATGGCGACTTTCAGGTGCGTGTCTTCGCACCGGGCTACGATGCGCCAGATGCTCTGAGCGAGTCTGATGCACTTGGACGCACGGGCGCGTTCGTGACGCTGCCAGAGTGGATTGCGCCGAGTTCCTTTGACTCTTCCCTGTCTGGCCTTCCTGCGGAGTGGCGCGAGTGCCGCGTGGCACGACTTCAAACGAGTGGCGCCGCATCAGTGCCGGCCGCTCCCGGAAGTGAAGATCCGAAGCGGCGCGAAGAGCTTGCGAAGTGCCCGCCTCTTCTTGCCATTGAGACGACCCCAAGACGAATCACCGCGACGATCGAAGTGCGACGCGGCAGCGATGTTGCCGATTGGTTTGGCAAGAATCCGGACGTGCAGAAATTTCTCGGCACGTTTCTCGGTCAAGGCATGACCGCAGAGTGGCGCGACATGCTCAACGTTCGCTCCGAGGATCTAAAACTGCCGGCCATGACGGGCCCCATGCTGCTCGGAATTGCAGGTGCGGCGCTTGATGGGGGACTTCGCGTTGACCTCAACTTCGCAAAAGGTCGCCGAGCGACAGTTCTCAGTTTCGCAAAGGAGCGTGCCGTAGTTGCTACGACGACTCTTCGCGCGGTCGCGTTGGGTGCGGCCCGCGCAGGTTTCGTGGTGGACGGTTTGCCGGGACGAATCGTTGAGATTCTTCTCGGAGAACGCTCGTTCTATCTGTACGAGTCGGAGGATCGCTACTTCGTTGCCGCGTCACTTTCGGGACTGTTCGACGCGTTGGTGACGGAACCTCTGGAACTTCCGGCGGACAATCTTGCGGGCAGCGTGGTCGTTGGTGTGCGGAGTGAGGCGGTTCTCGGCTCACTGCTCAAGACTCTGGCTGGCCAGAATAGCTGGCCGTTTCTCTTCGGCTTTGAACTTGATGCGAGGCAGACGACGCCGGCTGGTGCCTGGTTTGGTCCAGCGCGAGTCAACAGTCTCCTGACTCAGCGCCTGTCGGATGAACTCCTGCGTGCGATCCCGTTTGATACGTTCTCTTCGGTTGTCGCTGGTATACGAATGCCGATGACCCTCGCCGATGTTGACTGGAAGAAGGCCGCCAGCGGTGAACTGAATGTTGCTGCTCCTGGGGCGGAGCAAGGACTGGCGATTATCTGGGATCTCGATGGCAGGCAATCGGCTGGGCAGGGCACAGGTTCTGCTGCGTCAAGATCGAATCGCGTCACGGAAGTTGGCGTGGCCGTGCAAGTCGGTACCAGTGCTCAGAGTCTGAGTTCGTTGTGGTTCAATTCGTTGCTTACCGACACCTGCGCTGACGGCAAGATCGCCATCGCCGCAACAAGTAGCGGACTCTTGACGAGGATGCGTGAGTCCTGCGGTCGACGCTCACTGTCGGCCCTCGATGCCGTCTTTGGAAAATCATCCACCGGCAGTGCTTCCGCAGCTCCCGCGCGCGCGAATCTCGGCGGCAATGTCGGCATGTTCGTTAATCCGGGTGTTGGCGGATGGCAGACCTATCTGGCCGGCGGCGGTGATGTTCCCCCTGTTGCCACTGCGCCGAGCCGCAGCAACGCGACACAGTCACCTGCGGACAAGAGTGCAGCAGAAGCGGCTGCGGTTTTGCGCAAGGCACGCCTTGCGCAGTTTGAGGCCACGAAATCTGCATTGCAGTCGCTGCCGGTGTTTGGGTTTGCGCGTGCAAGCGCCGACCCGATTGCAGCATCCGCGCCGGTTGTTCTTGGAGGATTCAAGCGCACATGGGAGCACGCACTATGAGACGCAACCTCGCTGCGTTTGCAGCTTTGCTGGTCGTCGGAGTTTTTGCGACGGTCAGTGCCGAAGCAGGCTCACCGTTCTATCTGACTGTCGAACGAAGTTTTGCGCCTGACGAAAAGCCAGCGGTTCGCATCGATTTCGTGCGCGAGTCCCAACCGGTGCGGGTGCGCGTTCTGCGTCCCGACAACCTCGAGACCTTTCTCGATGGGCAGCTGCAGATTCGAAGGTCGTATGAAGAGCCGCGCGCGGCAATCAATCCGGCGCATTATCTCACCAAGGGGGTAAATCTCGTTCAGTCACCTCTCGATCTTCTGCGCCGGGCATTAAGTGTCGACCTGCGAAAGTCGCTTGATGATGAGTTCGGCACACCTCTGCAGCATCCCGGCAGTGGCAGTCTGGTCAAGGTTCCGCCAGAGATTCAGGTAAGGGCACCCAAGGGATTCAAGCTTGAGCGCGAATATTTCATCGATCTGCAGAAGGGCGGGGTCGAGCGATTCAACAGTCTGCCCGGTTTCGATGACGGCGGATCCTACTGGTATGGCTCCCGCTATCAGCAGCGCATTCTGGAGTTGGACCCGCTTCCGGGAGGTGTCTATCTCGTCCAGGCACTGCAAGGGGACAACGAAGCGCAGGTCCTTGTGCAGGTGTCGGCGCTGTCCATGCAGATCAAACAGTCTTCACGGCAGATTTTGACCAGAGTTCTCGATCGGGCCGGTGCTCCGGTGGGCGGTGCGAAAGTCTCATTCCGAGATCAGGACGGCGCCTGGCGAGATACCGGAAAAGCCACCGATGCGAACGGTGAGGCCATGTTTGATGCCGGGGCAACACCTCTGGGTGGTCGCCTCGTCGTCCGCGCTGCCGCTGGTGCGGATCGTTTCGCGATTGCCGACACGGATTTTCTCCCGGCGATCGTTTCTGACTACTCGCTATATCTGCAGACAGATCGACCGATCTTCAAGCCCGGTGATGAGTTGTCGTTCAAGGGGACAATTCGCTTGCCGCGCGGAGGCGAGTTGAAGCTTGCCTCGGACAAGCGTGATGTCAACGTGTCGCTTCTCAGTCAGAAGGGAGATGAGGTTGTCACTGAACTCAGTGGACTCTCATTGACCCCATTTGGAACATTCAGCGGAAGCTTCGTGCTGCCGGAGGATGCACCTCCCGGACTCTACGGAGTCTCGGCGCGCCTTGGTGCCGAAGGGCTGTACCGCGGTGAACTGCGTGTTCGTGACTACGTCAAACCAACGTTCTACCTTGAGATCGTGTCACGCGAGGGGCAACTGAGACCTGGTTCGCAATTCAACGTGAAGGTCAAGGCGCAGCGCTACGCCGGCGGAGCGCCATCCGGTGCTCGCTATGAGTACTTCGTGTATCGGCAGAAGTTCACCGTGCCGCAATTTGTGGAAGAGGGCGGTGGCGGACTTTCAGCTGGGATGAATTACGGAGGGCGGGTTGAATCCGCCTCGAACGCACCGCAGCGTCTGTTCAGCAGTCTCGATGCGAGGTCTGCGTCCGGTGACAACACGTGGAGCACGGCGGCGAGTTTTGCGGAAGATGGAACCGCTGAACTGGAGATTAGTCTTCCGCAGATGACGGAAACGAAACCCGGTGAAGAGTGGGTCTACACGCTGGTTGTGCGCGCGATGGATGCTGCTGGGGCGTTTGCTTCTGTCACGGAAGAGTCCTTTGCGACGGCTGCGGAGTTCGTCGCAGCGATCGCATTTGACCGACCGGTTGCAAAAATTGGCGGGCCTGCGGTTACGGCTGCCGTAAAGGTTTCGTACCCAGATGGGCGACCAGTCGCTGGAGCGCATGGTTTCGTCGAGGTTGCGCAGAAGACGCCTGTTTTTTCTGCCGCCGGAACCGATGCCGCAAGTGATGAATCAGGCCGGCCAAACAAACTCGGCGAAGTTGAGTTCGTGACCGATGCCGACGGCATTGCGCGACCCGAGCTGCCAAAGTTCACCGCCGTTGGTGTGATTCAGGCGCGAGCGTTCGTAACAAAAGTTGGCGACAGAACGCTGGAGTCTCGTCCGGTGTCGGATGAAACGTCAGCCGTTGTTGCCGGAACTGGCGGAGAACTCGTTGCATTAACGACCGGAGTGGATCTGCGTTCGATCGAGACGACGATCGCGGTTGGCGGTACGGCCGAGGTTCTCGCTCTGCTTCCCAAGGATTGGGGAAATGGAGAGAAGGGAAACCTCTGGATCACGATTGCAGGCGAGCGCGTCGAGACGACGCAGGTGATTCCAGCGACTGGACGCAGCGTTTGGATTCCGTTGACGGGTAAGGCGGAGCTTGGATCAGGCTTCTTTGTGACCGTAACGGCGCCGATGCCGCGGGGACGATGGAGCGAATCGACACTTGCGTTTCGGCAGATTCGACCTGATCGCGTGCTTGATGTGAGTATCGAGCCAGAGATTGCGATCGTGGAGCCCCTTTCGGAACAGAAGATCCGCTTGAAGGTGATCGACGCGAACGGCAAGCCGGCGAGCGATGTGGAACTCGCAGTTGGCGTGGTCGATCGTGCGGTTTATGCCGTTCAACCCGAGTTTCGTCCGTCGATTTTCGATTTCTTCTATCCCATGCCGCGCCTCAACCTCATGACGTTCTACTCGGATGAACTACAGGGGTATGGCTACGCAGACCTGATTCGCAGGCCAAACTTTGATCTCGGTGCCTTGAAGCAGCGGTCCGAACTTCCGAAGACAACGATGCGCGACACGGCAGCCTGGTTCCCGCATGTGGTTACCAACGCTGCTGGAGAGGCAGATGTTACCTTCACGATGCCGGGGAATCTCACGGAATGGCTGGTCACGGCGACGGCAATCGACAAGTCGGGACGCATCGGTGAGGCGCGAAAGAGATTTCGTTCGGCATCGGAGACGACCGTTGTTCCGCAGCTTGCGAAGTTCATGCGCGAAGGCGATCGCCACATCATTCCGTTTCGTCTCGCGACGTCAGCGCCGGAGGCCAGGGACGTGAGCGTGAGTGTGGCCACGGGAGATCGTCTGAAGATCGATACCGCATCGCTCGGAACGAATTTCAAGCTGGAACCCAACAAAGAAATCACAGCATTTGCTGCGCTTGAGGCACTCGCATCGGATTCTGGTGCAGCGACGTCCGCTCCGGCAAACGCGAAAAAATTCGATCGGGCAAGTCTCGAAGTTTCGTTCACGGCCGCGGGCAAGAAGCCGGTGCGCTACTCAGACATTGTGCGCATTCAGCCGGCAGCGATGACGGAGCTCTATTCCAGCATTCCGGCCCGTCTCGGCGATAAGGTTGTGACGACGATGCTGCCGCAGGATGCAATCATTCGTCGCGTATCGGTAACCCTGTCGGGTGGACTCTACGGTGCGGCCATGCGCGCAGGTGCGTGGCTTGCGCAGTATCCGTATGGGTGCATGGAGCAGTTGACACATTCCACGATTCCAAACCTCGTGCTGATGGATCTGATGGAAAAGGGTGGAGTGTCGGACGAAGGGGCGGGCCCATCGGCAGAGCTTCTGCGGCGGGCCACGGCAAATGCCAAAGCTGGCATCAGTAAAATTCTGCAGCACCAGAAGAGCGATGGTGGCTTTGGCGCGTGGGCTGGCGATCCGGAGTCGCGAGTCGGCACAACGTTGATCGCACTGCGTGGTCTTGGCATCGCGTCGCAGATGGGTATTCCTGAAGCAGAGAACGCTGTGAACCGTGCATCCCGCTTTCTGCGGAGTCAATCGGATCGCGAGTTCTTTGCCGCCGGCGCCCGCATCACGCCTGAATCTGCGTGGCAGCTCGCGCAGGTTGCCGAGTACAGCACGCAGCACGATACGAGCCTCAGTCTCTTCATGGCCGCAGTGCGGGACAATACTGGCGCAACACTTGATCAGCTTGCATTTGCGATCGATGTGCACCGGAATGCCGGGCGTCGGGTCGTGAAGGAAAGGGACCGTACGGCGCTTGAACGCGATCTGGTCCAGCGCACGCAGAAGGCGATTCTCGCGTTTGATCCGGTCGAATACAACAAGGCTGCCATCCTGCGAGTCAATGACTCTGCGCTGGGTTTCGTTTACTCATCGCCAACCGCAGTCTCTGCCGCATTGGGTGCCCTGCAGCGGGCGAACGCGTTGCCCCGCGAAGTTGAAGCCAAGGGCAAGGCGATTCTTCTGACGCAGCTGCGCGGTGGTGCGTGGCGATCCACGTTCGACACAGCTCAAGTCATTTTCAACGTTCGCGGGATTATTCAAAAAGAGATCGAGTCGACGAAGCGGCAGGGCAGCGTGAGACCGGTCGCCGTCCGCACCAGCACGGGTAAAGATGTCGGCAGTCTCAAGCCGGTTGCCGGTGGTCTTGCGGAGAGTTTCACTGGGCTCAATCTTCCCGCGGCCGACGGTGTCGAGCTCACGTTGAGCGACGTACCGGATGATGCGGTCGCAGTTGCGGATTTTGAGGTCGAAGTCCCGAACTCACGGTTGGTGGTCCGAGACAGCGGAATGAGCGTGGCTCGACAGTTTTATAAGATCGGTGCGGCTGGTGCATCGGTGATCCCCAATCTTGATGGACTGAAGGTTGGTGATGTCATTGTGAGTCGGGTGGATGTCCGACGCTCGGAGAATCCTGACAGTGATCTCATCCCGAGTCGTTTTGTCGTCATCGAGGATGCGGTGCCATCCATCGGCGAAACGATTGACGAAGACGCTACCTATCTCGCAGATGCGGCTCTTGGTCGAAGCGCAGACACCTGGGCAGCACAGCTCAAGGACACGTATCGTCGTCCTGAAGGTACGACGAGAGTCGTGGAACTGAAGCCCGGTGCAAGTTTCACTACCTATTCGGTTTGGCGAGTCGCATTCGCCGGCTCTGCAAGTGTGAACGCGGCTCGGGCGTTCGACATGTATGACGAACGTCTCAGAGGAAACTCGGCTTCCGCTTCGGCTTCAGCGACGGCACAGACGCCGTGACTACTGGGCGTTTTGCGCCGCGGTCTGTAGAAAGGCGGCGCCGCTTCTTTGCTGCGGCGTTGGTGTTTTCTGGCGGGTTCGGACACCACGACGATCTTCTGGTCGCGGGGCAGTCTGCACTCTCAGAACTCAAGGCTGCTGGTTGGACGGTGCCAGACGAGTCATCGCCGATTCGCGTGACTCCCATTCGCAGTGGCACAGCTCCGTCCCATTTTGCCGGCGGCTGGCGTCCCGGCTACCTCCAGATTCGGTCTGAACCCCAAGGAATCCTTCCGCGCACGGTCTATCTGCGTCATGAGCTCATGCACGAGGTCAGCAATAAAACCTGTGGCGGAACATTGCCGAAGTGGGCGCATGAGGCGCTGGCCATTTCGTTTTCGGGTGAGGCTTCCGGGGTTGCGCTTGTGGCGAGTGAGAGTCGCGCTGCCACTGAGCTGTTTGACGTCGTGCGTCAAGATCGTGATGTGGACGTCAAGGCCTATGAGTCCATTCGGGTTCTGGTCGCGATGCGGGGATGGAAGGTTGAACCAGAGAGTCTGTGCGACATTCCTGAGCGATGGCGAGATCTCGGCCAGCAGATTCCCGGCCACGAGGATGACGCCTGGCGGTTGATCCATTTGCAGTCCGGACGTCTGTTGGCGGCAAGTGGCGATCAGAAGACCGCGCGACCGAGTGGTTCACTGATGAAGATTCCTCTTTTGGCCGCGTTGCCGCGGGATCTCGCCGATCGTGCGGCCTTGCAGTCCGCCATGTTGGCGAGCGATTCGGCTCGCATCGAGAAACTGGTCAAGGGTCGCGTGGATGCTGAGGCATTCAAGTCCTTTTTGTCATCCGGTCCTGAGTCGTCAGCGGCCCGAGCGGTTGAGGCGCAGAGTCCGGCAACGTGGCTGGATGTTGCGACTGGGCTCCGTGACGGCGATGGCGCGATGTTGGTTCAGGAGACCCTGGCCGATCTGACGGCGACGCTTCGAATGGCGTTGCTGAGTGATCCGTCGCGCTTTGCGTTCCTGGCGCGAAACGGTCGATCTCCGGAGTCCACCCTGAACTCTTCTTCGGAGGCGACGAAAGTTTTGCTGGAGAACATGCGTGCGATTTCCAAGACTGGCACTAACGCTCGCACGGACGGAACTCCCGTTCTCGGTCACGTGATGATTGCATGGCCGGCAGAGTCACCTCGTTTCCTGTTCGTCGCACGGGCGCGCGGTCGACCCGGTTTTCAGGTCGCCGACAAGTTTCGCGGTGAGCTGCGTACGTTTCATGACGGCTTGAAGGACTTCAACTTCAACGTGCGATTTGAACTTCTCCGGCGGCTGACACCAGCGCAATGGCGAGCATCAGCAGCTTGTCGCTCGGGAGACTCGTCATCTGACAATGAGACGAAGGGTCTGCTTCCAATTGGCGTCTCGAACGCTTTGCTGAATCCACGCACAAGTCGCTGCGGCAGAATCGAAATCGTAACGTCTGCACCAAAGGCGCGAGCGCGTCGGCTGGTTCGGGGAATCGTGTCTGACCGGGGCGGAGCGACGATCCTCGAAACGGATCCGTGGAGTTATGCCGAAGACGTGCTGGACGCGGAAGCCAGCGGCATCCCTGCAGCAGCTCATGAAGCCCTGCGCGCGGTCGTTTTGTTCAATGCCCGCCACGTGACTGCCGGCGACGTCGTGCGACATCGCGGGACGCACGCGCTGTGCGACACGACGCATTGCATGGTCAATCGCGGTCGGCATCCGAGGGACTCTGATGAGAAGCCGCTCGGGATCGAGACTATCCGACACAGTTCACGACTTCTGGTGATGCTCGAGGCTCTTTCGCAGCCCCGGGTGTTGCCCGAACGGTGGCTGCAATTTTCTGCAGGCGGCGAGACACCTTGGGCAAAGACGCTCGGGTTTGTTGAGATCGAGCGTCGACTCGATATTTCTTCGATCCTTGGACTAGCCCGAACCCGCACGCGCGGAGGAAGCGTGAACTTCGTCGTGCATGCCAGGGAATCATCGACGACGCTTTCCTGTGAGATGTTGCGAAATCGCCTGAAGCTCCTGTCCTGTCCTGACGAGGCTCTAGTATCGGGGAGCAAGGTTCAGTTTCGTGGACGCGGCGCTGGCCACGGTCAGGGACTCGACATGGGGCGCGCCGTGCGATTGGCCGGAGAAGGCGCATTACCGTTCGACATTCTTGCCGATGCATGGCCTGAGTTGCGGAGTGAGGTGAATTCCGGAAATATTCCGGCCGTCCGGCAGATGGACGTCGTTTCCGGACCTCCCGAGAAGGGCGCGAGCCGAAATTAGGTGATGAGTGCAGTTACACAACCTGATTCGCCGTCAAACCCGCTCTACACTCCAATCGCCCCAGTGCTACTTGACCGCCGGCGCTGATGTCTTCCCCCGATGCGTATCGCCAGATGCATGAAGCAGCGGTGGAAGATCTTCCCAACTCGCAAGAAACGTCGTCTCGGCCGGGAAGCCCTCCGGCCTTTCGATCTTTGCATCCGATTTCGTCGTCGCATTGACAATGAATGGCCGAATGCCTGCGGCCTGATAGGCCACAGCATCATGCGGCCGATTGCCAATGCCGCCGATAGTGTTTGGGAAGCGCAGCTTGAGTTCAACCTTGTCGAGATCGGGATTTACGCCAAGCACGATCCTGCGCTCGACCTTGGTCACGAGGCGAACGGGTTCACCTGATCGCACGAGCACGTCCCTCGGACTGAGTTTCGTCGCGGCAGAAGCGTTCTCGGCCAACTGGTCGCTGCTGCAGTCACCCGGAGTCAGTGACGGAGTTTCGGTTGGCAGGGTCGCGAACACAGGAGAACTCATGGGCAACACGGCAACAGCCAACAGCCATGCGCTGAACTGAACGTTGCGTCGGCCGATCATCGGTGATCTCCACGAGAAGTCTCAGTTACGTGGTTCAGAGATTCTCTTTAGAGCGTTCGCCGCGACGGTACCAGCCAATTCGCCAGCAGCAACCCGAAACTGATCGCAAGCGTGATCGTCACGGCCGCCAGGAGTCCTTCGGCGGTGGCGTTGTAGTCCCTTGCAACTGCGCTGGAGAAGGCACGGTAGACGTAGGTTCCCGGGACAAGAAACATGACGCTCGGGATCAGAAATCCCTGCGCCGGTTGTCCGGTCGTGCGCGCAATAATGTGACTCAGGCTGCCGATGAGAAGGGCGACCGTCGCAGTCGAAAAACCGATGTTTACGTGTTTCGGAAACAGGTGAATCGCGAGGCAAGTGATCATGCCGAGAACGACAGTGTGGATGAAGTAGCGCTTCGGTGTGCGAAACACGATGGCAAAGCAGGCCGCCGAAACAAAGGCAATGATGCCGAATTCGAGCCAGCGAAACAGCGTATTCCCATCGCCCGCAAACAGTGTTGCCGAGATTCCGCTCATGGCGCGGTCCCTCCGGCGACAAGGGCGACAAACCCGAATACGAAGAAGACACCAAAGACGAGACTGAGGGAAACGATCATCGCCTCGAAGAGTTTGCCAACGCCGGAGAGTAGATTCTTCTGCGCGATCTCATGCACGGCGTTGACCAGCGCAAGACCGGGAACGAGACCTATCAACGCTCCAACCGTAAGACGCGGGACGTCCACTTCCGCAAAAGCTTGTTTGAATATCAGCGCAAAGGCAGCGACGATCGCGGCCGAGAGAAAATCTGCCAGATAGCGTTTGTTCTCCGCTGCAAACACATATTTCTGCATGGCCTGAACGATCATTCCGAGTGGAAAAACCAGCATCATTTCGATCAGCGGACTGCCATAGAAGTAGAGCAGACCGACACTGAGACCACCACCGGCGAGCAGCGTTGCGAGACTTCGCCACGGTGGGCGCGATGCGACAATTGCGTCGAGTCGGGTCGATGCTTCAGTGACCGTGACACGATGACCGTGGATGAGTTCGACGAGGTCGTTGATCTTCGCGATGCGGTCGAGATCTACAGACCATGTGCGAATCCGTGTCATCTCGTGCACGCGCTCACCTTCACGGCGCACGCTGATCCAGACGCAGGTTGGAATCGCCGCCGCTTCGACATCGAATCCCCACGACTGACCAAGCCGGCTGAGGAGCGACTCGACGCGGTTCGACGAACAGCCGCATTCCATAAGCACACGGCAGGTCGTGAGAAGAAATGTCACGACCTCCTCGATGCCAGGTCGGCTCGCGGATGAGTTGGATGTGATTCCGCTACCTGAGGTCACGCATCCCTCAGCCAGGATGCTGCATCAAGCGCATGATAGGTCAGAACGGCCGAGGCCCCCGCACGACGGAACGCGACAAGTGATTCGAGCACACAAGCCCTTTCGTCGATCCAGCCAGCACGCGCAGCGGCCTTGATCATCGCGTACTCACCGCTGACGTTGTAGGCGAACACTGGTACGCCAAACTTCTGTTTTGCGCGCATGATGATATCGAGATAGGCGAGCCCTGGTTTCACCATGACGATGTCTGCACCTTCGGCAATGTCGAGTCCGATTTCGTGCATCGCTTCGTCTGCGTTCGCCGGATCCATCTGATACGTGCGTTTGTCGGCCTTCCCCAGCGATTTGGCGGAGCCAACCGCATCGCGAAACGGTCCGTAGAATGCCGATGCGTACTTCGCCGCGTACGCGAGAATCATCGTGTTCACGTAGCCACGCTCTTCGAGCGTCTCGCGAATGGCTCGCACCCGGCCGTCCATCATGTCTGACGGAGCGACGATGTCTGCCCCTGCATCGGCGTGAACGATCGCCTGGTGGGCGAGGGTTTCGACGGTGCGATCGTTTAGAACATAACCATCACGATCGATGACACCGTCCTGGCCATGGTCGGTGTAGGGATCGAGAGCCACATCTGTGATGATGCCGAGCTCGGGAAACTCCTTGCGCAAACGGGCGACCGTTCGGGGCACGAGTCCCTTGGCGTCGAGTGCCGCGCGGCCATCGCCCGTCTTGAGTTTGGAATCAATCAACGGAAAGAGCGCAACAGCCGGGATCCCAAGCTCAGCCGCCTTGCCTACAGTCTTCACGAGACTCTCGAGCGTCTGGCGGCGAACTCCGGGCATGGATTCCACATCGGTGTCCCGGCCTTTTCCGTCCACGACGAACAAGGGCAGAATGAGGTTCTTGACCGAGAGATTCGACTCACGCACGAGGTCGCGCGCGAATGCACGTGCGCGAGTTCTTCGCATCCGGGTCCCTGGAAAAGATCGTGATCCGGTCGCTGTGTTGTCCATCAGTGGCACCTTGAAAAGGGATCCGTGTCTACCGGCAGTCTGCCTGGTCTCGCGCAGCACCGCCGCGCGGATTGATTATATCCCGAAAACCAGTCCGTCCGTGCAGTCGAATCAACGTCTTGCTCGCTGGCGTGAGTCCCGCAGTCC
>Ga0169931_10008542_pt1 | contig 14928 bp, 7 predicted proteins | sample Kivu_15m_20L_FD_129675 | JGI IMG/M metagenome (GOLD analysis project Ga0169931, IMG submission 129675) | Freshwater microbial communities from Lake Kivu, Western Province, Rwanda to study Microbial Dark Matter (Phase II) - Kivu_15m_20L... | ecosystem: Environmental > Aquatic > Freshwater > Lake ... | reverse complement strand
GAGAGTTGGTGGCGCACAAATAAATAAAATGCCCCGTCGCCGGCGCAAATCTCGAATCCAAGCGGCTCGAAGAGCGCGATGGCCAGTCGCCGACGTTCAATCAGGTCGGCCTCAATCTGTTTGGCTGCCGCCCTGCCTTCTTCGCTAAAGGCCAGGGTCGCCGCTTCCATGAGAGGGGAAGGCGCCGACGTGACAAAATACTGGTGCAGGGCGGTGATTTCGGCTTGCACGTCGGGCGGAGAAATTAACCAGCCCAGGCGCCAGCCGGCGAGGGCGTGGGATTTGGAAAGGCCTGCCGTAACAAATCCGCGCTGCGTGACCTTGTACATGGTTTCATGGCGGTGAGTTTCGCCCTGAATATCCTCGTAAATTTCGTCGGCCAGGAATGGAATGCCGCGCGCTTCGAGCTCTCGGCCGATTTTCGCGTATTCCTCGGGCTCGGCCACGGCGCCGGTGGGATTTCCCGGCGAACAGATCATGACCAGGCGAGTCTCGGGCGTGAGCGCCGCTTCAATGGCCGCCCAGGTGGGCCGAAAGCGGGTTTCGGGGAGCAGCGCGTAGGTGTTGACCTGACCGCCGGCCAGCGTGGCCAGGGTGCCGTAGACGGGAAAGGCCGGGTCGGGCAGCAGCACGTGGTCGCCGGGGTTGACCATGCCGAACATGCACACAGCGATGGCCTCTTCGACGCCGATGGTGACGATGACCCGCGCGGGATCGACGCCGTAGCGGTCGGCGATGGCGCGCACCATGGGCGGGTAGCCCGGGGTGGGGCCGTAGGGTGCGCTGCGGGTGGTTTTGGCGTCGCGCAATGCCTGCTGAATGAAGGCGGGCACGTCGGCGTCGACCTGGCCGATGCCCAGGTTGATGGCGTCGGCCGGTGCGGCGCCCATCATGCGGCGAATCAGGGTAATACCGAGGCCATGCAGGCGTTGGGCAGGGACAATGGGGGGATGGTTCATCGCAGGTCTCCTTCGAGCGCGGCGCGCAGGTCGGTTTTTTCGTCGCGGTATTTCACGATGATGGGGCATTGCAACTGCAGACCGAGCTGCTGCGCCCATGGCGATCCGATTAGCGGTCGCGAGCCGGCCACGACCACGGCGCCGGCGGGGATCTCAAGGGGCTGCTCGGCGGTGGCGCGGTAAATGGTCTCGCGCACGAGGTCGTACACCGGGGTGGAGCCGGTGAGGATGACACCGGCGCCGAGCACTGCGCGTTCGCGTACGAGGGTGCCTTCGTACACACCGACGCCGCCGCCGATGAGGACGTCGTCTTCGATGATGACGGGACGCATGCCGATCGGTTCCAGGACGCCACCCAGCTGCGCGGCGGCCGACAGGTGCACTCGGCGACCCACCTGTGCGCACGAGCCGACGAGGGCGTGCGAGTCCACCATGGTGCCTTCTCCGACCCAGGCGCCGACATTGATGTAGGCGGGCGGCATGATGGTGACGCCGGGCTCGAGGTGCGCACCGGAGCGAATGGAAGATCCTCCCGGCACGATGCGAATGTTCCGTGCGGTGGTATCAGGGCGTTGCAGGGGCCAGGTGTCGCGGTCCGAAAAGGGCAGCCCGGCGTCCATGTCGGTGATGCGTCCAATGCGGAAGCCCAGGAGGATTCCTTCTTTCACACGGGGGTTTACGACCCACTGGCCGTTGTCGTCGCGCCGCGCCGCGCGAATGTCGCCGGCCTGCAGGGCGTTCCTGAACGCCAGAAAGGTGGCTTCGACGTCGGGCGTTCGATCCCGTACACCGGCGTGAAAAAGTGATGAGACGGTGTCGAGCAGGTGTCCAGAAGAGGTGCTTGCCATGGGTGTCGCGGCTGTGGGGTGCGAGTGATGGTTGTCAGTCGTTTCGCAGTGTGTCAGAGTTCAACAGGTTTTGCTCCTGAGCTGGTGTAACGACTTGTGCACTCGGGATGAGCCGTCACAGTTGCGCCTCCTAGCGTACCAGCGTCTGGTGAGCCAGACCCTGTTCTGAATCGAGAGTAAGCGTTGGAATCCGTGTCCGCCCGCCGCAGCACTTCTGTCGTCCCGGGGATACCCTGGTTGGCGTGGGTGGGTTGGAGTGTCGCGCTGGCGGGGGCGATCGCGTTGGCGTCGCAGGTGCAACCCGGGTCCAGGTGGCCTTTGGTCGAAGGCCTTCCAGCGGGTGTCGTCGCGGCTGCGCTGATCGCATGCGGTGCCCGTCTGGCGCCGGTGCTGGCGCTTGTGGCTTTCGGGCTGCTGTTGGGTGGAGTCGCCCCCGGGGCATGGCTGGGGGTCGGGAACCTCGCGGCAGGGCTTGTGACATGGCTGGCCGTCCGGTTTATGGGCGCTGACATGGCGCTCCGCACCTCGCGTGGGGTGTTTGGGCTGCTGATGGCGAGCGTGATGGGCGGGCTGGTCTTCACCATGGTTGAGTTGTTGCTCGGTACCACATCCGTGCTGGCCGGGGGTGGCTGGGCGGGCTGGTTAAGCTGGCTCATTGCGCCCGGAGAGGGACCCTTTGCGGCGCTCCTGCTTTGCATGCCGTTTGTGCTGCACGCGGGCGACGACGCTGCGCTGTTGAGGCGAGCGGGCGTGTTGGGGTGGTCGGTGGCGCTGCTATTCGAGTTGGCCCTGCTGTTGTTGATCTTCGCAACGCCCGCGTTGGACTCGCAGGCGAAGGTGACGCTGGCCGTGTTGGCGCTGGGCGTTCACATCTGGGTGGTCAGTCACACAGGTCATCGTCGTGCGCTGTTTGCCGGCGGGTTGGCTGTCGTGGTCATTCTGGCGGCAGAGTGGTGGTGTGGAGCCGAACAGCTGGGAGCTGCGGCGAGCTTCGCGTGGCCGTGGATAGTGGTGACGCAGACCGTGACCCTGCTGATTCATGCGTCGGTGCATGAGCGTCGTTTTGTGATGGATGGGCTACGCCTTGCAGAGCAAACCATCAACGCGGCCGGGGATGCCATTCTGTGGGTTCGGCGGGATGGTAGTCTGCGGTTCGTGAATGTGGCCAGCGAGCGGCTATGGCAGCGCAGCGAGGCGCAGCTGCGTGCCCTGAACGTGAACGCGCTGTTTGGATCCATGAGCGACGAAAAGCTGAGTGAGATCTGGCAGCAGGCCGAGGGTGGTCGTGTAGCGTTCGAGCTGGACGTGGTGAGCTCGGATACGCGGAAGATCGCGACCGAGGTGGTGGCCGCGATCGCCGAGACCGACGATGGCGCGTTTTTGACGTTTCTGGTGCGTGATGTGACCGAACGGCAGGAGGCTCAGCGCCGCCTGGTGGACTCGGAGCAACGTTTTCGGGCGGTGTTCGAACAGGCAGCGCTGCCGATGCTGTTGTTCGATACGACCGGCCGTCTGGTACGAGCGAACGACTCCTGGTACTCGCTGTGGCAGATCGCGTCCGGCAAGGAGTTGTCGTATCAGATCTTTGATGATCCCGATCTGGATCGCCTGGGACAGCGTGAGCTGGTGGAGCGCGCATTTTCCGGCGAGCCGGTGGCTGGTCCGGTGGTACCGTATGTGATGCAGCGCGGCGGTGAAGACATCGAGCCGATGGAGCGGCACATCCGCTGGTGGATGTACCCCGTGATGGACCCGTTTGGGGACGTCGCGCAGGTGATCCAGCTGCAGGTGGATGTGACGGAGCAGATTCAGGCGGAAACGGAGCTGCAAAGCACCAAGAGCCTGCTGGATTCGATCATCGGAGAGATTCCGCTGGCGGTGTCGGTGCGTGATGAGCCCTCACGTCGCATTGTGTTGTGGAACCGCTCTGCCGAGCAGCTGTATGGGATTCCGGCGAGCGAGGCGGTGGGTCAGCATGTGCAGGAGCTGCTCGAGAAGTACGAGCTGACGATCGAAACGGAGCGCGGCACCATCGAGGGCGGTGTTTCAGAGGCCGAGGTCGCGCTGCACCTGCCGACCGGCGAGACCCGCTACGCGCTCACCCGTCAGGTGGGTGTTGCGGGCCGGGGTGGTGGGCCGGGCGTGCTGGTGAACATTGCGCAGGATCACACCCGACGTCGCCTCGCCGAGGAGCAGCTTCGGGCCAGTGAGGCTCGTTATCGTGCGATCGTGGAAGACCAGCATGAGCTGGTGTTGCGGTTTCGCCGCGATCGCAGCGTGACGTTCCTGAACACAGCGTTCGAGCGTTTCTACCGCGTGCACCGTGAGGAGGTCGAGCAGACGACGTTTCGGCGCGGGCTGCTGACGTCAGACCCTGCGCAGCTCGATGTGTTGCTGGCCACGTTGACACCGGAGCGTCCGACGGTGCAGTGCGAGCTGCCGGTGGAGTTGGCGCATTCGGGTACCCACTGGGTGAACTGGACGTTCCGGGCAATTTACGATGAGAAGGGTTTTCTCTTGGAATATCAGGCGGTTGGGCGTGATGTAACAGGGCGTCGTCTGGCGCAGGATGAGCTGGCATGGCTGGCCGCGCACGACACGCTCACCGGCCTGCCAAACCGTAGTTTCCTGCTGCGCGAGCTGCAGCAGCATGTGGACAACTATCAGGGCGTGTCGGGACGCGGCTTTGCGGTGTTGTTCATGGACCTGGACCGATTCAAGGTCGTGAACGACTCACTGGGTCACCCGGTGGGCGACGCCTTGCTGATTCAGTTCGCTCGCCGCCTGCGGCAATCCGTTGGTAAGGAAGCGTTTGTGGCGCGTCTGGCGGGCGACGAGTTTGTGGCGGTGCTGGAGCCGTGTTCAGGCCCCGACGAGGCGGCTGCCCTTGCACGTCGAATTGTCGAAGCCACCGAGGTCCCGTTCCTGATTCCTCCTCACGAACTGCAGGTCGGTGTTTCGATCGGCATCGCATTGCAGCACCACTACGAGAGCGTCGAAGACATTCTCCGGGATGCTGACCTGGGCATGTATCAGGCGAAGAAGGACCGCGCCGGCGACCGCGTGTCGTTCTTTGACCGTTCATTGCAAGAGGTGGCGCTGGAGCGTCTGAGCATGGAGAACGGATTGAGGCATGCGCTGGAACGCAACGAGCTTCGGCTGCATTTCCAGCCCATCTTCGACATCCTGTCGGGCGAGGTTTTCTCGTTTGAGGCGCTGATTCGATGGCAGCACCCGGAACGTGGGTTGCTCGAACCCTCTGAGTTCCTGCAAATCGCCGAAGAATCGTCGCTCGTCGTTCCGCTGGGGTGGTGGGTAATCGATCAGGCCTGCGCGTTTGGGCGCCGCGCGGTGGATGCGGCTCACCGGTCGGGCGTGATGCCCCCCTCGATCAGCATGAACCTGTCTGCCCGGCAATTCGCGCAGGTGGATCTGATTGACCGTCTGAATGAATCACTGGGTCGGCGTGGTCTTTCGCCCTCCGATCTGCGCCTTGAGATCACCGAGCAGCATTTTATCCGTGAAAATGCGTTCGCAGCCGACAACATCGTGCGTCTGCATGCGGCGGGTTTTGCGGTGGACATTGACGAGTTTGGCAACCGGTATTCCTCGCTGGCGCTGTTGATGCGCGTACCGGTGGCAGCGTTGAAGGTGGATCGGTCGTTCGTCGCGGGTCTGCCGCACGATGAGTCGTCGGCGCGTCTGGTGCGTGCCATGAAGCAGCTGGCAGCAGAACCCGGTATGACACTGATGATCGAGGGCATTGAGACGCCTGAGCAGCTGGCGTGGATGCGTCACGAGGGATGTCGCTACCTGCAGGGGTATCTGCTATCGCAGCCCCTTGTGGAGCAGGACGCGCTTCGTCTGATCACGGACGCATTCCGGCTGGCGCTTCCGTGAATCTCTCTTGCCCGGCGCACACGCGTGGTAGATCTCTCGACCCTCAATCCTCCGCAGCGCGAAGCGGCGTCTTATCTGGACGGCCCGGCGCTGGTGCTCGCAGGTGCGGGTTCTGGCAAAACGCGGGTGATTACACACCGTATTGCCTGGCTGATTGAGCAGGGCGTGCGTCCCGAGAATATTCTGGGCGTCACGTTCACGAATAAGGCCGCGCGGGAAATGCGCGAGCGGGTGGGGCATCTTCTGGAGCCCAGCGCCGCGCGCAAGGTGAACCTGCACACCTTTCATGCGTTGGGAGCCGAGATATTGCGGCACGATATCGACAGGGCCGGATATCGTAAGCCGTTTTCGATCGTGGATGAATCCGACCAGCATCGCGTGCTGAAGGGAGTGCTCGCCGAGTTGAATCTGGGCGGCACCGGCGCGAACGAAGGGGAGCTGCTGGCTTTGTTTTCCAGGGCCAAGAACAATTATTGCACGCCGGCGCAGCTGCCTGAGGCGGGATTTAATCCGGAGGTGCGCAGGGCCGACCGCATTTTTCATCTTTATAACGCGCAGCTTCGAAACCTGGGCGCGGTGGATTTTGATGATCTGTTATTGCTGCCCACAAGGCTTCTGGAGGCGCACGCTGATTTGCAGACCCGATACCGGCTGAAATACCGGTATATCATGGTCGACGAGTATCAGGACACAAACCCGTTGCAGCTCAGAATGTTACAGCAGCTGGTAGGCCCGCCGCACTACAACCTGATGGTGGTCGGTGACGATGACCAGTCCATTTACGCGTTTCGCGGAGCTGTATCAGACTATATCCTCCGCTTTGAAGAATTTTATCCTGGCACGAAGGTCATCGCGCTGGAGCAGAATTATCGCTCTGTGGGCTCCATTCTGGACGCTGCGAACGCTGTAATCTCGAAAAATACTGTGCGAAGGGCGAAGACGCTGTGGAGCACGCTCGGAAGCGGCAAGCCAGTGGAGTCGATTCGCTTTGAGAGTGATGTCACCGAGGCCGACTATATTGCCCGCCGTATTCTGGGCGAAGCCGCGCACCAGAACCGGCCTTTTCATGATTTTGCGATTCTGTTTCGGGTAAACCCGCAGGCGCGCGTCATGGAAGAGGCGCTGAAGCACCATCGGGTACCCTATCGCCTGGTGGGTGGCACATCGCTGTTTGACCGAAAAGAGGTCCGTGACGTCACCGCATACCTGAGCCTGCTGGCTAACCCGGCCGATGAGCTCGCCCTGCGCCGCATCATCAATTATCCCACGCGCGGCATTGGTACCACGACGCAGGAGCTGCTGACCCGACGGGCTCACGACGAGAATCTTTCGCTGGCGGCCGTGGTCGACGACGTGGTGCAGGCGAAATCGGTTTCGGGCAAGGCCGGGGAGGGATTGCGGTCGCTGCAGGACCTTTTGAACCGTTATCGCGAACGGCTTCGGCAGACTCCGCCGGACGGTCTTGTGTCGCTGCTGACCGACTACATCGCCGAAATTGGCATCGCGGCGGCAATCCGCGCGCAGGAAAACAACGCCAATATTGCCCGGGTGCGCTGGAGCATCGTGGAAGAGACCATTCGTGGCGCCGGGCGCATGGAGTTTGGCGACACGGCACGCAAGCGTCTGGAAGACTATGTGGAGCGTATCTCGCTGGATCCGGCGAGCGCCACCGACGACCCGGACGAGCAGAAGAACCGGGTCACGCTGATGACGCTGCACTCCAGCAAGGGACTTGAGTTTCCGATTGTGTTCATGATTGGCATGAACGAGGGAGGTCTGCCGCACGCGCGCGCGCTCGACGAAAAAAACGGCATCTCGGAAGAGCGTCGGCTGTGTTACGTGGGAATGACACGCGCCCGTGAGCACCTTATCCTCACGCGTCCGCGCACGGCCATCAAACGGAATGAACGCCTTGCGCTCAAGCCGTCTCGTTTTCTGACGGAGATCCCCAAACACCTGCTGCAGTCGTTTGTGTCGAAAGAAACCGAAGCTGAAGACAGAAAGCAGCACGAACTGAACGCCGAAGGCTTTGCTGCCCTACGCGCCCTTCTGAATGGCGCCGAGTCGTCGAAACCGTTCCAAAAGCCCTGAACGCCATGTCCGCCCCGTCCCGTCATCCCGTCCGACTGTCACGCCGTCACCTGATTTGGGCGATGGCGGCAGCAGGTACCGCCGCCCTGTGCCCTCGTATGGGCCACGCGTTCGGCGAAGCGGACGTGCTGACGCTGGGTGTGCTTCGCCATGCGGGCAGCACGTGGAACCCACGTCCAACGGCGTTGCGGCGCCTGATGATGGAGGTCGAGATGACGACCTCGATTCTGGTGGCGCCCGATGCGGCCGAGGTGGACCCCGTCACCGAAGACCTGTTCGCGTACCCGTTGCTGGTGCTCGCTGGCGACCGCGGCTTTGACGCGTTCAGTGACGAGGCGCGCGCGGCGATTCGCACGTGGTTGAGCGCTGGCGGTACGCTGTTTGTGGACTCCAGCGAGGGGCGAGTGGACGGTGAATTTGACGCGTCGGTGCGCAGGGAAATCGCGGAATTTGCGCCCGGAGGAACCTTGCAGGAGGTCCCGGTCGACCATGTGTTATTCAAGTCGTTTTATCTGGTCCCGCAGTCGTCGGGTCGAAATCTGGTTTCGAATCAGGTGCTTGGTGTGACGCTCGATGAGCGGCTGGCCATTGTATATAGCCATAATGACCATATGGGCGCGTGGGCGCGCGACAATTTCGGCTCGTGGGAATACCCGACTCACCCGGGCGGCGACGATCAGCGCGAGATGGCGATGCGGTTCGGGGTCAATCTGGTCATGTACGCGATGTGTCTGGATTATAAGGCGGATCAGGTGCACGTCCCCTTCATTCTTCAACGCCGCCGCTGGCAGGTCGGGCCCTGATGAATTGGCTTCCTGGCGGCTTTAACGAAGGCGACCTCCTCTTTGTTGGTGACTGGAGCCGCGGCGCGGTGTTGCTGTTTGTGACGCTGGCGGTGGGGGTTCTGGTGCTGACCTGGCTGGATGTACGCGAGCTGCGTCGAAGCCGCGGGGTGACGCTGGTGGGTCTGCGTGCCTGCACACTCGCGCTGGCGATCGCGTTGCTGCTGGAGCCGGCGATTGAGCTGCGGCAGGTGACCCGGGTGCGCAATCAGGTGCCTGTGCTCGTGGACGTGTCGGGCAGCATGAACCTGCCGCTGGGGCAGGGCGGTGGTACGCGCTGGGACGTGCTGCGTGATTCGCTGCGTCAACTGGCACAGGAGTGGACCGCTGACGACCCGGACCACGTGTTTGAATACGTCGCCGTGTCGGACTCACCCATGCCGACGACGAGTGAGGAGCTTGTGGCGGATGGGCTGTTGCCGACCGGCTCCCGGACACGACTGCTGGACGCGCTGACCGACCTGGACGCGCGCTACACGCGGGCCGAGCTCGGCGGTATCGTCCTGATGTCGGACGGGATCGACAACGACGAGCTGGGTGGTCGCGTTCGGCGGGGTGATCCGCTCGACGCCGAGACGCTGTCGCTGCTGGCGCGCCTTGGGGTGCCGATTCATACGGTGGCGGTGGCGCCGGATGATTCGTTGACCGATCTGGCGGTCGCGCGGGTGTTGCATGACGAGTTCGCGTTCGTGCGCAACGCGGTGACCGTGAACGTGGACATACGGAATACGGGGTATGTGGATGGAACGGTGCAGGTGGTGCTGCGTCGCGAAGGGCAGGTGTTGCAGACCCGCACCGTATCCCTGAACAGCGATGCGACCATGTATCCGCTGGAATTTGAGTTTGTGCCGGAATTGCTGGGAAAAGAGATTTATTCGGTTGAGCTGCAGCCGCTGGCGGGCGATGCGGTGGCCGGGAATAATCGGCAGTTCTTTGTGCTGAACATTATTCGGGACCGAATTCGGGTGTTGCAGGTGGTGGGTCGTCCTTCGTGGGACGTGCGTTTTCTTCGGCAGCTATTGAAGGGAAATCCGAACGTTGATCTGATTTCATTCTTCATTTTGCGGACTGCCGACGACATGATGCGGGCTGCGAATAATGAAATGTCGCTCATTCCTTTTCCAACGGACGAGTTATTTGACCGGCAATTGCCATCGTTTGATCTGGTCATTTTTCACAATTTCACGTTTGAGCCGTACAACATGCGGCAATACCTGCCGGACGTCCGTGACTACGTGATGGGCGGCGGTGGATTTGTGATGATCGGCGGCGATCAATCGTTTTCGGTGGGCGGGTACGCGAGCACCGAAATTGCGGATATTCTGCCGGTTCGCCTTCCAGGGGGGCGCTCCGAGACGACGCTGGTGGACACGGGCTTGTTCAGGCCGGTGCTGACCGAGGCAGGGCAGCGGCATCCGATGACGCGCCTGGCGTTTGACCGCGCCGAAAATCGCACCCTGTGGGAGTCGCTTCCCGAGATGCACGGTACTAATCTGGTGCTGGAGCCGATTGACGGCGCGACGGTGCTGGCGACGCACCCTTCGCGGCAGGTGAGCGGGGAACCCATGCCGGTGGTCACGGTCTCGGATATGGGACGGGGTCGCTCCATGGCGATGACGTTTGACGGCGCCTGGCGCTGGAACTTTGAGTACGTCGGAGAAGGCGGGAGCAGCCGACCCTATACGACGTTCTGGAACGCGGCGATCCGCTGGCTGATCCGTGACCCCGAGCTGAACCTCGTGCAGGTGGAGTTGCCTGACGAGCTGGTGGCCCCAGGTTCCGAGCTGCAGGGGCAGGTGCGGATGTTTGGCGTTGACTATCGCCCGGCGGCGCAAACGGCGGGCACGCTGACCATTCGTCGGCGGGACCTGGAGCAGCTGGGGACCGACTCGGGGACCGTGGTGCACACGCAGCCATTCGTAACCGATGATCGTGGCCGGTTCGACATTCGCTGGCCGGTGGTGGATGCGGGCGCGTACGTGGTAGAGGCGACGGCCGAGCTGGAAGAGGGCACGCCGCTCTCGGACGCCGAGGTGTTTCTGGCGATCGCCGAGTCGATGGAGCTACGCGAGATTGAGCCGCGCAACGATCTGTTGCGTGCGTTGTCCGATGCGACCGGTGGGCGCCATCTTCAGCTACCCGACGATTCGGTGTCGCGGTTGCCGCTGCAGGAAGCGCGAGTCGAGCAGGTCAACCGTCGCCGGGTGGTACAGGTGTGGTCATCACCGCTGGTGCTGGTCGTGCTCGCCGCCCTGCTGGCGCTGGAGTGGAGCCTTCGCCGGCGTTGGGGTCGTATGTGAAGAGTTGCGGGCTACTTGCCACGTCGGGGGCGAACCGAGTATACCGCCGCGCGCCTCCTGCCCGTCTGCCCGGAATTTTTGTGCAAGGTTCGTCGTTACCTGTGATGTCGTCCGAGAAATGGGACTCTTTCTTCAAGGAACTGGACCATGTCGGCCGTGAGGCGCGCGAGGCGGTCGGAGACGAGGACTTTCGACATCTGCGGCGCCTGGAGCGGATCGGGCGTCTGGCGTCGTTCGTCGGGTATGCGACCGCGTGGCTTGTACCGAACCCGGTCTCGATGTGGCTGATCAGTCAGGGCATCATGACCCGCTGGTTACTGATGCATCACATCGGGCATCAGGCGTACGACAATATTTCAGGAATTCCAGCGCGTTACACCAGCGCGCACTTCGGTATTCAGCGGCGGCGGTGGCTGGACTGGCCCGACTGGATGCTGCCCGAGGCATGGAATTACGAGCACAACCGGCTGCACCACTTTAACCTGAACGAGACGCACGACCCCGACCTCGTGCAGCGAAACTCGGAGTGGTTGCGCCATTTGAAGCTGCCGCGTTCCGTGGCCATGTCGCTGGTGATTGGCCTGATGATCTCCTGGAAGTGGTTTTATTACGCGCCCAGCACGCTGGCCGAGCTGCGTAGCCGTCAGGCACAGGTGAGCAGTCGACGGGTACGACAGCAGGCAGGGCGGGCGTCCGATTCGGCTGTGGGCGCGTCCGATTCCACCGACGACGCCCGCGTTCGGGCGAAGTCGCGCACGCTCATGAACTGGGACGTGTGGAAGACCTGCCTGCTTCCTTACTCGCTGTTGCGGTTTGGGGTGATCCCGGCGCTGTTTCTGCCTTTTGGCGTATGGGCGTGGGCCTCGGTGCTGGTGAACTCGATCGTGGCCGAGCTCATTACCAACGTGCACACGTTTATCGTGATTGTGCCCAACCATGCCGGCCACGACATGCCATTTTTTCGCGAGCCCACTCGCTCGTGGCGCGAATATCAGGTGCGCCAGATTCTGGGGTCGGTGAATTATCGCACCGGCGGCGACCTGAATGACTTCCACCACATGTGGCTGAACTACCAGATTGAGCACCACGTGTGGCCCAGGCTGACCATGCTGGGTTATCAACGGGTGCAACCGAAGCTGAAGGCGCTGTGCGACACCTATGGGGTGCCGTACATTCAGCAGAGCGTATGGACACGGCTGCGTCGCACGTTCGAGGTCATGCTCGGCGATAACGCCATGCCGGACGTTGCGGGTCAGGTGGTGACCGAGGCGGCAAGCGTGGCCGAGCCGAGCGATTCTGCTGAAGGCACATCGCTGCTGGTACCCGAGAGCTCAGCCGAGCTTGCGCTGGCGTAAACCGCGAGCCGGTTGGTGCCCGTCAGCGAGGTCATGGAGGGGTGCTTCAGGTCGTGGCGGCAGGGCCCGTCGAGAAGCCGCTCTCGTCCATAGGCGAGGCTGCCCGCAATCGTGCGCATGAGCGCGGCGGTCGTTGCAGACACGCATCAATGTGGCTAGAGCGCGGCGTTCGTACCGTTTGTCCGATTTGTGTCTCCTGCCCACCCCGATGGATCATGACCGCCGACGTCACTGCACTGCCCACGATTCAACTTTTCGATACGATGTCGGGAACGAGGCGCGCGCTGGTCCCGGTGAAGCCGGGGCATGTGGGGCTGTATGTGTGTGGCGTCACGGTGTACGATCTGACGCATATTGGTCATGCGCGGGTGTTTCTGTCGTTTGACTTTATTACGCGTTATTTGCGCCACCGGGGTTACGAGGTGACCTACGTGCGCAATCACACCGACGTGGACGACAAGATTATCAAGCGGGCAAACGAGCGGAACATGGACCCGATCGCGCTGGCTCAGGAGTTTATTGATGCGCTGGACTCGGATATGGGCCGGCTGGGAATTCTGAAGCCGACCGTGGAGCCACGCGTATCAACGCACATGCCGCAGATTGTGGGCCTGGTGGAAACCCTCGTCGAAAAGGGGCATGCCTACGCGGTCGAGGGCGATGTCTATTACGCAGTGGATAGTTTTCCGGAATATGGGAAATTGTCGGGGACGAAAATTGAGGACCTGAGGGCTGGCGAGCGGGTCGCGATTGACGAGCGAAAGAAGAACCCCGCCGACTTCGCGCTCTGGAAATCGGCGAAACCGGGTGAACCCACGTGGGCAAGCCCCTGGGGTCCCGGGCGTCCTGGATGGCACATTGAGTGCTCGGCCATGTCGCACACGCACCTCGGGGCACATTTTGATATTCACGGCGGCGGAAAAGACCTTGTATTTCCGCACCATGAAAATGAAATCGCGCAGAGCGAAGGTGCCCATGGCGGCTGCTACGCGGCCAACTGGATGCATATCGGGCTGGTCAATGTGGACGGCGAAAAAATGTCGAAATCGCTCGGCAATTTCTGGACGGTCCGCGATGTGCTAGAGAACTTCCACCCGCAGGCAATTCGCTATTTTATGCTGTCGGCACATTATCGGAAGCCGATCAGTTATTCGCAGACCAACCTGGAGCTGGCGGGTCAGCGCGCCGATTATCTGTATCGCACGCGGTTGCAGCTGCAGAGTCTGCTTGCCTCGTTGCCCGAAGTGCCTGCCGCAGACACGGTTTACACAAAGCCGCTCTTCGATGGCCTGTACGCGGGCATGGACGACGACTTTAATTCCCCGGTTGCGCTCGCGGTGATCGCCGATGCTGCCCGCAAGACCAACGAGCTGCTCGTAACGAAGAAGCTCGGAAAGCGACTGGATGTGCAGGCGCAGCTGGTTGCCCTGGGTGCTTTCTTTGACGCCGTCAAAGGCATCTTTGGCCTGCTCGAAGGCGATCTGGCTTCCACCATCGCTGACCTTCGCGCCCTGCAGGCGCGCCGTCTGGAAATCGACACCGATGAAGTCGCCCGATTGCTGGTCGAACGCACCAACGCCCGCGCCGCAAAGGATTACGTCGCCGCCGACGAAGTAAGAAAGAAGCTCGCCGACATGCACGTCGATGTCATGGACACCCCCGAAGGCACCGACTGGCGGATTGTTTCGCCGCTGCTGGAAAGTGAGGGCGAGCTGTCGGTCGAGGAGTGATGGGCGCGCGGTTTGCTGACCGCTATTGCGTCCACCCGGGAATCCACTGATCACGCTGACGAAGCTCGCGCCAGTGCAGGGTCACCTTACGCCCTGTCAGGATGGCCTGCAGCGTGACCATGCCGGAACGGCTGGCAAATTCGACGCATTGCCAGTGACACTCGCGATCGAGCGGATGAGTCGCGCTCCATTTGCTGCCAGGGAGTCGGGTAGGGTGTTGAGGGAAGGGTGTCCTGTGCGCGGGTTGTGAACCGGGCGAGGGCTCAATGCGTCCCTCGTGGCCCCGGGCAGGGCGGTCGTCTGGCGCAGGTTTGGCGTTTGAATCAGGCACGGGTTCACCTCGAGCGCGGTGGACGCATGGTGCAAAGAGTACGTGAGCGCCCGGGAAGGTGCGCACGTGTTGTAATTTTGGGTCGGGACGGCCCACGCGATGTCGCGATTCAGAGTCGGCGACGTGCGGGCGGTTTCGCGCGCAAGGTGAACAGGTTACCGGAGCGCCGGCTTCCGCGCGAAGCCTGCTTGCGGCCGCGGTCAGGCGGGGGTACAACACGCGGGTTCGATGATTGAAGGAGTGTGCGCATGAAGAAGCGATTTGGAACTGTCTTTCTGGCGTTGACCGTTGTCATGGCCTCCTTGCCGTTGTCTGGGCAAGCGTGGGCAGACGATGCCGACGAGGTGCAAGCCGGCAATACGGCGACCGCAGAGACGACCGGGGATTCGGAGGCTCTGCAGGTTGATGATTCGCCGGTGGTGCAGGCGACTATGGCCGAGGAGCCGCGTCGGGCCGGAAACGCTGACGTGTGGACACTGGTGGGTATCGCGGGTGCGTCGGCAGGTGGTTCGGTCGCTTATTTTCTGGCGTCGGCAAACAGCCTGCAGGAGCTGGACGCGCTGGAAGGAGAG
>Ga0169931_10008541_pt1 | contig 14928 bp, 16 predicted proteins | sample Kivu_15m_20L_FD_129675 | JGI IMG/M metagenome (GOLD analysis project Ga0169931, IMG submission 129675) | Freshwater microbial communities from Lake Kivu, Western Province, Rwanda to study Microbial Dark Matter (Phase II) - Kivu_15m_20L... | ecosystem: Environmental > Aquatic > Freshwater > Lake... | reverse complement strand
CGATGTTCCGGCCTGTACGCGCCTGGGGATCGTCCTGTCCTCGAGCATGCACGCGGACACGCCTTCCTACGCCACCGCGGAGATGACCTGGGGACTGATCCTCGCCTCGGTGCGCCAGATCCCGCAGCAGATGGCCTCGCTGCAGGCGGGCCGGTGGCAGATTGGCGTCGGGGGCACGCTGCGCGGCAAGACCCTCGGCATCTACGGCTACGGCCGCATCGGCGCCGTAGTCGCCGGCTACGCGCGGGCCTTCGGCATGCAGGTGCGTGTCTGGGCGAGGGAGAAAACGCTCAACAAGGCGCGCGCCGATGGCTACGAGGTGGCCGCCTCGAAGCGGGCGTTCTTCGCCGAGTGCGACGTCATCTCGCTGCACATGCGCCTGTTGGACGCGACACGGGGCATCGTCACCGCCGAGGACCTCGCGCGCATGAAGCCCTCTGCGCTGCTGGTCAACACCAGCCGCGCGGGGCTGGTGGCGCCCGGCGCGCTGGAGGCGGCGCTCGCGGCCGGGCGCCCGGGCATGGCGGCGGTGGATGTGTTCGAGCAGGAACCGGTGAGGGAACCCGTGCCGCCGCTGCTGAAGAGGGGCAACGTCGTCGCCACGCCGCACATCGGCTACGTCACGCGCGACGATTACGAACTGCAGTTCTCCGACATCTTCGACCAGATCCTCGCCTACGCCTCGGGCAAGCCTATCAACGTGGTCAATCCCGAGGCGCTCGACCGGCGCTAGTGGGCCGGTTCCTGCAGCGGCTACAATGAAGCCCATGAGCGAACCCTTGGAAATGGAGATCTTCTCCGACTATGTCTGACCCTGGTGCTACCTCAGTACCGTGCGTATTGAGAAACTGAAACGGGAGCAGGACGTGAAGGTGAAGTGGGTGCACTTCCCGCTGCACCCGGACACGCCGCAGGAGGGCAAGAGCCTGGAAGCGCTCTTCGCCGGACGCGGCTTCAACATCGCGCAGAAGCAGGCCGAGATGCGCGCGCGCATGCAGGCCGAGGGACTGCCTTACGGCAACCGCAGCCACACCTACAACAGCCGCCTCGCGCAGGAGCTGGGCGCCTGGGCCGACACTCAGGCCGGCGGGGACGCGATCCACGATGCCATCTTCCGCGCCTATTTCGTGGACAGCCTGAACATCGGTGATGTGGAAGTCCTGGTTGGCCTGGCGAAGAAGGTCGGCCTGCCCGAGGACCAGGCGCGCGAAGTGCTGGCCAAGCGCACGTTCAAGGATGCGGTGGATTCCGACTGGTCGAAATCCCGCGAATACGGCGTGACCGGGGTGCCGACCTTCGTCGCTGGCGGCTACGGCGTGGTGGGTGCCCAGCCCTACGAGGCGCTGGAGCAGCTGGCGAAGCAGGCGCGGGGCAAGGCCTAGCCCGTTGTCCTAGCCGCTGCGGTACTTCGCTACCGCGCCCTTGGCGAGCACCATGCCGTGCCCCGGCCGCTCCGGGATGCGGATGACGCCGTTCACGCACTGCGGCAGGACCTCGAACAGGTCCGGCGGCATCCAGTCCATGAGCTCCACCAGGAACCCGTTGGCCAGCGTGCCGCAGACCTGGACGGACAGCTCGTACACCACGTGCGGCGTAACGCGTACGCCGTGCGCCGCAGCGAGGTGGCCGATTTTCAGCGTCTCGCTGTAGCCGTTCGCGCGGCAGATGTCGGGCATGAGGTAGCGCGCGGCGCGGCGCTCGATGAGGTCGCGGAACTCATAGCGGTTGTAGTGGTTCTCGCCGGTGGCCACCGGAATGCGGATCGCGGCAGCGACCTCGGCGCAGGCGGCGTTGTCGTCCGAGTTGACCGGTTCCTCGTACCAGACCAGGTCGAATTCCTCCAGCAACGCGGCCTGGCGGATATTGCCCGCCAGGTCCAGCTTCTGGTTCACGTCCACCATCATGCTCACGCCGGGTCCGAGCGCCTTCTTCACCGCCGCGACGCGTTTGCGGTTCACCTCGGGATCCGGATGGTGGATTTTCATCTTGTAGTAGCGGCAACCCAGCGCAGCGTAGTGCTCCGCCTCGCCAATGAGGTCTTTCTCGGTGTAGCTGCCCCAGCCGCCCGATCCGTAGCAGTCGGCGCTGTCGCGCACCGCGCCCCACAGCTTGTACAGCGGCAGCTCGGCCGCCTTGCCCGCGATGTCCCACAAGCCGATGTCGAGCGCCGAGAGCGCCATGCCAGCGATGCCGACGCGGCGCACGCCCCGGTCGCCGCGGTACATCTTCTCCCACAGCTTCTCCACCGCGAGCGGGTCTTCTCCCAGCAGGAGGGGCTTCAAGCGCGTCTCCAGGTAGGCGAGCACGCTCTCGGCGCCGCCGCCACCGAAGACGAGGCTGTAGCCCAAGCCCTGCAGGCCGGCGTCGGTGGCAATCTGCGCCACCACCAGCGTGTGGTGCGGGAAGTCCAGCGCCATGGGCCTGGGCGGCGCCACGGTGAGGATGCAGGCCTCGATCGCGGTGATCTTCATTTCAGGGGGCGGCCTCGACGATACGGAAATCGCGCTCCACGGCGTCGCCCAGCGCCTTCAGCGCGGCGCCGTAGGCCGGGCCGTTGCGCACGGCATGCGCGGCGGCGAGGCTCTCGAACTCCACCACCACGGTGCGCTGCATGATGCCCTGCTCGTGCACCTTGTCGGGCATGCCGCGGACGATGAAACGCCCGCCGCCGGAGCGGACCGCCGGGCCGGCGAGGGCGGCGTACGCGGCGAGCGCCTCGGGCTTGTGGACCGCGCGATAGCAGGAAATCCAATACGCCTTGGCCATGCTGTTCTCCTCTGGTTGAATCCGACTATGATGCCTGAACGACATCCCTTGCGAGTTTCCCGATGAAGCCGTTTTACGCCAGTTTGCTCGCCCTGCTCGTGCTCGTTGCCGGCTTCGCGCCCTCGGCCGGCGCGCAGCCCTATCCCGCCCGCCCGATCCGCTTCGTGGTGCCGTTCCCGCCGGGCGGCGGCGTGGACATCGTCGCGCGCTCGATCGGCGAGAAGCTGTCGCAGCGGCTGGGCCAGCCGTTGGTCATCGACAACAAGCCCGGCGCCGGCACCACCATCGGCACCGACGCGGCGGCGAAGAGCGCGCCCGACGGCTATACCTTCCTGATCGGGCCGATCGGCGGGCAGGCGATCGTGCTGCTCATGCACAAGAAGCTCAGCTTCGACATCCGGCGCGACTTCGCGCCGGTGACGCGCATCGGCTACGGCACGGTTGCGCTCATCGTGCCGGCTGCGTCCAAGGCGAAGTCGGTCGCCGACCTGGTGGCACTGGCCAAGGCCAGCCCGGGCAAGATGACCTATGCGTCCTCCGGCGTGGGGGCGCTCATCCACCTCACCGGCGAGATGTTCACGCAGGCCGCCGGGGTGACGATGACCCATGTGCCCTACAAGGGGACGACGCAGATCCTGCCGGATCTGCTCGATGGTCGCGTGGACATGGCGCTGGACAGCCTGCCCGCCTACCTGCCGCACCTGAAGTCCGGCAAGGTCCGGGCACTGGCCGTCGCCGCCCGGAAGCGCTCCGCGCAGTTGCCCGAGCAGCCCACGTTGATCGAGTCGGGCCTCGTCGGCGTGGTGTCCGCGACCGACTACGCGCTGTTCGCGCCCGCGCGCACGCCACCCGAGGTGATCGCGCTGATCAACCGCGAGACCAACGCCGTGCTGCAGATGCCCGACGTGCGCACCAAGCTGCTTGCGCAGGGCATCGAGCTGTCTGGCAGCACGCCGGAGGCGCTCAAGGACGAACTGCTGGACGAGATCGCGAAGTGGGCGAAAGTCATCCAGCAGGGCAACATCCGCGTCGATTGACGAGGGGGCAGGGTGGCGGCGCTAGACGTCCTTCGCCGTCATGTTCGGCTGGCCCCTGACCATTACCTCGGGGCCCTTGGTGCCGGCGGTGCGCTCGTAGACGCCGCCGCCGGCCTTCTTCTACTGGGTCATGCCCAGTTCCTAGATCCGCTTCGGCGTGTAGTGGTACTTGCCGCCCAGGGCCGGGGCGCCGATGAGGCCTTCGACCTTCCGCTTGCAGGTCGGACAGCGGGTCAGCTTGGGCTCCGAGATGCGCTGCATGACCTCGAACCACCCTTTGCACTGATCGCATGTTCCGCTGAGCGGTCTGTAGTCGTAGCGGGGCATGGGGCGAGTTTACAATGGCGCCATGGCACTGGTGAAAAAAGGCATCAAGCAGCTCATCGCCGAAGCAGAGGCGCGCTCGAAGGGTATCTCCGTCGAGGACTCGAAGCAGCGCATCGGCGATCCTGGCACGGTGTTCGTGGACCTGCGCGACGTGCGGGAACTGGAGCGCGACGGCATGATCCCGGGCGCCTTCCACGCGCCGCGCGGCATGCTGGAGTTCTGGGTGGATCCCGAGAGCCCTTACTACAAGCCGGTGTTCGCGGAGGGCAAGACCTTCATCCTGTACTGCCAGGCAGACTGGCGCGGCACGCTGGCCGCGGCCACACTCGCCGACATGGGCGTACAGAACGTGCTGCACATGGAAGGCGGCTTCGGGGAATGGAAGAAGGCGGGTGGCCCAACCGCCGGGCGTCCGCACAACAAATCCGCCTGAGCGGCCAGGAGTGGTCGAACTTTCCTGTTACTACAGCCTGTCCTCGCCATGGGCCTACCTTGGCGGGCCGCAGCTGATGCAGATCGTGCAGCGCCACCAGGTCAGGCTGGTGCTCAAGCCCTATGACTTCCAGGATGTGGCGCCGAGGAACGGCGGCGTACCGCTGCTTACCCGACCGGACGCCCGCCGAAGCTACCACGCTCTGGAACTCGACCGCTGGCGCCAGCACCTGGGGATGCCCCTCAACCTGCAGCCGAAGCACTACCCGAAGGATGGCAAGCCGGCGGGTTGGAACAAACCCGCGGGCTGGATGGTGATCGCGGCGCAGGTCCGCAGACTGGATGCGCGACGCCTGTCGCACGCGCTGTTGCGCGCGCTTTGGGCGGAGGAACGCGATACCGCCAACATGGACGTGCGCCGCGCGATCGCGGACGAGAACGGGATGCCGGGCGAGGAGCTGGCGGCAGCGGAGCGCAGCGCGCCGGTGCAGAAGACCTACAAGGCTTACAGCGAGGAGGCCGAGCGCCTGGGCGTGTTCGGCGCTCCGACCTACGTGCTCGAGGGCGAGCGCTTCTGGGGCCAGGACCGGCTCCCGTTCCTCGACCGCGCGCTGGAGGCGATGGAAAAATGACTGCCCTGACGCGCGCGCGCCGGCGCGACATGATCCTGCTGCTGGTGCTCTCGGGCGCCATCATCTCCATCTGCATGGGCCTGCGCCAGAGCCTGGGCCTGTTCATGCTACCGATGGCGGTGGAGGCGGGCATCTCGGCGGCGACTTTCGGTTTCGCCATCGCGCTGCAGAACATCGTCTGGGGCATCAGCCAGCCGTTTGTCGGCGCGCTCGCCGACAAGTACGGCCCTCGGCCGATCCTGATCTGCACCGCGCTTGCCTACGCCGCGGGCATGGCGATGATGGCGTTTGCGCGCGGCGAGTTGCTGCTCCATGTCGCCGGGTTCCTGCTGGGTGTCGGCACCGCCGGCACCGCGTTTGGCGTGCTGATGGGTGTGGTGGCGCGCGCCACGCCGCCGGAGAAGCGCAGCCAGACGGTGGGACTGGTGGCGGCCTCGGGGTCGCTGGGGACGATGCTCCTCGCGCCCCTCGGTCAATCGCTTATCGATGGTTTTGGCTGGCAGGCGGCGCTGCTGGCGTTCGCATTGATCGCCAGTTCCATGGCAGCGTTCGCGCTGCCTGTGCGCGGCCTCGCGGTGCGCCTGGACGCCGAGCCGGTCGCGGCCACGTCGGCGACGCAGCCCCTGGGCGAAGCGCTGCGCGAGGCCATGGGGCATCGCGGGTACCTGTTCATGACACTTGCGTTCTTCGCCTGCGGATTCCAACTCGTCTTCATCACCACGCACCTGCCGACCTACCTGCAGCTGTGCGGCGTGGCGCCGGGGGTGAGCGCGACCGCGCTGGGCCTGATCGGTCTGTTCAACACCATCGGCACCTACACCTTTGGCCTGCTCGGCGCGCGCTACAGCCAGAAGCGGCTGCTGGCCGGGATCTACCTGTTGCGCACCCTGTTCATCATCGGCTTCCTGCTGGTGCCCATCAGCGCCACCACCACGCTGGTGTTCGCCGCCGCCATGGGCATGTTGTGGCTCGGCGTGTCGCCTCTGGTCACCGGCATCATCTCGCGCGTGTTCGGCCTGACGCACTTCGGCACGCTCTACGGCGTGGTGTTCTTCAGCCACCAGCTGGGCTCGTTCTTCGGCGCCTGGATGGGCGGCCTGGTGTTCGCCCGCACCGGCAGCTACGACTTCGCTTGGGGCGCGCTGATCGCGATCGGCCTCACTGCCTTTACCCTGCAATGGCTGATGGATGACCGGCCGCCGGCGGACATTCGCCGGGCGCGCGGCCAACAGCCCGCAGCGGCGTGACCTGCGCCGTTCCCGAAAGGTAAAATACTCCCATGGACATGAGCACACAGGAAATTCAGGAGTTCTGGCATGGCTTCTGCGAACGCCAGAAGGTGCCACCGGCATTGCGCGCCGAGGGCGACAAGGAAATCGCGGCCGACCCGGAATTCTGGGCCGACCACACCATGTGGGACCTGGTGGAGAAGCTGAAGGCGAAGAAGTCCTAGCCTTCGGCTAGGTGCCGCGTCCCCCTGAGGCGCCTTTCTGGGTGCCGCGTCCCCCTCCCCTGAGACGCCTTTCTAGGTGCCGCGACCCCAGTACCCGCAATACCGCCGCACCACGTACGGCCGGCCATTGGCGTAGCCCGGCATGTCCTTGTAGGTCTCCAACTGCAATTCGGCCTCCGCCGGGTTCCAGCAGCGCCCGGCGCGCGCCTGTTCCTTTACCTTCTCCGAGGCGTATTGCTGCAGCTCGATCTACGCCTGCACATCTTTCTTCGTACCCAAGCGCCCGCCGGGCTGTTCGGGATGGCCGGGGATCATGCGGTCCCAGTCCATGGCGAGGATCCGTTTCATGGAGTCGATGGCTTCCTCCGGATAGAAGTCGATCATCCCCAGCCCCGGGAAGGTGCCCACCGGCACCAGGTCGACGAGGAAGATCAGCCGGAGCTGGGGCAGGCGCAGCACCAGCGTGGAGTCGGAGTGGTTGCGCCCGACGTAAGTGAGCTCGATCTCGACGCCGCCCATGAGCAAGGTGCGCTGCGTGTCGAAGACCTCATCGGGCGGGGGCGTGGCCGGATCCTTGATCGCCGCGAGCCGCTCTTTGGTGCGCCGGTGCTCGAGGATCGAGGCGCCCGCGTCCTTGAAGGCCTGGCCGCCGGCGATATGGTCGAAGTGGTGGTGGCTGTAGATGAAGTAGCGGATGGGCTTGTCGGTGATCTTGCGAATCTCGGCCACGTACTGTGCGCCGCCCTGCGGCCGGCCGTAGGCCACCGGGTCGGTGGCGATGACGCTGTCGGCCGTGACGATGAAGATCGACTGGTGATTGACGTTGCGGAACAGGTAGACGTTGTCGGTGCCTTCGACTTTCGTGGTTTTGATCGCCGGGCGCGGCGCCTCGGCGGCGGCCGGAAGCGCGGCGGCAAGAGCAAGCAGGATGGCGAGCGGGCTGCGGTGCATATCGTTCCCCCGTAAATGGTTGCCGATGAACCAACAGGTCAAGGCGAATCCTATTCCACTTTGATATAGTGAAGGCTGGCAACCATTGAAAGGAGGTGATCCAGTGCGAGATACCCGAGGCATGACTGGCGTGAGGTGCTCCAGGACCGGATCATTTCTGAAGTCAGGGAGCATCTCCGGCTAAAGCGCCGAGAATGCCGTAGCTGCACCGCAACACCGGCCCCGGGCCGCGCAAGCGACCCGGGGCTTTTTTTCGCACCCGCCGCAAATGAAAAGGCCCGGTTGCCCGGGCCTTCTCGAGACTGCAGTTGCCGTAGGTTAGAGCGGCTTGATGTTGGTCGCCTGCTCACCCTTCGGGCCAGTGGTGACGTCGAAGGTCACCTTCTGGTTTTCCTTCAGGCTCTTGAAGCCCGAGCCCTGGATCGCGGAGAAATGCGCGAACAGATCCTTGCCGCCGCCATCGGGTGTGATGAAGCCGTAGCCCTTGGCGTCGTTGAACCACTTGACGGTACCGGTTGCCATGATTGATTGCCTCTCGATTAATGAATGGAAAACGGGCTCTCGCCCAATTGCCGGAGGAGCCAAGAAGGTAGCGCGGTACTCACTTGTGGTGGAAGGACCAGCGGAGAAAAGCTTGAACAAGAAGTCGGATGCATCCCTACCCTTGATTACCTAGCTTGAGAACACCAGCGTCTTCGATTATACACAAGGCCATGAAACCATGTGTTTTTGGGGCCGGCCTGGCCGGGGGCCAACGGGTGGCGGACCTGGCCGTGGTGAAGGGGCTGTGCGCGGGCTGACGGTAAACTAGCCGCATGGCAACCGCTCCGGAGAAGCCGGTCGTCCTGGTGGTGGACGATGCCGCCGACCTGCTGGCGCTGATGGCCAAGGTGCTGTCGGCGCACTAAACGGTGAAAACCGCGACCGAGGGCGCCGCGGCGCTGCTGCATGCGGCCACGAAGCCGCAGCCGGACATCGTGCTGCTGGATGTCGAGATGCAGGGCGTGAACGGGTTCGAGGTCTGCAAGGCATTGAAGGCCAATCCGGCGACCGCCCATATCCCGGTGATGGTCATCACCAGCAAGGGCGAGACGCGCGAAGAGATGATGGGCTTCAGCCTGGGCGCGGTGGACTACATCACCAAGCCGATCAACGCCGCGGTGCTGCTTGCCCGTGTCCGTACCCATGTCGCCCTCGCCAACCAGCGCGAAGCGCTCGAGGACCGGGTACGCGCACGCACGGCGCAGCTGCAGGAGGCGCACATGGACATGATCGAGTGCCTCGGCCGCGCGATGGAATGTCACGAGAGCGCGGCCGCCGGCAATCGCTTCCGCCGCCTCGCGCAGTACGCGAAGCTGATTGCGCTCGCCGCCGGCGCCAAGCCCGCCGCCGCCGAGCTGCTGGGAGCGGTCGTGCCGCTGCACGACATCGGCAAGCTGGCGGTGCCCGCGGAGATCCTGCGAAAGGCGGGCGCACTGAGCGCGCCGGACTGGGAGCGTGTCCGGGGTCACCCTGAGTACGGCGCCGCGATCATCGGCGAGCACGAGGAGGCGCACCTGAAGCTCGAGCGAACGGTGGCGCTGACCCACCACGAACGATGGGACGGCGGCGGCTACCCGAAGGGCCTCAAGGGCGAGGCCATTCCCTGGCCCGGCCGCCTGATGGCGGTGGCCGATGCGTTCGAGGCGATGACCACGACGCAGTTCCATCGCGAGCCGATGAGCGTGGAGCAGGCGGCGCTCGAGGTCCGGCGCGGCGCCGGCACGCGGTATGAACCGGCCATCGTCAAGGCGTTTACCAGCGCGCTGCCGAAGATGAAGAAGGTGCGCGCCGCCTCGCGGAAGCCAACCTGGAGAAGGCGGCGCGTGCGCGCGAGCGCATGGAGGGCGAGGCGCGACGCAAGGCCGAGTCCAGGGCCAGGGCGGAGGCGCGGGCGAGTCGGCCGGTTCCCGAGCGCAGTCGCCGTGGCGGTGCCGCGCGGGGTGTCGTGATTGTCGGCGTAATCGCTTTGGGCGGGTACCTGGTTTCGGGGGCGCGAAAAGGTGCGCCCCCCTATCGTGGAAATGCAAAAGCGGGTTCCAGTGCTACTCCAGCTGGACTGGAATGTCGAAGGATTTGCGAAAGGGATCAATCATGAATCCGGTCGTTGACCTGCGTTCCGACACCGTGACGCGCCCCGGCGCGGCGATGCGCCGCGCCATGGCCGAAGCCGAGGTGGGCGACGACGTGTTCGGGGACGACCCGACGGTGAACCGCCTGCAGGCGCGTGCGGCGGACCTGCTCGGCTTCGAGGCGGCGCTGCTGTTTCCCACGGGAACCCAGTCCAACCTCGCCGCGCTGATGACGCACTGCGGGCGCGGGGACGAGGTGATTCTCGGGCAGGAGGCGCACACCTACCGCTATGAGGCAGGGGGCGGCGCGGTGCTGGGCTCGATCCAGCCGCAGCCGCTCGCCAACCGTGCTGACGGAACGCTTGACCTCGCAGAGGTGGAGGCGGCGATCAAGCCGGATGATTCTCATTTTGCCCGCTCGCGCCTGCTCGCGCTGGAGAACACGATCGGCGGCCGGGCGATTCCGCGCGCGTGGTTCGATGAGGCGCTGGCATTGGCGAAACGCCGCGGCCTGGCCACGCACCTGGACGGCGCACGCCTGTTCAATGCCGCAGCGAAGCTGGGCCTGGCGGCGCGCGAGGTGTGCCGCGGCTTCGACTCGGTGTCGGCCTGCCTGTCCAAGGGGCTGGGCGCACCTGCGGGCACCCTTCTGCTGGGCAGCGCGGCATTCATCGCTCGCGCCAAGCGCGCGCGAAAGATGCTGGGCGGAACCATGCGTCAGTCAGGGGTGCTCGCCGCGGCGGGCCTGTACGCGCTGGAGCACAACATCGCGAGGATTCACGAGGACCACGCCAACGCCGAGCGCCTCGCCGCGGCGCTGGCGCGGATTCCGGCACTGCAGGTCGAGCCTGCGCAGACCAACATGGTGTTCGTGCGCGTGCCGCCGGAGCGCGTGCCCGGCCTGCCGGCGCACCTGGCGCGGGAGGGCGTCGTCGTCCTGCCGGGCGCGCGGATGCGGCTGGTGACCCACCTCGATGTGGATCGCCACGGCATCGAGCGCGCCGCCGCCGCGTTCCAGGGATACTTTTCCTGACCTAGGTTTCCGGACCTCGCTAACCGGGGTCCGGCTGCGCGGTGTTGCGTTCCCGCGCGCTGGCGCCAACCTGCGCCCAGGCGACGCCGCCCATGACGATCGCGGCGGCGCCGATTTTCAACCAGGTGAAGGTTTCGCCCAGCGTGAGCCAGGCCACCACGCCCGCGATGGGCGGCATCAGGTACTGCAGCGGCGCGCTGCGGGCGACGCCGCGCACCGCATTGACCCAGGTCCACACCAGCCAGCCCAGGAACGAGGACACCAGGATCGCCCAGGAGAGCGCGAGCCAGAGCGCCGCGCTCACGGCGCCCAGGTCGGCGGCGAGGAACGCGGGCAGGCATACGAGGACCATGGGCGGAGCGCCGAAGGCAAGCGACCAGGCGAGCAGCATCAGCGCGCCGTAGCGCTGGGCGAGCGGCTTGGAGATCACGGTGTAGAGGGAGAAGGTAGCCGCGGCCACGAGCAGCGCGAGGTCGCCGAACGCGGCGCGCGCGAAACCGGCGGCGAACTTGTCCGACAGGAACAGCACGATGCCGGCGAACGCCGTCAGCGTGCCCGCCACCTGGCGCGCGTGCAGGCGCTCCACGCCCATCGCGGCCAGGATGAGCAGCGTGAACAAGGGCGTGCTGGTGAGCACCAGCGAACTGGAGAACGCGGTGGACAGGTTGACGCCCCACGTCACGACGCCGACATGCAGGAAGTGACCAATGATTCCGGCCGCGGCGAAACGCGGCAGGTCCTTGCGCCGCGGGAGCATCCGCCGCGGGTGGCGGCGGAACACCCAGGCGAGCAGCGCCGCCCCCAGGACCAGCATCACCGTGAAGCGCACGAAAAGGAACAGGCTGACGCCGACGCTGTCCAGGATGTACTTGGTGACCGCAAAATTGCAGCCCCAGACCACCATGATCCCGATGGCGGCAAGCAGCGACAGGCGGGCGGCGCGGGCAGGATCCATGCAGCGGCGCAGGGTACCTCAAGTTACACTGCGCGCCATGCTCGCCGCGCGCGCCGCCGTCCGCTCCCTTTCCGCCTCGAGAATCCGGGAACTCGTCAACGCGGGGCTGGGCCGCGACGACGTGCTCGCGTTCTGGGTAGGCGAACCCGACGAGCCCACGCCGGAGTTCATCCGTAAGGCCGGCATGGATTCGATTGCCGCCGGCGAGACGTTCTACTCGCAAAACCTCGGCATCCCGAAGCTGCGCGAGTCGCTCGCGGCCTATATCACCCGCCTGCACCGGCCCGCCGCGCCGGAGGAGGTGGCGGCGACCAGCGCCGGCGTGAACGCGCTCATGCTGGCCTCGCAGCTGTTGGTGGATCCTGGCGACCAGGTGGTGGAGGTGGTGCCGCTGTGGCCCAACCTGCAGGAGATTCCGCGCATCCTCGGTGCGCACGTGCATACCGTGCCGCTGCAGTTCTCCCGCCAGGGCTGGACGCTGGACCTGGACCGGCTGCTCGGTGCGCTCAAGCCGGGGACGCGCGCCCTGTATCTCAATTCACCGAACAATCCCACCGGCTGGACCATCCCGAAGGAAGACCAGCGCGCGGTGCTTGAACACTGCCGCCGGCACGGCATCTGGATTTTCGCGGATGACGCCTATGAGCGGCTCTATTTCGGCGAGGGCGGCGTGGCGCCGTCCTTCCTGGACCTCTCCGATCCCGGGGACCGCCTGATCAGCGCCAATACCTTCTCCAAGACCTGGCTGATGCCGGGCTGGCGGCTGGGCTGGCTGGTGCTGCCGCGCGAGCTCGGCGCGGATCTCGCCAAGCTGCTGGAGTACAACACCTCCTGCGCGCCGGTGTTCGTGCAGCGCGCCGGGATCGCCGCGATCCGCGAGGGCGAGCCTGTGATCCGCCGCACGCTGGAGCGGTTCCGCCGCGCACGCGACTTCCTGGTGCGCGAGCTCAACGCCATCGATGGCATCGAGGCCGCGACGCCGAGCGGCACCATGTACGCGTTCTTCCGCGTCGCGGGCGTGTCCGACAGCCTCGCGTTCTGCAAGAAGCTGGTGCGCGACGCCGGCCTGGGGCTCGCGCCGGGCTCCGCCTTCGGCCCCGAAGGCGAGGGTTTCGTGCGCTGGTGCTTCGCTTCCAGCGAGGAGCGACTCGCGCAGGGCATTGCCCGCCTTTGTAGCGTTCTGGTGCACAAAACCGGGTAGCCGTACCACCTTGGTACATCGCGTTCCGCGCGGCCCGTGCGGACGCCTGTAAGTCCTTTCGAATCATGCTGCTGCGAGCCCATCCGGGAGCGGGCATGGTCGTTGCTTTACGTACTTGCAGGAGCCTCGCACATCCAAACATCATCAAACAGGAGATCACATGAAACGTCGCATGTTCATCAAGCAACTGGCCCTGACGGCTTCGGTCGCTGCCATTGGCATGAGCTCGGGCAGCCTCCACGCGCAAGGCAAGACGGTCAAGAGCGGCGTGCTGCATACCCTATCGGGCACTATGGCGATCAGCGAGACGGTGCAGAAGGACACGGTGCTAATGGCCGTGGAGGATATCAACGCCAAGGGCGGCGTGATGGGCCGCAAGATCGAACCGGTCGTCGTCGACCCGGCCTCGAACTGGCCGCTGTTCGCCGAGAAGGCGCGCCAGCTCCTCACCCAGGACAAGGTGGCGGTGACCTTCGGCTGCTGGACCTCGGTGTCCCGGAAGTCGGTGCTGCCGGTGTACGAGGAGCTGAACGGGCTGCTGTTCTACCCGGTGCAGTACGAGGGCGAGGAGATCTCCAAGAACGTGTTCTACACCGGCGCCGCGCCCAACCAGCAGGCGATTCCCGCGGTGGAGTACCTGATGTCCAAGGACGGCGGCTCGGCCAAGCGCTGGGTGTTGCTGGGTACCGACTACGTCTACCCGCGCACCACCAACAAGATCCTGCGCGCGTTCCTGAAATCGAAGGGCGTCGCCGATGCCGACATCATGGAGGAGTACACCCCCTTCGGCCATAGCGACTACCAGACCATCATCGCCAAGATCAAGAAGTTCTCGTCGGAAGGCAAGAAGACCGCGGTGGTCTCGACCATCAACGGCGACTCCAACGTGCCGTTCTACAAGGAACTGGGCAACCAGGGCCTGAAGGCGACCGACGTGCCGGTGGTGGCGTTCTCGGTCGGCGAGGAGGAACTGCGCGGCGTGGATACGAAACCCCTCGTCGGTCACCTCGCGGCCTGGAACTACTTCATGTCCATCAAGTCCCCGGAGAACACCGAGTGGACCAAGAAGTGGGCCGCCTACGCTAAGGCGAAGAACATCGCCGGCCACAAGGACAAGCCGCTAACGAACGACCCGATGGAAGCCACCTACATCGGCATCTACATGTGGAAGCAGGCGGTGGAGAAGGCGAAGTCCTTCGACGTCGACAAGGTGCGCGCGGCCATGGCCGGGCAGACCTTCAAGGCGCCCTCGGGCATCACCTCGAAGATGGACGAGAAGAACCATCACCTGCGCAAGGCGGTGTTCATCGGCGAAGTGAAGGCCGACGGCCAGTTCAACGTGGTCTGGAAGACCAAGGGCCCGGTCAAGGCCCAGCCCTGGAGCCCGTTCATTGCCGGGAACGACAAGAAGAAGGACGAGCCGGCCCTGATGGCGGAAAAGAAGAAGTGATCCACTGCTAGCTTGTGGACGGAAGAGGGCCGGTTCGCCGGCCCTCTTCACGTAACCGGCAAGAACCACCCATGAGAACGTTGTTGCTGGCCCTGCTGCTGTCGTTCGCCGCCACCGCCGCGGCGATCGACAGGGCCGCGGTGGAGAAGCTCGCGACCGGCGATGCCGACGAGCGCAGCGCAGCGATTTCGGCCCTGGTGGCCGAGGCCGACCCGCGCGCCGCGGAGGTGCTGTCCGCGCTCGCGGAGGGCGAGATGCAGACCGTCGCCGGGAAGGACGGCACGCAGCGCGTACTGATCGTCAGGGGCGAGGAGGCCGTGGACGCCGTCACCGGCGAGAAGGTCGCGCCGCTGCCCCAGGAGCGCGAGGACGTGATCGCCAACAACCGCCTGCGCGGCCAGGTCGAGGGCGCGCTGGCCGCATTGAAGCTGCTGTCCCCGGACCGCGCCGTGCGCCTGGAGGCGGTGAAGCAGCTCGCCGCGGGCGCCGACGAGGCGCTGCTGCCGCTGGTGCAGAAGGCGCTGGGGAAGGAAACCGATGCCGGCATCAAGCCGGCGCTGGAACTGATCGCCGCGTCGCT
>Ga0169931_10008539_pt1 | contig 14928 bp, 13 predicted proteins | sample Kivu_15m_20L_FD_129675 | JGI IMG/M metagenome (GOLD analysis project Ga0169931, IMG submission 129675) | Freshwater microbial communities from Lake Kivu, Western Province, Rwanda to study Microbial Dark Matter (Phase II) - Kivu_15m_20L... | ecosystem: Environmental > Aquatic > Freshwater > Lake... | reverse complement strand
TGGACAGCAATATGCTCGCAAAGCCGATTGGATGACGCGATTACCGTATCGCACAGCGCAATTGCCTCGCGATAGAAGCCAGCTGCAGGAGACTCAGTCGCCATATGGTGATCTGTGTAATCAACAATCACACGAGAACCGCCCGCCTTTAACTGCCGCAATCTTTGTATCCAACGTTCAGGGCGTGTGGGGTCAGTCACAAAGTCAAGTTTGCTGACGACCACGGCTTGCGCTGGTCGTGCTTCACGCCCATCAGACAGAGTACTCGTGAAGCCAAGTGATAGCGCCGCCCGAATGCCGACGGACGTACGTAGTCTAACGGAAGCGAGATTGCTCTGTTCCAAGTTTTGCAGCCTGCGAGCAGGAACCGCACACAACCACTCGATCGTCAGTTTTTTATTGGGCTTCATTTCTTCGAACTGCCATCCGCTTTCCACTCACGATGGCCGACATAACAGAAAGGATGTGGGGCAATTTGATCAAACTCGAACCCAAGCTGTAATACTTTTCGAGATACGCCGATTTCAGCGGCAATGCATTCACCTTTATTCTTGCCAATTGGGAAGCCGCCCATTTCGCGCAGTACATCGCCTCGGAATGCCCAGCAAAGTGATCGAAGATGCAGGCCGGTATTTCCAGCGTCTACATTCATGGACTGCATCGTCTGTAAATAAAACTCCACCCTAGGGACGGATTCACCATTGATGAGGTGATCAGCGTCGCGCCAATTAAGTCCGCTTACGGACAGTGTGTCCCATGGATGATTCCACTTCTGATTCAAGCTCTCGCCGAGCATGGCCAGACGTGGATTGGCTGAAAATCGCGCTATACATGCTTCAAAAAAGCCGGGTTGTTTAATGAAGCATTCGTCCTGCAGAAAAAAATAATAGTCCTTATCCGGACTGGCCAGAAATCCCTCATTCCAGGCACCTATATTCATACCAGTATTCTTCCGCACTATGGCGTACCGCCCTGCGAGGGTATGAGTAGTCGGTTGTGAATCCGCGGTGTCACTATTTATGACGATAATTGTTTGCTTCTGAAACGAGTCTAGGCCAGAGAGAAGGTTCCGCAGGTCATCCGCCGGCCTTGGCTGGTAGAACGATATAACGATTGCCAAGTTATCCAAGGCTATTGACTCCAACAGCCATGACATCGGAAGTAGGAGGATGGTAGACGATCATCCCGAAGCGGTAGGGGCTCTGCGGATTATTGTCTATTTGGCTGGCAATAAACTCCACTCGCGCTCGAGGTAACGCCGACTCAACTTGTTCCCTCAGCCAGTCTTTTTCAAAATAAGTATGATTGAGGCCTTGATATTTTTTTTCATATTCACCCTCAGGGAGGGTGCCACGTCGCATGCGCTCGGCTGCTTCACGGGTTTGTAGATTTGGTAAGTCAAAGATTCCAACGGCACGTCTCGCCTTGGATAACATCCGACGAATGACCTTGGCAGCATCATTTAAGTTCAGGTAATGGAACATGGAATGTGAGATGACAACATCGAACCGTACTTCGGTGTCTAGTTCGGTAGCGTTTGAGACCTCGAATCTACTCGTCGGGAAAACTTTTCGTGCTGCTGCGATCAGGCCAGCCGAATAATCAGCACCTGCGACTTCGCATTCACTAACTTCCCTCAGAGCGAGTAAGAAAGCGCCGCTACCACAGCCGATTTCAAAGACGGATTCCCCAGTCTGAATGCCTAATAAGGCTGCGACTCGCCGTGCATTCGCTCGCCACTCAGTCGCATCTATGGCGATTGACCCGGAGTCGAAGCCATTGAGATTGATTAGTTTTTCTAGGGATAGATCTGCCGCAGAATCACCGCCGCGGCTATTCCAAATGCCGTACCAGCGATCATTCATTTTGTGCAATCCTCTATTATTCTTTTCGCACGTTGTCGAAGTAAGGTGCTGCTTATCTCTGAGGTACGGGGAAATACCAGTAGCTTATTCTCATCAATGAGGTTTGAGTTGTCATCTCCATGAACCAGCAAATCGATTTTGTGCTGGCTCAGAAAGGCTTCTTCAATCAGCCATGGACTGGGTACGACCTCATCAACATAGCGAATGGCTTCTAGAATCTCCTTTCGGTGTTCAAACGAAATCTCTGGTTGATAGCCCTTCTTTGTTTTTATCTCGTCATCGGTGGTCAGGGCAACAATCACCCTGCCATGTTCACTCGCCTTTTTCAGTAGACGCACATGACCATGGTGAATGAGCGTTGCTGACATGTCGACCATCACTCGTTTCATTCTGAAAACTCCAAGCTTTCCAGGATATGACCGCAGGCTGCACGCCCAAGATGTACTTCACCCAAGTGGCAAATGATGCTGCCTTCCAACGGATAGCGCGATGAGTAAAGAACTGTTGCAGCATTATTCGTCGTGACTTTACGCTTCACGTGTGAGCACAGTAATGGCTGATGCTCATCAGCTTGTGTTAACCAGGGTTTCATTTTCTCGCAGAAAATTCGCTTGTTGATTACAACGGCCTCACGGAACTCGGTATGTCGCGGTAACACATCGACTAGAGAAAGGATGGCATGGTAGGGCCCTGTCATTCGCTTTTCGCGATGGTTCGTGTAGCTTAGATAAAACGAATCATCTTCATGCTCGGGTAATTCGTGGGAAGCGATGAAAGCGGCACCGGTCAGTCCGAATAATCCTTTGCATGAACTATAGGCAATGACGTCTGCAAGTTCATGCCCCGTTTCAAGTCCGATGGAAGCAGTGGCATCCAGCATAAGGCGAGCCCCAAGTCGATCGGCGAGCTGCCTTAGCGAAGTGATTGGCAATTTGACCCCGGTACTAGTTTCGGTTACGCAAGCGACTATCCAGTCGAACTTACCAGTCACTGTGTTCAGAACACGCCAGTTCAATCGATCGATTCGGCTGACCTGCCCACCACAAGCAGAGAGTGCGTTTGTGGTCATTGCGAGCAACCGGTCGGAATAGAAACCCGTATCGACCACCAGCACACGCCCAACGAGAAAATTCCTGCAAACGATTTCCAAGGCAAGGCTGGCAGATCCCTGCATACGCACCAGGTATGGGTGACCACTCATACGGCGCAATGTGGCGAGTACAGTGTTCTCAGCTGCCGAATAATCTTCGTCGCCACGGCCAAAGCATGGCCTTAGCCCGGTAAGGTTTTGGTCCAGCAGGCTTGCCGGACCAGCCGTAAACAACTGACGCGCGGTATTCCGACGCGTCACCAATTCAGTCACTGACAATGTCGCTAAATCATCCATGGATGGTTTGAGCAAGAAAGTCTTGGAAATCCTCGCGATTTTGGCGCGGAGAGCGGTCCGGTCTTCCCAGGTCAATCCGGTTGCCTTTACGGCATGCCACTTCAATGAAGCTGGCACCGTCACTGGATAGCGCTTCAAGGAGTACCTTTTCTAATGTATCCTTGGTTTCGACACGAATCGCATTGCGGTACCCAAAACCTGATGCGATAGTGCACAGTGATAAATTTGCTGCGCAGCTAGTCTGACCGCCCACTGAATCATGTGCCTCGTTATTTAGCACAATATGAATAAGATTAGGGTAGCGAGCGCTGACAGCTAGACTGCCGGTATGCATCATCATTGCTCCGTCCCCGTCAATACAGACGATGTGGCGATCGGGTGATGCGTGAGAAATCCCAGCGGCAATCGAAACGGCATGTCCCATGCCGCCGACAACAAGAAAATCGCGCGAATGCGCCTGTCCAAGTCGTTTACGAGTTTCGAATACTTCACGTGAGGCCATTCCAGTCGTAGATACGACGGGTACGTCGATCGGCAGTGTCAAGAGTACTTTATTGATGGCTTCTTCGCGCGCAAGCTCGACATTCAGCCCAGGATGTGTTTGCGCACTTGAGCGAGAAAATGCAGCTTTACGAACCAGCAATGCGAAAGGCTGAGAGCAGCTAATTGCTTGCATTACGGCTTCATGTATTGCAGTTTCGAAATCTGAATCCGCATCAAGAATCAAGTAAGGTATACCTAATAAATCCAATTGCGCTGGGGTTATAACCCCTTGAAGCCGGTGCTGAGGTTCATCGTGTATCTGGTTGCCTGATTCTTCAGTCTCGCCACGCCAACCAACTAAGAGCACCATTGGGATGGCATATATCTCCTTGGCAGCGAGAGAAGTAACCGGGTTGACGATGTTTCCTAGGCCGGAGTTCTGGAGATATACGAGCGCCGGCCTGCGCGTTGCAAGAAAATGGCCAATCGCTAAGCCAACAGCTGCCCCTTCGCTGGGGGCTATTTGATGTCCACCGACCGGCATTCCGGTATCTATCTCCGAACAGACTTCCTTAAGAAGGGAATCCGGCACTCCAGTAGCGAAGTTGATTCCACATCGCTGCATAGTGGCGACGAATGCGGACGGCGAAATCATTATTTCGTCCCGGGAATTAGATCAAGAATCTCATTGATGCTGATCAGGTCTTCATCAATCTCTAATGAGCGACCATGCTTAAGGATGGCACGGGCATTCTTCTTCATAGCCGGGTAAGCGCTCCGGAGCATCTGATTGGCGTAAATCACCATATTAAAACCGTGATCTTGCAAATCCCGTTCGGTCACCGCGTTATAACTAGTAGGTACCGACACCAACGGGATGCTGGGGAAGTCTTGGCGGAAGGTATTCGCAAATTTGAACACTTCGTCCGGTGATTTCTTACGGCTATGAATCATGATGCCATGAGCACCCGCTTCAACATAGGCACGTGCCCGACGAAGTGCGTCCTCCATTCCACGATCAAGAATGAGGCTTTCAATTCGAGCAATGATCATGAAATCATCACTGATCAATGCGGACCGGCCCGCCCGAATTTTGTCACAGAAAACATCGATATCTTCTTGTGTCTGCGCAGTCTCATTGCCAAGAAGGCTATTCTTTTTCAGGCCAGTTTTATCCTCGATGATCACGGCGGAAATACCAAGCCGCTCGATCGAGCGTACATTCAACTCGAAATGTTCTTCCTTGCCACCGGTATCTCCATCCATCACTAGCGGCTTCGTAGTAACTTCAAAGATGTCATTGATGTTTCGTAGGCGGGACGAGATATCAAGCGCTTCGATATCAGGCTTTCCACGCTCAGTCGAGTCGGTCAATGAACTTGACCAAAACCCGTCGAATTCACGGCGCTCACCTTCAATCATTTCATTAACAGATTCCCCAATCAGGGCGGAGATCGGGCTGTGCGCTTCGATCATTCGTACCAACGGCTTGGCATCAAGCAGTCGACGCAAAGACTTTCTACGAATATCGGGAGTGGTACCAATGACCATTGAATCGGCCATAATTGCGCCGGCCGATACTCCCTTTGTATAGGGCACCTCAATCAGTTGCCCACCATATTCGCCGAGCGCTTTAATGGCTTCAGCTCTCAACAACGCGTCGGGTCCATTAAGCCAGTCGTCGCCATGGAGCATGATGTCAGGCTTGTAAGTTCGGATATTGTCTGAATAGCTCCAAGTATCCTGCGGGACAACCCGCGTAACACCATAGATACTCGCCACGATATCCCGGCGTTGCTCCCAAGTGAGATAGGGAAGACGTTTATGCTGCGCGATAGCACGATCAGTCGTAAGGCCAATAATGACATTGCCATGCTCGGCACCTTGCCTGATCAGATTGATGTGACCATGATGAAGAACGTCAACGGTCAAACCGATATAGACAGTAGGCATATTCAGACTCCTGATAAAGCAGATACTCAGCTATTGAGCTGCAAGTGTTGGGTGTTATATTTTTAGAAATTACTTTAAATCAATTATCTTTCTTCCATCGCATCAGTAAGTGACATTCTTCCAGATGGCTCAATCAACGCTACGCCAGCTTGAAACTGTCTCTCCAAGTTTATTGCCTCTTCGATGTCTGAAAACTGCGCTATCACTCCGAGATTCTGCGCAATAAATCCAACAATATCTTCTACCTTTAGAGGTCGCTTGCTTGAGTACCTAAGCCGCATTGCAACTTTACTATTTCGGTAAAGTATCCATGCAAGCGGTACGGCACGATCTGAATGCCATTCAAGGTCGAATGCTGTAATGCTTTCCCCAAGAATAATATTGTGTGGACCACAATCTAGTGCGACACCTTCAACGAAAATCGAACTAAGAGTACGTCCCTTTAGATCGGTCTGATTCAATTCAATACCTGTATCTCGGCAGTAGAATTTAAACGAATGGATCAAAAATGCTACCCAAGTATTTAGTAGGTACTTAATTCGATCAACATCTTCTTTTTTTAAAGCTTTACTAATCTCGAATCCCATCAGCTGACCATCAAAATATTTTGAAGCTGCCTTTTCTTTATATTGCGTGAATCGAATTAAGTCACCACTATCGCTTGTAACAAAAATAGAAGTATCTTGGGTCTTTCTTCTTCGGTCGATTGGGTTTTTAATTACCGAAATTTTGCCGTCGACACCACTAAGAAATTTTGTTTCTGTACACAACAAATTTTTTCTGTCAACAGAAAAATATTGTGCAAGGACACTTGAGTCGTATATTTCTCCTGTGTTGCGTAGGCTACAAGCGATAACAAATGAATTTGCAAAATCAACCATCAGGCCATTCTTGCGAAGCGATCCTAAAACCAAAGACTCGTCAAATATTCTTTCATTCTTACCGCGATAATCCAAACTTTTTACATAATGCAGTAGCTCCTCCGCACGGAACTGCCGGTGCTTATCAATATCTTCACTAAAGATCACCTTAGGAAGCTTATAGTCTGGAAAAGCTGCAAAAAATTTTGAATGAGTGAATCCTGCTGCAGACAGTTTCTCTCGGATTTCTGTGCGACCCCAAGTGGTGATATCGTTACCGCTGTAAAGATCTTGTGGGCCATAAAAACGTTTTCCATTATGGTCTTCACCGGCACCATTGAAGTATTTGATACCTAATTTGTTCTCAATTGCGATGATTAATGTGCCATCGGTATCAAGGTGCCGACGGGCGATATCAAGGTATTCGCGCTGCCGATCGTCAGACTTAGCATATTTTTGAGAGTACTCAAATACGCCAATCATCAAAACCCAATCGAATTTTTCCTCCAGGTCCAATGATAAAAAATTGTCAACAATAAATCGCACATTGGGGAATCCCTCACATCGTTTTGCTGCCACGCTGGCGCGAGCTTTTTCCCCTTCGACGGCGGTTACTTCAGCGCCGATCTCCGCCAGGTAGCGAGTGATTGATCCGCAGCCGCTTCCTAATTCAAGGACGCGATCCCCTTTTTTGATATCGAACGGCCGAAGGACCAGATGGCGCTTGCGCGAAAAATGGTATTCGCTAGGCCAGTCTGTCATATGGACGATAAACTCATCCGAAAAAGTAGAGCGGTCATTAACCAAGGTCGCAATTTTTTCAAGATTATGTTCAGCGCCGTCGCGATAGCCAATTCCGGTAGAGCCAGGACGTAGATGGATACCAATTTTTTGGTCAAATACATAATCTTTAAAGCTGCTACTTGGTAAAAGTATGGAATTTTCCATGTTAGTCCTTAATGATGTAGGCAGGGCGACTCGCAAATGGAAATTTGCGGATGGTCACTTCGCGGTTTTTAAAGAATTCATCAATTCCGTGTGTATCACCGTGGTAGCTCTGACCGGATGTTCCTTCGCCTGCATAGTTATCGAGCAGAATTATTCCTCCCCGACAGACGCGGTCATAGAAATACTCAAGGACTATCATTGTTGGTTCAACGAAATCGATATCTACATTTAGTAGGCTTATCTTCATGCCTTGATGTTCTTGCGCATACTTCGGAACTGTGGTGACGACATCCCCAGCAATAAGTTCGAAGTTGTCTATGCCCTTGTTTGATAGGACTTCGGAAAGTTGTTCGACGGAGATTGAAGAACCGCCAGCTGTTTCAATCCAGTGTGCGCGTTGTGCCTTATCTTGTTCAAACGCGGTGTCTGGAAATTCGTCGCTGAAAACGTCAAATGCAATAAGCTTCGCGGAGAAATTACTGCCCAGCAGCTGACGCATTAATGCAAATCTTACAAAGCTGGTGCCTTTGAATACGCCGCATTCGATAATTGTTCCGGGAATTCCCGATGCCATTTTCATTGCTTCCCAATGAACTACGAATTTGGAAAGTCGTTCCTCATTCATCATGAGATTGAAATTAGTTTCGGCATCGTACATTGACTGTACCGAAAAATCGGGCAGTTGGATCATGGCTTCTATCTTTTCCCTGTTTGAATTCAGTCGTTTAAAGCGGTTGGATCTGATTCTCGGAACATCACACCTAATTGCAAGACCTTGGGATTTCGCTTAATCGCATCGACAACCGCAGGCGGAATATGTGCTGCCCATGTATCAAGAATTAGAACAACGCGATGTTCGTCCGACCAATGTTCGACCTCGTGTTCAAGAGAGTCATTGAATCCAAAAGCTTTTCCCTCTGACCAGTTTTTCCAAGTGCTTCCAATTCTTATTCTTGATGTACCAACAGATGGAATCTTGATGCCGAGATGATATCTTTGGCGCAATGATGTCGATCCGCGGTGTGCTGCAATTGTCGTGTTCGGGTCTAGAACGGAGATAAATGCAAATCCGAAGGTTAGATTCGGGTTCAGCGCCTCAATAATTTTTGTGGTCTTCGGGCAGATGCTCTGGATCTTCTGATTTGGAAGTCCTGATTTCTCAAAAAATGATCGGAAACTCCAAAGCCCATTTGGATTTGTCAGGCTATCGCTGTCGGGAAACTTTGTAGTTTCATTGGTGCAGGCCAATACTTCAGCGATTATATATTCGGCATGTGATTCAAGTGTGTACGTGATTTCGTCATTTTCTATAATGGCAGGCGCAGTTCCATGGTAGTCCCAAATAATCTCTTCTGAGTACCCGTCTAATCTTAGGCGTCCTATTCCATGGTTGAGAGCAACTTTGTCGTAGGTCTGGGTACTTGCCGCAAGCTTCATACTGTTCAAGCCAACAGGTGTCGATATTTCGGCAAGTGTCTTTCCCTGGAACTTTAATTCCGAAAGCGCGGGCTCATCAGCGAGCAGTTTGCTTAGCAGCTGGTGTTGAGATTCGATGAGCGAATGATGATCCGACAAGTTCACATTATTCTCTTTGGAAATCAATGGGTTTTAAATTTGATTCAGCTTGTATTGAATGTGCTCTGGGTTGGTAACTTCAGCTTTCTTTAGGTGCTTAAACTCTCGTATTCAATTGAGCTGTTCGCTGCTTCCAAAGCCCCAGTTATTCGTTCCAGTAAAAAGTCGGCAAATGCTTCAGCGGCGTTTCCACGGTTTGGCGGTAGGTAATCCGAGAAGCCGTCTAGCGCTTTCTTATAGTTCTTAAGATTCTCTGGATCAGTCATTTTTTTGATGAGAACGGGAAGTTCATCCATAAACACTTTGTTGATGAATGGGAATGGAACTGACGGGGGGCGCGGAGGGTTCGTATCAGGAATCTTCCAATCCATCACAGCGATCGGCACGCACCCAACCATAAACCCTTCAACCATCGTCGATGACTCGTCAGAAACGATGCAGTCAACTAAAGCTAAAGCATCAAATATCTTCGTCTTCGGATCAAGGATAGTGACATTTGGCCATTTGCCTCGATGCATATCCGCCATTGCCTGTACCCTTTCTAGATGACCCATGCCTTCCCAATGCTGCTGCTTGATGAAAATGTCTATTGGCAAATCCACCAAGGCACGTATGAATTTGTCTTGTTGATTATCGAATTCCCATGAAGGTGCGTAGAGGACCCGTAATCGATCGCCTTTGAAAATCCCAGTAGTACTCGAACTTTGAGAAAACTTTTTGAATAAGGTGTCTGATTTTGGCCAGCCTAGGGTCGTCACGCCATATCTCGGTTTGTTTTTCGCATTCAGATAGTTTTCATACATTTCTTCCCAAGCTCGATATGGAAGAATGCCGTAGTGGTACTCCCACCACGGTTCTTTGTCCCAAAACCCGGGCCATACATTGTGTGCTTGACCAAGGTCATGCAGCATTACAACGGGGCATTCCGCCAGATAAGGCCGATTCTTGACATGATGACCGAGGAAGAGTCCGACTTTGGAGCGTGCAGATCGGCTACGATCGACGTTTGTATCGACGCCGCGTGCTTTCAATGCGCTAAATATTGGCTGTAAGGATTGCTCTTCGATCCAATCCGTTGGATATGCACAGAAAGTAAAGATGCTCATGTTTTATCGTTCCTATTTCTCGTCTTTCGCGATAACCTTCAATTTAGGCAGCGACCATTTGTCGCTCTTCTTTCTGCAGGCGAGCTAGTTCTTCCAGCCACAGTGCTGCAAAATCACAATTCATCTTGTGTTCAAACCATGGTCCCCCTAAGGTGTAGTGAACCGCTTTTAGCTTGTCGTACTGCGGCGCATACCATCCTTCAAGATAATTCCAGCCTTTGTCCAACTCGCCAATTTCTGAGTCATTCAGCCAATGCAAGCGATGCAGGTAGGCAGGTTCAGCTGCATTTACAACCGCTGGTGTAAGCGCCCGTACGGCGGGGTGGCCGCAGTCGAACACCATGAATGAAGACCAGTTTTTTCTAGGGTAAGGATATTGAACGCAGCCATCCATCTTCGCTGTCTCTTTTGGCTGGTAGTCGTGCTTGATGACGGATACCGCTTTAGTGGGATCGATTTCATCGATAACACTGCGGATATCTGTCAGGAACAAGAAGTCGCAATCAACAAAAACAGCGAACCCCTGGTTGCCAGCGAGATGAGGCGTTAGAAAACGTGTGAGGCTGAATTCGGTTGCCGCAAGCGTGTCTACCGGACGTTGATACAGGCCTCGTGCGCGTAGTTCCGATTGAACGAGTGGATAGACTTCGACTTGTGTGGGGTCGGTGCGCCTCAATATCGAGTGGCGACAAACCTCCCAGGCGATGTCTTCTCGAGGATCCCAGCCCACATAGACCTTTAGCTTCATTGCGTTTCCCATCAGGATTGATGACGAAGCAGCAGCAAATCGCGTGCCAGACAGCCTGATTATCCTCGATTGAAGAAGTGGAATCGTTATAGCGACATCATTTGCCGTAGTGGCATGGTTTGCGGTAAAAGCTTGCCGGTTGCCGGGAGATCAATGCTGAACACATTCGTGCGCAAGCCCTTGGATGATCTTCGCAGCGCGGGTGACTGGGTCCCTCCAGTCGCCTGCGGTAATTTGCCTTAATAAAACTGCACTTGGATACCAGCGTGAATTCATTGAATTAAGGTGCCAATACCAGAGCGGTGTGTGCCACGGCAGGAGGACCAGTGTCGGTTTTCCGAGGGCGGCTGAGAGGTGTGCTGTGGTATTCGATACGGTAAGGACAACATCGCAGGCATCGATTAATGCGGCGAGCCCGTCGATATCTAATTTATTATCGATGGTTTCGAGCCTTTGAATATCTATACCTTCGGCTGCTTTTAACTGGGTTCTTTCTTCAGTGGTGTCCCCGTACTGCAGGTCGATAAAGTCGATGTTTTCCGACTTCAATGCAGGGAGCAGTTGACTCAGGCTGCACGATTTATTGGCGCCATGTTCCGTACGCAAGCTTTGCCAAGATAGTCCGACCAGCAGGCGGTTCGGCTTTTTTAACTGGCGACGTAAGGTTGTGGCTCGCGATTTGTCACAGTGAAGAAAAGGGCTACGAATTTTTTTTAAATCTTGTTCGGATTTGCGCAACCAACGCCCCAGGCTCGCCATGGTGATCTGGGCGCCAAACAGGGTCTCACGCTCATTGAACCCGGTAAGTTGCGTCGGCGTGGCGAACATTAGTCTAGGGAACGAGCGACGAAATAGCTCAATAAGTCTTTCCTCGATACAAACCAGGCATTCGATACCGGTCGACTCGAGGTCAGCTAGCATCCCACCATAAAAAATCTGGTCGCCCAGGCCCTGTTCAGGGAGGACAAGAAGAGGCTTGGATGGAATGTGGCCATCCCAGTCGGGTGCCAACCTCGGGAGATTTTCGAGCATCCGGTGACTGTTCCCCAGTTGTTGGTCTAGCCTGCTCTCGTAGAGCTCCCAAGCCTCCGCGAGTCGGCCCTCGGTCAGCAGGGCGATGGCCTTGTTGCTACGACCGACGGCATTTCTAGGGTCCAGCGCGAGAAGTTGATCATAGTATTCGTGCGCCTTGCTGAATTGGTTCAGCTCTTTGTAGATATTCCCAAGTTGCTCTAAGCAGGTAATGTTCGACGGGTCGAGTTCGAAAGCCTTGGTGAAAGCATGGAGCGCATCCTCGAATCGGCCGAGTTTTCTCAATGCATTGCCGTAGTTGTAGTAGGCCAGCGATGGCTTCGGGATTCGGCGGATAGCAGCTGCGAGTAGTCGTTCGGCTTCTACAAAGCGATCTTGCTGAAACGCAGCTACACCAAGCATATGAAGGGCATCTGGCTGCGTGGGAATGAGTCTAAGTACTTCTTTGTAGGCAGCTTCGGCCAACTCGAGATCGCCGGCTTTATGATGGGCTCGTCCCTGTAGGTACAGTCGCTCTGCCTTACTCGGGCCAGACTTTTGCGCAGCTTTCACCCGAAGTGCTCCAACCTGAATTCATCTAGTGCCGCGCGCGCTATCTCGATAACATCTTGCCATTCTCCACGCTGAGTCTGTCGTATCAGAGCAGCAGTGGGATACCAAGGCGAATCACTGCGCTCACGGTGCCAGTACCAGAATAGCGATGGCGAGTTAGGCAGCATGACGAGCGTTGGCTTGCCGAGTGCAGCGGCGATATGTGCGGTTACATTAGAAATGGTAACGACGATATCGCAGGCAGAAATCAAGGCCGCCAGGCTATCAATATCATTTTTGTTATCGATATCATCTAGTCGCCGAATGCAGATACCATTTGTCTGCTCAAATGCGCGGCGCTCATCGCTAGTGTCGCCATACTGAAGATCGATAAAGTCGACTCCCGGCGCTGAGAGCAGCGGCGTGAGCCTCTCTAAGGTAATGCTTTTGTCTGCGCCGAAGTCTGCGTTCTTACTGCACCAGGAAATACCGCAAACAAGCCGATCCTTTTTTGCGATTCGGCTACGAAGCTCTGCGGTTTTTAGTGAATCGGCTTTCAGGTAGGGTGTGCTTACATTGTCCAGCCCTGTAGTACTGGCCCTGAAGAATTTACCCAAACTACCCATATGGATTTGGGCGCTAAAGGTGCCATGCTTTAAGCATTCTTCAGTGTCGATAGCGTCAGGTGATGCAAAGCATAGATTGCCTAAAGATCTGGCGAATAAGGGTACTAATCTCGGCTCAAGACACACGGTCGAGCCCGGTGCAACGCGCTGCAGATCAGCCAGCGTTCCACCGTAGAAAATCTGATCGCCTAGGCCGTGCTCGGGAATAACGAGGATTGGCTTGTCTGTCGATTGTCCATCCCAGTCAGGTGCAACACGCTCGATTGAGCGCGACTGACCAACGCGGATTGCCATATCCCAGCGCAAGCGCCAATCATAATGTTCCCACGCATTGCAGAACTCGCCTGCAGCGAGTAGTGCTAATCCTTTGTTGAAGTGCGCATCAGCGGCATTTGGGTTGATTTTTAGCGCAGCATCATAGTGCTGCACCGCAGCTTTAATATCACCGAGAGCATGTAGAACATTACCAGTCAGTGATAAAGCATCGGTGTATTGTGGCTGCAGCTTGAGTGCCCATCTCAGGCTTTGCAATGCCTCGTCGTAACGCCGTAAGCGGTTCAAGGCATTTGCTCGGTTGTAATGGGCCACCGCTGCATTAGGAGCTAGCTTCACTACCATATCGTAGCTAGCGAGCGCTTCGTTCATTCGACCGAGTTGTAGAAGGGCACTACCGCGGTAAGAGTGGGCATCTGGCAGCGCTGGTACGAGCCCAAGTGCTGCCTCCTCAGCCGCAAGCGCCTCTTCATACCGACCCTGCAAAATCAGTTGCAGACCTTGCTGAACGAGTACTGATGCACGGGCGGTTTTACCGCCCTTTACAACCGCATGCATGGTGTTACTGGATGCCGGCCAGTGTGAGTGCTACGGCATCGATGACATCCTCCCAACGACCCGTATCCGAGCGTCTGAAGAGCCGTGCGCTGGGGTACCAAGGTGTGGTGTGTGAATCACGATGCCAATACCACAATAAAGCATCATTATTCGGCAGCATGACGATGACTGGCTTACCAAGAGCAGCGGCCAAGTGCGCTGTGGTATTCGATACCGTGACGACGATATGGCAAGCATCTATCAATACTGCAAGGCCATCCAGATCATTATGATTATCGATCTCATCGACATGGTGAATATTGACGCCGTGTCGCTGAACAAATGCTTCACGCTCTTCAGATGTGTCGCCGTACTGAAGGTTCACAAAATCAAAGCCCGCTAACTGTAATACTGGATTTAAGGCTTCGAGGCTGAGACTCTTGTCCTCCCCGTTATCAGCGTTTTTACTATTCCAAGAGATACCGCAGACAAGTTTTTCTGGGCTCTTTAGTTTATTGCGTAACTCTGCACTACGTATAGAATCAGCTACAAGGTAAGGCGATTGAACGGCTGCTAGAGATTCATTACTCTTTCTATAAAGCTTACCAAGGCTGCCTATATAAATTTGGGCATCAAACTGATTCCCATCCAGCTGATCCGGGCTGATGAAATTCAGCGTCGGCATTGAGCGCTTAAATAGTGGCACTAACCTCGGTTCAACACATACGGTAGCGCCAGGTACTTGGTTCGCGAGATCAGGCAGCATACCGGCAAAAAAGATTTGATCGCCCGGGCCCTGCTCATTAATGACGAGAAGTGACCTTGGTTGACCATATCCGTGCCACTCAGGTGCGAGCCGTAGGCGTTGACCACCCAAGAATTTGCTAATGCTGGTATCGCTATCCAGCCGGCGTTCATATAAGCGCCAACCCTCTTCAAGCTTCATACTATTCAGTAAGAGCAGGGCGCGGTTATAGTTGGCTTCGGCATGCGTTGGGTCGATC
>Ga0169931_10008538_pt1 | contig 14929 bp, 8 predicted proteins | sample Kivu_15m_20L_FD_129675 | JGI IMG/M metagenome (GOLD analysis project Ga0169931, IMG submission 129675) | Freshwater microbial communities from Lake Kivu, Western Province, Rwanda to study Microbial Dark Matter (Phase II) - Kivu_15m_20L... | ecosystem: Environmental > Aquatic > Freshwater > Lake ... | reverse complement strand
TAAATACTAGGACTTAAATTTCAAAAATGGGGATTGGGGATTGGGGATTGGGGATTGGGGATTGGGGATTGGGGATTGGGGATTGGCCAATCCCCAATCCTCAATCCCCAATCCCCCATCCCCAATCCCCAATCCCCATATTTTTTGTTTTTTTATAAATATTTTTATCCATTTAATTTATATATATATTTTTACCTTTATTCTAATATTTCTATATTAAATCAATATTTTTAATTATATTCTAAATAGAGTATTTTCTTTTATTTCTAAATTAAATCAATAATTTTTAATTATATTCTAAATAGAGTATTTAATAAGGATATCTAAATTTAGTTCCTGCATAATGTGCTTTTTCACCTAATTCTTCTTCAATTCTTAATAATTGATTATATTTGGCAAGTCTTTCACTTCTGCAAGGAGCTCCTGTTTTAATTTGTCCGGTACCTAATCCGACAACCAAATCAGCAATGAATGTGTCCTCGGTTTCACCACTTCTGTGGGATACCATGACTCCCCATCCGTTTTTTCTAGCTAATTGGTAGGCTTCTATAGATTCAGTGACAGAACCTATTTGGTTAACTTTCAAGAGAAGAGCATTACATAGTTTTTTTTCAATTCCTATTTGAACTCTTGTAGGATTAGTTACTAAGAGATCATCTCCGACAATTTGGAAACTGTCTTGAGTGTTTTTTGTGAATTTAGCATAAGAATCGAAATCATTTTGATCAAATGGATCTTCAATTGTGGCAACATTGTATTTTTTTGCCCATTCAGCGTATAAATCACATAAATCATCGCCAGAAATGAGTTGTTTTTGATCCTTAGACTTAAATAGAAGATTGTATTTCTTTTCTTCTTCCTCATAGAACTCAGAAGCAGCACAATCCATTCCAAGGACAACCTTTTCACTGTATCCTGATTTTTGTAAAGCACTATGCAATAAAACGAAGGCTTCTTCAGTAGATGAAATATCTGGTGCAAATCCTCCTTCGTCTCCAACGTTTGTTGCATTAAGTCCATACTTATCAAGGATTACCTTCTTCAGGGTATGATAAACTTCAGATCCCATTCTTAGAGCATCTCTAAAGTTTCCTGCTCCTGTAGGTAAAATCATAAATTCTTGAATTGCAAGTTGGTTTCCAGCATGTGAACCACCGTTGATCACATTGAAGGATGGTACTGGCATTGTGAATTTATCAGTTGGGTTTCCTGCGAGAAGTGCAATGTATTCATATAGTGGTTTCTTGCTTACATAGGCACCAGCTCTGCATACAGCTAAGGAAACGGCTAAAATTGCATTTGCTCCAAGTTTTGATTTAGACCACCCCCATTCGTTTTTAGAAGAGTCGAGAGTTTCAACCATCAACTTGTCGATATTTGTTTGATTAGTTACATCCACTCCTTTTAAGGCAGGTTCAATAACTTCTTGAACATTCTGAAGTGCCTTTTGAACTCCTTTTCCATGGAATCTAGATTTATCTCCGTCTCTCAATTCAAGAGCTTCATAAATACCTGTAGAAGCTCCGCTAGGGACTGCTGCTCTATGAACAGATCCGTCATCAAGTGTTAAGTCAACTTCGATTGTTGGAAATCCACGACTGTCTAAAATTTCTCTTGCTTTAATTCCTGCTATCATTATTAAAATAATATACGATAGCTATTTATATAAGTAAAAAAATAAATAATTATTTTTTAAATTATAACATACAATAAAAATTTAATTAAAAAAGTTCTAGAAATTGAAAACATTCTTTTGTAAGGGATAATCTAGTTGAATGTTAATTTAAAGAATAAAAGAAAAAAATTCTTTAATATTATATGTAAGAATATTATAAATGATTCACTGTTAATATATATTAATATATCCTCTTGGATAGAATTTAAATAGAATACAAATTCCTCATTCAATTACTTTCAATCCGAATGAGTAAGGATGAAGAACTTCAGGAATTTTGACTTTTCCATCCTCTGTTTGGAAATTTTCAAGTATTGCCATAAGTATTCTAGGTACAGCCAGAGCAGTACCATTCACAGTATGCATGTGCTTTTTTTCTAGATTTTTATCAAAATACAAGCAATTTAATCTTAAGGATTGATAGTCAATACAATTACTCGTACTCGAAATTTCTCCAAAATTTTCCTTAGATGGAAAATATGCTTCTATATCGTACTTTCTATAGGCAGCTGCACCAAGTTCCTCAGTTGGCATGTCTAAAACTCTAAAGTGCAACCCAAGCATAGTGTATAGTTCCTCTTGTATTTCAACCATTTCTTTATGTAGAGCTTCACTTTTTTCGAAAGATCCTTCTGTAAAAGCAAACATCTCAACTTTAGTAAATTGATGGAGTCTGTAAAGACCCTTTGAATTATGCCCGTGACCTGCCTCTTTTCTAAAACAGTGACTTAGACATACATATTTCTTTGGAAGAAGTTTCTTACTGACTATTTCATTAGCATAAATACCAGCACACGCTATTTCGGAAGTCGCTATCAAACCACAAGGTTCATAATGGTTGGGATCAGCAATCTCCTCAGGCTTTTCAGAGCCTTGGTGATGATGTTCCAAGAAATAAATTTGTGCTTCAAAATAAATAGAAAAATTAATTTAATTTTATTTATTGTACATGCTTTCTTATCCCTTGGCATAAATCCGCATCCTTCTATTAAGGTTGTTTTAGCTACATCAGGAGCGATAATAAAGGTATACCCCTTATTCCTTACAAAATCGATCGCCCAGTTCGTTAGAGCTAATTCTAATATAGCTGCTTGATTTTTTAGTATAATAAATTTAGAGCCAGAGATTTTTGCGGCACTTTCAAAATTGAATAGATCATATTTTTTACCTATCGCTAAGTGATCTAAAGGAGTAAAACTAAAATTAGCTTATAAAATTAAACATAAATTTACGTTTTACTCCAACCATTTTTACAATTTTCGCTTTTTCTTCGCTTCCTACTGGCACATCTGGGTGAGTTATATTAGGAATTCTAAGAGCTTCGTTCATTAACTTTAGCTCAATTTCCGCCAGTTGTTCTTGAAATTTGGCAATATCATCTGAATGTTTCTTTGTATCCTTCAATAAACTATTGATGTCCATATTCTTTTTCTTTAAATCAGAAGCTGTTTGTTTCATTGTGTTTAATTGCCTTCTCATTAAATTTATGTCATCTACTTTGCTCGAGTATTCATTGAATAGTTTTGCAACTAATTGAGCATCTGCATCAACTTTTCTGTTGTTTATGTTGGATATATGCATCGGAATATCGTTGATGAAATTTTTAAAATTGAATTTGAATTCTCCGTATTTTCTTAGATTCGATAATCTCTTGCTAGAAAAATTTTTTATTGAGAAAAGGAAAAAATTTAATTTCATCTTTTGAAAGTAAAATAATTAAAATAAAATTTATGATTTTAAAGTTAAAACATAATTACACAAAGAAAACAAGTGAATTTAATTAAAAAAATTTATCTATTTATCTATCTATAAGTGATATTTTTAATTTTTTGATATAAGTATCAATAAGCGAATTTTCGTTTTAATCCCTGTAAAATTCATAAGGATTTATTAAAAATTCAGAGTATTTTCTTTATATAATTAAAAATGGAAGTTGATAAGGCCAATGAGAAAGAAGAAGTAAAAGCTCCCGTAGATGGAAGAAATTTTATAATTGAAACTTTAGTTGGTATTTTATTATATGCCTCTTACCTTCAATCACAAAACAATATCAAAGGATATCTTACAGCTGTCTTTATCTTTGTCCTATCAATAAGAATTTTTCTTTTAATATTTTCATTCAGAGAGACGAAAATATTCTGGAGCATTTTTAAATTAGTTTTACAATCAACATTTATCTATTATTTTTTAACATACACTAACCCATTTTATAATCTGCTTTTTTTCTGGGTTCCATGTCCTTTCCTGTTTAAAGTTATGAATTATTTCTTACTCTCTTGCTATTTCTCAAGAGATCTTTTGATATCAAAGAAACACTCAAAAATAAATTTTCTAAAATCATTAATTTTTTACAGATTGTATGAAATTCTTACTCATAGCTTTAGAAGATTCCTGAAATTTTTATTTATGCTACTTACGATAAAATTAGCAATTTTTATTATTTATGACAAATTTTCAGATTATATGATAAACAAAAATAGCTTGAATCAACAAAAATTCTTCATTGCTGCAAATTTATTTAACAACGAGGACATACTTCATGACTGGCAGAACGAACTTAAAAATCTTATCAATTTCCTAGGTCCTTCTAACTGTTATGTAAGTATAGCAGAGAACGGAGATAGCTCAGATAACACAGGGAAATTATTAGATGAATTCAAAAAAGAGCTTGATAACCTAAAAGTGAAAAATAAAATAATCACGCACAAAGTAGTCGAGAAAAAAAATTTCGAACGGATAGAATTTCTGGCTATGGTTCGAAATCTTGCCATGGCTTATATATACGAGATACCAGAATTAGATTTTTCAAATACTAAAATAATATTCTTAAATGATGTCATTTACTCTTATAGAGACATACTTAATTTACTTATGACAAATGATCAAAATTATGATTTAGCCTGTGGATTAGATTTTTATGAAAGTTTTTATGATGTCTGGGTCTCTAGGGGGATCGATGGATTTCCTCTGTCATTCTATTACCCCTACTTTCCCAATAAGGTTGCTGCAGAGAGAGTTATAAATGGAGAAAATGTTAGAGTGTTTACTTGTTGGAACGGTGCTATTGTGATGAAGGCAGAGCCTTTTAAAGATAAAGAATTATTATATTTTAGGCCAAATAAAAAATATAGACAATCAGAATGTACTGTATTAATAGTTGATATGCTTTATCTCGGATATAACAAAGTCATTTTGAATCCAAATGTCAAATTCACATACACCTATTATTATCATTACATGAATAAATATGTTTATCCATGGACTAAAAATGTATTTACTTACTTTTACTACTTTTTTCAACATTTCAATCTCAAGCCTGAATTTAATTATGCAAATTTATCAGATGATAATGTCATAAACGAAGATTTTTTGAGAGTAATTGAAAATATTCTCAAAAAGGATTGATGTCCTATAGATTATTTAAAAATATATCAATAAATTTTGAGTAACTAAAATTTCTCATAATTTTTCTTATAGTTTTATACTTCATAATAATATTATATATTTAAAAATCAGTAGGAAATTTTCAATCTACCTAAATAGTATAAAATCAAAGCAATTTAATTCTCTAAAATAGTTGAATAAATTTCAAGTGCATTCAGTTTATTTTAGTATGTTTAACTATATTTTCAACGAATTATAAAATTTGCTTTAATTTAAGTAAATTGTTAGCTATTTCAAATAATTTACATAAAATGAATTACATAAATAAAAATGTAAAAGACATAAACCTTGACGATTTTACTAAATGTTACATATGTCTCAGTAAAATTCAGGATGCATCCATGTGTCCAAATTGTCAGAAGATTTCATGTCAGAGATGCATACAAGTAACTAAATTTTAATTAAAATGAATTTCTTTTCTTTTTTATTTTTAGAAATGGTTGATGGAAAGAAAAAATCAATGCCCCCACTGTCGCCTCCCACTTAAATTATCACAAATAATCAACATAAGATTCATCAATGAGCTATCAAACGTAAATATCATATTCTAATTTAATTTATTAGATACTTGAAAACATTACACTCAGTAAAGATCTCAATAAAAGCGAACTATGTAAGGAACATGAAATCAACATTTTATATTTCTGTGTAAACTGCAACGAATCACTTTGTTCAGATTGTTATATGTTTAGCAAAAAGCATAAAGATCACGAAATCAGCAAATTAGAGCACATCTATACGAAGCACGTAGATTCGATCAAAAACGAAGCCAAAGAAACACAAAAAAAATGTGACCAACTTAATTCTCATTTGAAATTAATAAATGAAAAAATTATTTCAGTGGGAAACTACAAATTAGAAAAAAATAATGAGTTAGAAGAACTCTTTGATAATCTAAAAACTAAGCTTGAATACCGCATACATGCTAAATTGACAAAACTAATGTCGTGTAAGAATGAAATAAGCGAGAAGCTAAAATTTATCGAGAACATAAAAGTAAATATAGAAAAAGAACTTTATGAGGCACCAAAATCTGAATTGATTTCAAAGTCAGATGATCTTATAAAAAATCTGAAAAATTTAAATTTAAATTCCGAATCTTTCGATGCTAAATTAGCAGAGAATATAAATCTTAATATTTTAGACGAGATACCTTCTGATATTTTACCCCCATACGAATGTGGAATATTCGAAATAAACGATTATAAGAAATTAATATGTAACACACCTGAAGCTGGAAATTCTCCTAATAATATTGCTACTCTAAACAACCCTCTTCACAAAGATTTCGAGGTGATTTATTCACCTGAATTAATAACCAACGGATTAGTCTGGCGATTAAAGGTTTATCCTAACGGAAACGGAGCTGCAAAGGGAGAATACATCTCGATATTTCTCGAATTAATCGAAGGCCTCTACGAAACATCTAAATATTATTACAAAATCGAATTATGCAACTTCTTTCTATCTCAAGGCGATAAGCGCTATAACAATTACAGTAGAGAATTTTCTTCTGATTTTACAAATGGAGAATGCTGGGGTTACAATAGATTTTATAAAATCGAAAACCTAGAAAAAGAGGGATACATTGACAATTTTGGGAAGCTTCGTATAAAATTTTACGTACGTTCTCAAACATATTCACAGCTTTGTCGAGATCAGAAAAATTATATCCTAACACTTGAAAAAAGGTTGAAATTTTACATGAACAACTACGCTCAGTTTAAGGAGAAGAATTTATTAGCACACATCGAACAAAATGTCAGAACAAGCGAAGAAATCGCTATAAATAATTTCAATATGATAAATAATATAAATAACGTATTCTCGAATAACAACGAAGATAGGGTAGTTTTATCGAAAATTAAAATAGAAGAACCAGTGGAAGTAGATGTAATAGAGAAAGAAATAAATGTAGTAATGAATAAACCAACTGATATTTCTCCTGATACTCATAATAAAGAAGAACAAATCATTGAAAATAATTTAGATGTAATTAATTTAAGAGAGGATTTAAATCAGCCTATTTCAATAATCAAAATCGATGCACCTAAGGATACTGAGCAAAATAAAATAAAAGAAGCAATTCAATTACTTGAATCAAATGAAATCAACGTAAGAGAATTGGACACTGCAAATAATATCGTAGTGAAAGATCTTTTTAATTCTGAGGATTTAAATCGAGAGAATCAAAACTGTCTAAACAATCTCAATATCGAAAACCCCAATGAGATTTTTAGAAAAATTAAGAATGAATCCAAGATTATCCCTAACATCGAACCAAATAGAACTACGATTGATAATTTAAACGATAATAATTCATTCGAAAAAGAAGTTATCAAAAATTTTAGGAACAGCTGCGATAATTTTGAATCAAAATTTTTACAAGAATTAGATCAAAAGGAGCCAACACCTCACAAAACAATTTCTAAAAACAAAATTTCAAACTCCTCTAGAAAGAAAACAAATCTATTAGATAATTTTATAGAAGAAGTCTCTTTCGAAAACTCACCGGAAGGGATAGGAATGATCCCTAACAATATAAAATTTAATCAAAATTTTGTAAAGGATAATAATTATTTTTACAATCTCAAAAAATTTGAAGGTGTCTCAAGTGATGGTAAAAAATTTTTAACATTTTTAGGCTCATCTTTTGATTCTTTAATGGATTCTATTAAATTGATGGAGGATGTAGGTAATGACAAGAAAGGAATTAATTTAAATCTCTATGACAATCTGAATGTCCAAAAATTCAAATCGAATACAGAACGTGAAGATTTTCTTCCTAATAAAAAATTTAATGTCTTTCAAAATAAGCTAGAGAAAGAAAGGGATGTCAAAGATGTCAGAAAGAGTTCTGAAAAAATAAATGAAATAATTTCTAATTTGTATCCTGAAAATTCTTTTAAATTTTCTAAAAATTATTACAAAAAAAATTCTCGTGATACGAATTACAAACTCAAAGCTGTTGAAAATTACACGACTCAAAATTTTACGAGAGATATTAACAATAATGTTCTTAACAAGAAGATTAGTTTGACCAATCATATAGTCGGTAACTCCCTGAATGATTTGATAGGTAATTATAATCCTAATGAATTAGGGAGTACGAGTGATGAAAAATTTAGAAATATAACAAAGAAGAAAAACAGCAAGTGAAGTATAAATTTGAATTAAGAAAAATCATCGTAATAAAAAATCCTTCATAATTATTTATAAATCAAATTTATTTATTAATTGATATGTTGTAAATCAAAATTTAAATTTAATTAATTTTATTTTAAAATCACTTCCTTATATATCACTTCATATTTAATGATTTATAAATAACAAAATTTTAGTTTTTACTGATTTTACTAATTTGATATAGCGAGAGGGATAGATTCCTTATGAATTATCATAAAGAGAAGAATACTGGCTATAAAAATGATTTCTCAATTCCAATACATCAAGAAGAAATGAATTTTCTCTGAAGAAATTAATTAAAAGATTAAAATTCAAAAATTCATTTCCATATTCCTCCTTATATTTACCATTATCTAAACTATCTCTTTTTTTTAACATGTAGTTCCTTACTATATTCTCAATTTTCTCATTCACATAGTTTTCCAAATTTTGTACATTAAAGATTTTATTAACCAATCGACGATGTGCACCTCTTATTTCAGGAATTTTACTAATTATTTCACATTCATCAAAATTATTCGTTAGTTTGACCAAAACAAAATTCAAATATGCTGTAAGAAAATTTTTAAAAGTAGAAATGGTAAGCATATTAAAATTCGAAGTTATTATTTTTTCTATTGCTTTAACTTTTTCTGTTTTTGATTTTGTTTTTGTGAGTGCTATAGCCCAGAAGAAGAAAAATAATTTGTTTTCATCTAGTGATATTTCTTGATATGTTGGGCAGGTATATTTTTGTCCAATATGACTCGATTCTGAGATGGATTGATTGAGAGTTCGGAAAACGTGAGTGTCAAGAATCTCGGTGTAATTTTTAAAAGAAATCCATTTAGGTATGCTATCTGATGAAATTTCCACTAATGAGACTTTGAACATGTATGTTATGACTTCATCAAATTCTTCAAATCCGTATTTTCTTATTTTAAGATTGGTTAAACATTCTCTAATTAAGTTCTCTGCTTGATTGTCGGTGAGAGTCGAATTTACTTCGCAACAGTTCCCCATTTAATTTTTATTTAATATATTATTAAATTTAATAAACGTTTTAAAAATTAAATTAATAAATTATTACTAACTATAAATATATAAATAAGCAAATACTAATTTTCCTCATGTCTAACTAAAAGATTCTTATTAGGTTTTAGATTACAAACCTATGATATTTATTAAGCTTTTGATGAAGAAAAGTTTTTGATAAAGTAGCTTATAAAATATTTATGATAAGATTAATTATTATTTGAATTAATAAATTCAAAATAATTAGGTTAATAATATTTAATATTATTATTTTACTAAATATCAATAATTTTTATCTCAATTTATATATTTCATCAGTTTGATATATATGTTCATAACAATTTTAATTATTCATTAAAAGTTCCCATTGTTTCATCCAATTTTTTGTTATCTTCATCATTATTATATGTTTCCTTACTAAGTAAAAACTCTAATCTATCATCCTTTGTTTTAGGATCAACTCCCCCTACCAGAATAGACTGCCTATAAATATTTTTCCTAATATCTCTTCCCGAGGAAGGATCATCAGATTTTTTAAAATCTTCTGCTTTTTTCAAAGAAAGAATAGAAGAACTAAACAAAAGACTTTTAGTCACATTCTGTTCAGAAATTTTGTTCAATCTCAATTTTTGAAACAATAAAGGAATATAGCCCATCATAATAAAATAAAATATTAGGTATTTCAGAGAAAACAGGAAATAATTGAATTCAAATGAAGATGTGTATATCAAACCTGAGAGTTAAAATTTTAAATTAAAAATTTTACTAAAGACGTATATGTATAATATTCCAAAAATTGTCATAATCAAAATTTTAATCGATAAATTTATTTTAGAGAGACCCCACCATTGTCCCACATTTTTTTCCACAGTCAGGGAGGTCCCTAGATAGGTCCCCAAAATTCCGAAAATGTAGGTAACATCCAAAAAAGTAGATTTCAACCCTATATTCGACAATTTTGAATCTGAGCAATTATTCTTTAAAATTTCATTCGCTTCAATTAAATCGATAGGATCTTCTTCTATAAAATTAAAAATTAGGATTGAAACAACATTCATAACTAAGATAATTATGAAAAATTTTATTTTGTATTTTCTTATTTTGATTACGTTCTTTAATGAATTAAGAACAAAATTGTGAATATTATTTTCTAAATCTAGAACGGCTGAGAGTGAAATAATTGCGAACGTAAAGGCAAAGTTCAATTGATATAGATAATTAAACCTTTTTAAAACCATAAGAAATCCGTTTAGGACTACGATAATTATAAAAATTAAAAAGAAAATTATCTTTTTCAAAATTTTATTTTGTTTGTTGAGTTTCCCTACCAGATTTGCAGATAAAAATATATAGGGGTAAAAAAAAGAAACGTAAAAAAAATGCTCAGAAGGATTAGCGAAATTCACACTGCAAAAATATGTTGCAGTTTTGTCTTTTGTAATCCATATAGGTCTGCGTGATTGAAAAAGACATCTGAATATCACGATAAAAAATTGAAGAAAATGTGTTACAAAAGTAATTTTGACAGCTATGAATGGATGAGAAACAACATATATAATCCCTATGTAGATCATTATCACATCTCTATCAGAGAAAAAATAAACTATGTAGTCGGTTATTGTTATAAAAATGGGATTAGAAGAAATTTTTTCTGGAATTAACAATTTTAATCTAGGAAAAAGAACTTCGTCTTCTAATATGTTTAATTTCTGAGAGGAAAAAGTTTCCAGTGGTATATATACACATACAAGAAATAAAATTAGCACCCGAATTACTATCATCGATCTCGATTCATTATCGTTTGAGTCATATTTATTTTTGTATTTGTTTTTGTTTTTATTCTCATTTAATTTCAATTTGCTTTTGATTTTGGATTTTGATTCGTTTAAATCGAAATTTTTTTCGTTATTTTCCGTTGAATTATTATTAATGTTCCTATTAAATTATTTTTGAGGAAGGAAATCATATGTTTAATTTTACTTTTTAGAATCTCTGCCTAATAGTTTATGATTTGAGTCCTTGTAGCTGATATTGTTTTTTAAAAATCCTAAAGGGTCTCTACTTTCTTCTCCATAATTCATAAATAGAATATTATTTTTAAATTATAAACTTCAATAATATTAAATATTTTAATCGTCAATGAATATTTTTTTAAATTTGATTTTCTATCAAATGTTATTCAATTAAAAATTTTTAAATAAAATTCAAATTATTAATTCTTTGTCCTAATAATATGTATTCAAAACAAGAGCAACTCCTTGCAAAATCCAAGAATTGGGATGTTCATTAGTCTTCAAATCAGCTTCGAAAACTAATCCATCTCCCTTGATGTCTTTTCTGTTTTGGGTCATATAAACTGGAGTTTTCAAATTATTCCTTAATTTGATTTTGGAAGCCTCTGCGGGAATAATTTGAATGAGTGGCATTTCACATAGAAGTTTTTTAGGATGTTGTCTTTCAAGATAATTTTTCTCAGAATTCCATTCGGCCCCTTCTAAGAAAACTCCGTAAATGTAGCATCCATATTCTAATTTCTCAGTTATTTCATCAGGAGAGAAAAATTTCGTTACAATTGTGTAGGTATCAACTTTATCTAAGGCCCATCCTTTTTTCCTACTCGTTGTCTGAATAATAGCCTTGAGATATGAAGCAGGAACATGTAGACCAGATAGCCACATCACTTTCGGTTCCCCATTGTTAATCCAATTTTCATATTGCTCATATCTTAATCTGAAGTGATCTATCCAGCTGCCGAGTAATTTTTGAGTTTCAGGTGCTAGTTTTAGCCATTGAAGAGGTATCATTCCGTTATTTAAATTGTTTAAAATTTCTTCCATTTCAGAATTCATCGAAATGTCTCCGTTTAAAGCCTTAATCAAATCATATAGAGTTTTTCTTATTTTCGAATTGAGATTGTTATATCTTTCAAGCTCTTGTAAAAGTACAGCGTCTATTGGAGATTTTGTAGAGAGCTTTCGATTTACCGAAAGCATGTCGAACTTTTCTGGTAGTTTGTTTAAAATATTATTTGCTAAATCGGTTACAAATTGCTCCTTTGTGGCCACTTTATCTGATTTATCTGCTGTTGATTTGATATTGCTGCTAGATTCTTTAAGGACGAGGAGGTTTGTCCAAATCACCTTACTTGCTTGTGTGAAATAATCTATTTCTGCATTAGAGTGTAATCCTATTACCTCTGGGGAATAGGTATTTGGCATTTCTGAGATACATTTAAGATAGTAATCGTGCATTCCACTTTCCGGAATTTGATAATTGTATCCGGATTTGCTGAAATAGAATTTTTGATTCATATCAAAAATAAAATCTCCCATATATTCATTAAGATATGTCATCATTAATCTTCTGTCGTAATCGTCAGTGACTCTACCTCCGTACATAGCTTCTCCTATTAAATATTTCAAACTTGACCAAGGAATAGGATCGTCCATTCCAATTTTATTGAGATACATCATTAATAATCTCTTGCTGATTGTAAAATCTGATTCATTGAAATCGTAGCTTACGTTCCATCCTATTTTGCCGAATTTCTTTCTATCTTGAAGTACTGCATGGAAGAAGCTTAGAACATATACTAGTGGTTTATAGGCATAATGGTTGGATTCCCCATCGAAGGTTTCTTCGTTTATTGAGTTATACACTCTATTCATATTTTGTGGAAGGCCATCAGGGGGTTCAGTTACCACTTTAAATGATTTTTGAAGAATTCCAATAGGAAACTCCTTAATAGGGGATGTCGTAAGCCAAAGACGAAAGTCTGGTTTTGGTCTATCCAAATTGTCTATGATATTCTCTAAATCCTTTAGCCAATTCTTTAATAAATCACAATTTTGCAATAAGATCCACAATCCTCTTTTGACTCCGTCTTGTATAATATCTGTTGCTTCTTTTTCTTGCTTCTGTCCCAAAGACATGTATCTAAATCTCTTTTCCAAAAATCCTTTCTTGGCAGCAAGTTGAGTTACATATGACATGGGATCAACTCCAGGAGACAAAATGAAAAGTATGGGTGTCTTTTCTGAGCTTTGATTAAATATTTTTTCCATGTTGATAGCAGGGGCATTTATATAAAAATCAGAATTAGTTGTGATTCTAATGAAATTTCTAATTGCATTGTATATTCTATCCTTTCTAAAGACTCTGATTAACAATAATTTTTGCAAAACATCAATTTTAGTATCATAACCCAAAGGTATCGGACTATCTTCGGGTTTCTCCAAGTCGTACCAAGCTTTCCATACATCTTCTGAATTCGAAATATCCTGAATAAGAGTATTAAATATACTGCTCAATTGTACTAATCCGTCTAAATCTTGCCAAGATATATCAGAAAGCCATTTAAATGGATTGGGAGTTCTAGGATTTAACAGATTTCCTCTGAGGAAGAACATCAATTCTGATTCATTTAGGGTTTCTTCGAACTTCATAATCATCGTTCTCATATGGAATGAAAACATCAATTTATGTTTTTCAAAAATACTGAGGCAAGTGTATTCATAGACTAATTGAGTAAGTTTTCTTTTGATATTTTCGAGACGAGTATTAATTATGATATCTCCCTGAGCTTGCGCAAGAGCATTCTTATAAACTTTCATAAAGGCACCTAAAGAATATTCATACATTGGAGATATTAGTCTCATTGCGGTCATAGCGAAATAGAGAATAGATCCTCTTCTTGCAGCTGGTTTGTAGTTATCTCTCTGTTCATATATATCCTTTTTAGTAGTCTTGGAAATTTCAAGAGAAACAGATACTTCTCTTGCCTTAGCTTTAGTTTTCTTAAGAGTTTCGATCAAGTCTTTATTTTCTACTATATTACTTCCTGCACTTTCATTCAAAGCATTTAATAAAGCATCTTCACAGTTAATTAGAGTTATTTTATTCGTATTCATTTCGTCTACTAATTTTTTTCTTGTTTCTTCCAACTGGGGACATTCGTATCTAACTACCTCGTTTAGTAACTGTTCTTCAAGTCCATCCATTGTTACAGAGTAGTTTATGACTACTGTCTTAGACATTATTTCTGGACTGTAGTGGGGGTTAGAGAGTTTTGTTGTCATATATAAACGGAAATCTTCATGCACATCAATTTCCGCATCGATCATTAATTTTTTCAATCCAGCTTTTTCGTGATAATTTTTTTCTAGAACTGGATTTAAATTTGGATCGATAGTTTCACCAACATTTTCTATCAAAATAACACCACCACTTTCTATACTCCTTATAATTTTTTTCATATAATCTGGGGTGTTGAAAGTCATGCAAATAAAAGAAGAATTATTGTGTCTCTTTTTAATCCAGGTGATTGCCTGCATCTCTGGATCAACGCAAAGGGGCCATCTTGTAGAATTAAGTGTTAAGATTCCATTTTGAATAGATAATTCATCGTCAGGTAATCCTTCTAAATTCCACTGCGAAATTTTTTGTTCTGAAGCTAATAGATCTTGAATGTGAAAAGCTTTAGTGACGTTAATTTTTTTAGATTCTACTTCTAATTTCCATTTTTGGTAGATCATGTTTTGCCTCATTTCAAAAGTGAATGGACCACAATAGGAGAGAAAGGCAGACCCTAACAAACAATCTCCTATGAGT
>Ga0169931_10008537_pt1 | contig 14931 bp, 7 predicted proteins | sample Kivu_15m_20L_FD_129675 | JGI IMG/M metagenome (GOLD analysis project Ga0169931, IMG submission 129675) | Freshwater microbial communities from Lake Kivu, Western Province, Rwanda to study Microbial Dark Matter (Phase II) - Kivu_15m_20L... | ecosystem: Environmental > Aquatic > Freshwater > Lake ... | reverse complement strand
TTTTAATTTATTACTATCCCCAGTTATGGGGATTGGGGATTGGGGATTGGGGATTGGGGATTGGGCCAATCCCCCAATCCCCAATCCCCAATCCCCATTATAATTCATATAAAAATGTGAAAACACAAAAAATTGAACAAATAAATTAAGATTTTTATTTTACTATTAGTATAAAAAAATTAGGGATTTATTAATAAATTATAAAATAAAATTTCCAAATCGAATTTATAATTAAAGAATGATTATAAACTTTATTTACTTAAACTAGACTTATATAATTTATTTTCAAATTATGAGGTATTATATATTCAATCAAAATTTATAATCTAATTTATATTCTTTGTTCGCCCATATGGGATATCCAGACGTAAATTTATATTTTTCGAAGGAATATGAAAGAGAATGTAACCAAATTTTATAACAATATTTATTGGAATTTATATGATCATAATAATCTTTAATAGGAAAATCGTTATAAATTATTCCTCCATACCATGGATCATTTGCGATAGGGTATCCTAAATAGTTTAGATGAATCCGGATCTGATGGGTCCGACCGGTTTTAGGATAAGCTTTTATTACTGAAGTATTTGAAGACGCATCATAGAATATTTTTTCAAAAAAAGTTTCAGCATATTTAGGAATATTCATGTTTATCCTATGTCCACAGTCATTTTTCCACTCATTGGAGATACTTTTAGAAACATTTATCGTATCGTATTCGAAATTTCCTTTAATTCTACATAAATACAATTTGTTAATCAACTTGGCTTCCATGCTTTTATAAAACATTTCTGCTGATGCATTATTCTTTGCAAGGATTTGAACACCAGATGTGTCTTTATCTATTCGATGAACTGTTTTTAATTCGTTATAATTGTAATCATCTTTTAAAATTCTCATAAGAGTGTTGAATTGATAACCGGAACAACCTTGTACTGGCCATGAATTAGGTTTATTTACAACTAAATAATCTTCATCTTCATAAATTATTTCGATTTTATTATGTTCTAATATTGGGTTTTCTCTTCTAATGCAAGATTCGCTAAGAAAGTCATTCCTTTTAAGAATATAATCAAGATCTATCAGAGCATTATTTACTTTTATTTTCCCTTTATTTATTTTGTCTATGTACTCAGTTTTATCTTTTTTTATGAATTCAGATTGAAGAACATCCAGTATTTTCTTACCAACCCATCTATCTTTGATGTATGATTGATATTCAAATTCATAGGACTCAATATGTCTTAGCCCATTTTCGTAAAACACTTTAGGTTTAATTTTATGGTATTCTTTTATAATCTCTTTCTTTGATTTATTTATTCGATTGGAATATAATTTATAGGGTTTTGTAATTAATTTAAGCGGTATGCAATTTGTTTTAATATTAATTGACAATTTCATCTTAAATTTATATTTAATTCATATTTGAATTTTATAAATATAATAAAAAATTAAAAACCTTTGTCATCAAGGTTGCTTATCTGTAAAGATATAGCCTAAGCGGTTCGGATGGAATTTTTAACCCTGTCGTTATAAGTAGCCATATAATAATAGATAATTTTTTAAAAATTTAATTTTGTTTGTAAATAATTTTCTAGCTTTTATAATTGAATAGATATATCAATATAAAATATATTTAATACTTGTCTGTATATGTAGTCTGTTTTTAAATAATAATAAATATAAATCAAGGGAAAAACGAAAAAAAATTTTAGCCTGTCATTATATATAAAAAGACTGAAGGGTATATAAATCAAGAATTACAGCTTTATAATTAGAATAATAACACACGTATAAATTTTGGAAGTAAAATAAATTATACAAAATATAATGATCAATCGTGTTACAAATTATTATTTATATATTCTAGATATTCTTCAACAGTAAGAGCAACTTGAAATTCATTAAAAATCTGTTTTATAAACACACCATCTTGAACATATAATATTCTATCCGCATAGCATTCCAGCTCAGGGTTATGAGTTACCATAATTATGGTAGAGGGGTTCCTTCCATAATTGTTAGGCCCATACTTATTTATACTCAGCAACAAATTCATCACTTCAATAGTAGATGTGGAATCTAAATCCCCAGTAGGTTCATCAATTAGAAGAATATCAGGTTTATTTGCTAGAGCCCTAGCTATAGCAACTCTTTGCATTTCGCCTCCTGACAATTCACTTGGAAGATGATCCAGTCTGTCTTCTAAATTAACCCTTGATAGAAGACCAACGGCTCTTTTTTTCTTTTCTTTTTCAGATAAAACATTTTCTATAGTCATAGGTAATTGGACATTTTCTAATGCAGTCATTGTGGAGATTAAGTTAAATGTTTGAAATACAAACCCAATTTTCTTCAATCTCAAATTCGATAAAAATTCGTCAGAGCAATTTCTGTTTATTTTTGTTCCCATTAATTCTAACTCACCTTCAAATTCTGAATCAAGAGTTCCTAATATATTCAATAAAGTTGTTTTTCCTCCCCCTGACGGTCCTCTAATTATAACAAATTCACCTCGTCTTATTGGTAGAAATTCAGAATTTTCAGAAAGTGTTATTTGCTTAAGTGTCATAAGTTTTTCTTCTGAATCTTGTAGTGAGAATATTTTCGTTATTTTGTCGCATCTCAAGACTACCTCTTCCAAATTTTTCTTCTCTAATTTGTAAATATTGTTTTCTTTCATTTTTAGTAATTAAAGTTTATAGAAATTTATATTAAATCATATTGATTGAAAAAGGATAAATATAAATTATTTAAAATTTCATAACTCATTTATTTATAGTAGGTAAAATGATATCTTAAATTTTCATTTACAATTTTTGGTTATCTTGTTAATTCTAAAGAAAATAATATTATATTCAATAAAAAAATTAAACATATTTATAAATTTACCAATCCTTTTCGATTTTAATTATTAATATAAAATGTTAGATGATAAATTTTCAGAAAAAGATAAGAAGGAAGCGTTTCTTAATAAAAAATCATCATTTGAAGAAATAGTAGAATTAAAAATTAGAAAGAGCACCGTTGATGAATTAAATGTAGAATACTTTAATGAATTATTCGAACAATCAAACTTGGATTCAGGAAAATCATTAGAGATGTACAGTCGACTTGGAACAAGAGAAGGACTTCTAAAAAAGCTTGGTGTTTATTACAGTGAAGGATTGCAAATAAACAAAAAAGAAGACATTCAAAAAAGAACAAAAACCTTCGGAACGAACGATCCGATCGTTAAGGAACCTAAAACGTTGTTAGAACTTATTATAGGCTGCATTTCTGAAGATAAAATGTTAAAAATTCTCCTTGCGGCGGCGTCTTTCAGTCTTATAATCGGAATAGCCCAGCAAGGTTGGAAAGAGGGATGGATTGAAGGATTTTCTATTTTCTTAGCCGTTTTTGTTGTTGTAACTGTTTCCTCTTACAACAATTACACTAAAGAAAGGAAATTTGCTTTGCTTAATAAAGAAAACGAAAAGAAAAAAGTAAAAGTAAAGAGAAATGGGCGGCATGTTGAATTGAATAGTGAAAATCTCCTTGTTGGAGATATCATCTACTATGAAATAGGAAATATCGTGGGTGTTGATTCGATCATAATTGAAGGAAAAGTAGAAGTAGATATTAGTTCTTTAACAGGAGAGAGTAACAAAATTAAAAAAAATCCTCACGATGATCCGTTTTTGGTTTCTGGAACCACAATCCTAGATGGTGGATGTCAAGCCGTTGTATGTGGTGTTGGAATCAATTCAGTTATTGGAAGAATGAAATTGCAACTTCAGGATTCAGAAGAGATGACACCTTTGCAAGAGAGATTATCAATCCTAGCAGATCAAATAAGTAATTTAGGATATATTATTTCTCTAATAATTTTTATCGGAATCGTTGGAAGAGAAGTAATTATAACTCTTTATCAAGGAAAATCAATTTTTTCCACTTCTATGTTAGATACCCTAGTAAATGCAATAATTCTTTGTGTTGTTGTAATATGTGTAGCTGTACCTGAAGGTCTTCCAATGGCAGTAACAATTTCACTTGCCTATTCAGTTCTTAAAATGCAAAATGAAGGAAATGCTGTCAGACACATTGACGCTGCTGAGACAATGGGTAATGTAAATGATATTTGTACTGATAAAACAGGAACATTAACTGAAGCCAACATGAAAGTAAGATCTCTGTTTTTTGAAGGTGTAGATCAAGGTGAAAAAGCACCAATTAATCAAGTTTTAAAAGGCGCAGAATCACAATCAAATATTTCATTACTTGTAAAATCAATTTTAATGAATGTCAATGCATTTATAGAATATGACAATAAAATTCCTAAAGTAAAAGGAAACTCAACAGAATGTGCTTTATTAAATTATATCCTTGATAGTCACATTGACCAATCTAGATTTATTGAGAAAAAATATGAAATGGTTTTGAGACTACCTTTTAAATCAGAAAATAAATTTATGGCAACAATCTATCATGATAGAACTTCTGGTTTGTATAAATTATATTTAAAAGGAGCACCTGAGATAATTAGCAATTATTGCAATAGATGCATTTGGCGAAACGGAATCAATGTAGATTTCAAAAGTGATATTATGTCAAGTTTTTCTGAAATGCAAAATAAATATTCTAATAAAAGCGAAAGGACTTTAGCATTTGCCTATTCTGAAATTAATGAAAAAATTTATGAAAAAATAAGTGCATCTACAGAAAACAAAGGAGATCATTTAATAAATGAATTAATAAACATGAAAAACTTCATAATGATCGCATTAGTTGGAATAGCTGATCCCCCTAGAGCAGATGTAAAAGAGGCATTACAAAAAGCTCAATCTTCTGGTATTACTGTTAGAATGGTTACTGGTGATAATATAAATACTGCTTTGTCTATTGCTAATGAGTTAAATATATTGAATGATTACGAATACAATTACTCTAAGCAGATGAATATTTTAGATTGTAATAACATGAGAGAAAATGAAAAAATTTATGCACTCGAAGGAAAACGTTTCAAAGAATTATCAGGTGGATATAAAGAAATAATGACAAATAAAAAGTCCAAAATTCAGGAAGATAGATCTAAAGAAGAAAATACAGCAAACCAAACTCTTAAAAAAAAGTTTGTTTTAAACGATGTAGAAAAATTTAGAAAAGTTACAGAAAATCTTAGAGTTATCGCAAGAGCTTCTCCAGACGATAAATTTCTTCTAGTACTCGGTTTAAAAGAGTTGAAACATATTGTAGCAGTTACAGGAGATGGAACAAATGATGCACCAGCTTTGAAAAAATCAGACGTTGGATTTTCTATGGGTCAGAAGGGAACAGATATTGCAAAAGAAGCTTCTGATATTGTTCTTTTGAATGATAGTTTTAGCTCAGTTATAACAGCCCTAAAATACGGCAGAAACATCTACGATTGTATTAGGAAATTCATCCAATTTCAACTGGTTGTAAATGTAGTGGCGGTCTTTATGACCTTATTAGGAGGCTTTGTTTTAAAAGATGCTCCTTTAAATCCAATTCAAATGCTTTGGGTAAACTTAATAATGGACTCTCTTGCTAGTTTAGCTCTTGCAACAGAAGAGCCTAGCGAACAATTATTAAAAAGAAAACCCTATAAAAGGGGAGAGTCGATGATTACACAATCAATGATGAGAAACATAATTGTGCAATCAATCTTCCAAATAATACTGTTATCTATAATATTATTCTGGGGAGAAGTAATTTTTGGTGTAAAGGATGACAGATCAAGAAACCACTTTGAATGGAATGAAAGAGATGGTTATCATTATACAATTTTCTTTAATATATTTGTATTTTTACAAGTTTTTAATTCTATAAATTCAAGAAAATTAGAACAGCATGAGACAAATGTATTCGAAAACATTGGAAATAATAAAATATATATCGCTGTTCAAGGATTTATTGTTATTTCCCAAATTATAATTGTTGAATATGGAGGAAAAATCGCTAAAACTAGACCACTTAGTTTTAAAATGCATTTAGTTTGTATTATCATTTCTTCCTTATCTTTATTATTTGCCTATATTGGAAAAGTTGCTCCTATATATCAAGATAAAGAATTATTAGATGAAACTGACTTAATTGAAAAAATTAAAAATGTATCATCCAGTTTTTCAAAATCATTACCTCAACGTGGAAGATCATTTAGAGCAGACACTTCAACACACATGCTCATTTCTCATAAAAATTAAATTTTGAAAAAAATATTCTATATTTATTCTAAGTATGTAACGATTAATAAATGAAAATTTAAATATATTCTTATTTATTTATGTTTATTTTATTGAATTATAGTCAGATTTATTTTCGACTTGATTTATAAGATATTTATGAAGAACAATCATGCTGTTAAAACAGCTTGATCATTAAAAATTTTTGCATTACTAAGTTTAAAAAAAATTCGGAAAAATTACGAAAAATTTTAATATCTGACCTTATTTAACATAAGCATATCTTGTTGATTAAATATATGCTGATTTATGAGAAACATGATTGTAACTTAGGATTTAATTAATCTCCTAAATTTGACTAATTATCAATAATTAAAAATAAAAATAGTTTAATATTTTTGCATAATTCTTTAATAAACATGAACTCTCACTTAATATCAATTCTATACATATTCCTTTTATACATTATGATTCCTGAAAGGAACCTCTTTTCTTTAAGAAAGACTGTTAAAAACATTTTATATTTAACAGATATTCATTTAGATTTACTCTACGATTCAGATAGTCCGTTTATTGGTGAATTCATACTAAGATGTAAAAATCGAAAAAATTTAGAAGAATCTACCACCAAACCCTACGATTATGGACGATATTATTGTAATTCCAACGAAAATTTATTAAAAAGAACCTTAGATGATGCTAAGAAAAAATACAACGACGTAGCTGCAATAATAGTGAGTGGAGATCAGATAGCACATGGCTTAATAAATTTAGATTTGAATAAAACAAAAGATGAAAATAAAATTCTTTATAAAAAAACTTTTTCTACAATCTATCATAACTTAAAGCAGACTTATCCTTATGCTACCATTATAACTGCCATAGGTAACAATGACTTTTATCAGCATTACGATTTCATGGATGAGAGCTCAAGACTTGAACAAATTAGTTTCTTAAAAAGTTTATACTTCGAAAATTTTGATCCCCAATATTTCAACTCAGATTTTAATGAAACTATTTCAAATGCTTTTTATTATTCACAATACGAGCCAACTCTGAATATTAAATTTATAGTATTAAATACCGTAATACTTTCTTTAAAGAATAAAAAGAAAATTTTATCTGATGAATTTGCTTGGAAGCAATTCGAATTTCTTGAAAGAGAATTACAATTAGCCAAAAAGGTAGGGCAGTCTGTTATTTTAGTTTTTCATATACCTCCTTTTGCATATTACGTTAATAATAATGTTGAATTCTTTTATTATGAAGAATACAGCCAAAAAATGGAAAAAGTCATTTACGATTTTAAAAATATCATAATTAATGTATTTACAGGCCACATTCATACATCAAAAGTTGGAGTAAGAAGCAGACTAGTTGGGAATTTCCTTCCTCAAAAAAGTATTGAACAAAATTCAAAATTTGGTTTTGCTCCAAGATCAGTAGAAATAGATAATTTTTTCTCATCTGTTTCCTTTCCATCTCTTACTCCTATTTTCTCTAATAATCCTGGATATTCAATCATTAAATTTAATCCTGAATTTTTAAAAATAGAGGAGATAGAAATTCACCATGCCGATTTGAAAAAAACTCTAAATGAGGATATGACTCTGTCAAGAAATGAAAATATCTCACCTGAAAATCTTTTCTCTATAATCTATAGTTTTAAAAAAGATTTTGGTTTCTTTAATTTTGATAACTCAGATTTTTATAATTTTATCTCTAATAGAATAAATGATGCAGCCATTCTAAGTAAATATACAATGTTCTCAATTGGGGCAAGAAAGAGTAATGATGAAAAAGATCGAATTATTTCTCTTGATATTATGAAGAGAGCAGGGTTGATTGATTTTGAAAATGGGTACAAAATTTTCAAGTGCGTTCATAAAATGTTTTATAGTAAGGAAATAGACATGTGTTAAATAATCAATTTATTAATATGGAAAGATCTAATCTACGTAGGTTGCAAAAATAATTTTTTAAACTATTTTGATATTATCATATAACCCTATTTAATAAACAATGTATATTATCTTATAATTTTTATAACTTATTTATCATATAATATTCATGTCAAGTAATTTAAGTTCAGATATATTAAGAATTTAAAATATTTCTCAGAATTAATATATTTTCCTACAATTTAAAATCAATCTTATTTTAACTGTTCTTTCTTCTTAATTTGGTCTTTGATTTGAATGAATGGTTTAATTGTTATTTGCTTAACATCTATTTTGCTCTTTTGGAATCCGATGTAATCGTCCCAAAAACCGTCATCATTAATATAAAATTCAAAAGGAATAGGATCTTCTGTTCTGAATCGATGATTTATTGGTGATAAAGGCTTATAATAAGCATCAGTCAGCCCTATTTCTTCAGATTCGTCTACCTGAAGATCATCGTCCTTAAGAGAGTCTTTATATTCAACTGACACATCAATTCCTTCTGCTTTTTCTGTTTGATCATTTTCATAAGCAGAAATTCTGTTCAGTATTTCGAATTCTGCTTCTTCAATCTTCTTCTTGGAAACATTCTCATCAAGTTCTATGGTGTACTCTTTTCTTACTTGTTCGTTCAAGTCGTTAATAAACATAGAGAAGGTTGTTTTAATTATATTTTTTTGATCTTCATTGAACCTTCGTGAACTGATCAAAGTTAATGGGAAAACTATTAAATCATTTCTGAGGATAGCTGATTCATCAGTTTTATTTGGCTCACCTGCTTTCTCGAGTATCGTATCGCTCATTGAACTTTTAAATTTTTCTTCTTCTCTTTGCTTCATAAATTTAATGTTATTATCCTCTAAATTTTTTTTCAAAATTTGTATATTTTCTTCAAATATTCTAAGGTTTTCGCTTGTTCTTAGATCATTTATGATATCGTTTATTTTATTTTTTTTGTCTTGAATTATGGCTTTTTGCTCTCTGAAAGTTTTCCTGAAATCTTCTATTTCATCTTTTCTATTTTTTATGTTATTGCTCTCACCAGAATTATCTTGACCTAAATCATCTTCGTTTTCATTTTCTAAATCTTCATTTTCTTCTTTCTCACCATACTCAATCTTCATTTTATCTTTAAGACTGTCATAAATACCAACCAATTCATCTCCTTTATCTTCCTCGATTTTTCTCAGTTTTTTTCTAGGAGAAAACATTTTTTCGTCTTTGAAAGATTCATCTTCTCCACCCATTCCTTCTTCTTCACCACCTTCTTCTTCTTCTTCTTTGGCTTCTTCTCCCTCCTCTCCTGCTGCTTCACTCTCTTGTTTTTTCTTTTCAGCTTCTTCCTTCTTTTTCTTTTCTTCAGCAGCTTTATCAACTTTTCCTTCAGCAGCAGCTTGCTTAGCTTCTTCTGCAGCTCTCTTCGCTCTTCCTTCTTCTTTTTTTTTAAGTTTCCTTTCCTCCTCTTCTTGTTTTTCTAATGCTCTTACTTCTTCAGCACTTTGGAAAAATTCAAATTCTTCATCATCAGTGGCTTCATCATCAGGATCTTGAAGAATATTCCTTTCAAGATCATCATTATGCTCCATAAGGCTTGGTAGATTTTCTAAAGTAATATTTTCAGGATGGGATTGGTATATATCCTCATAGATTTCTAAATATTTGCTATCTCTATCCATGACGAATTTCAGACCAAGGTTAACCAAATTAATTTTTTCTCTGTAACTTATCCATGGTTGATAATATTCTAAGCCTCTCACCAACATTTTAATCGATGGATGATCTCTGGCCCATTTTGGCAAAAGATTGTAATAATGAATCAAAGATTGTGGCAAGTCAATATTAAAAGAATCACCTATAGAGAATTTTTGCCCATTTAAGGCTTTATTTCTATTCATAATTTCAAGTAAAACGTTTTTCATTCCTAGATTATATTGCTTAAAATCAACGTTGAAATTCAAATTGGATGCAAAGAGTCCCCACATGTGTGTATCAATGAAGAATTTGTCGAAATAATTATCAATATGAGGTGGAAGTGGTTCATATTTTCCTATTTCTCTAAGAGGTCCATATATTATTGCATTAGCACCTGGAGCTGTTCTATCAACATCAAAATATTCTTCAATAGGGTAATCATCTGAATCATGATAAGGGTACGGCTCATTAGTTCCATCATTAAATGCCTTTGCATCATTTTGATTATATCTTCGGCCCTCAGCAAAAGTAGGGTTTTCTTCTTCATTGTCCTTTCCTTCATTTCCTGCATTTTGAGAAGATGAATTTGTCTCTTGGAAAATTTCCTCAACATTTTGTTTAATGGCTTCATTAAAATAAGGTTCTTCATATCTACTGGCACCGAGACTTTCTTGTCTTTCACTTTTCTTCAATTTCTTTAAATATTGTATATAATGATTTTTCCATGCTTCTTTTTCGATTTCGACATTTTCTTCAGTTTCTAATAATTTATCATTTGACTTATACTCTTCCATGATTTTATTGTTTTTCTCATTAATATTTTTGAATTTATTTATCTTATCAATAATCGAAGTTTCAGCCAAATAATTCATATAATTATATTTCTCCATCTCAAATTCTTTCTCTGTTAAGCGATCTAATTTCTCTCCATTCTCCCCTCTTCTCAATTTGTATAATTGTTGTACTTTAAATTTCATTTGAAATTCTTTTTCTAATCCAAATGGAGATTCCTTCTGATGCAAGGTTTCTAATAAACTAGTATTGGTCATAAAATTCTTGATTTCCTTGTTTTTAAAGAATTTGACATCTGTTAGATATTCTGGATAAGAATATTTTTTACAATTTTTAATAAACAAGATCAAATTTTCATATTCCTTTTCTTGTTTTATATTAACTACTTCTTCTCTGAAAATTACTTTGATGATTTCATCTATTTCGTTTTCTGATTGTTTGTTGTAATATTTGTCTTTTAATATTGATAAAGTCACTGTTTTATCTTCTTCAGGAATTTCTTGGCAAGGTTTCTTTGTGCTGTTCAGATTGAACGATTTGCTTATATTTGTAAAAGATTTCATTATCTCATTTTCCATATTACTATAAGCTGCTTTACTTCCGAAGCAAAAATCAAATTTGATGGGATTGAATAATTTTTTATTTACTATTTTCTTTCCAGATATTCCAATTGATAAAATATTTTTCATTTATTTAATAAAATATTTTAAAAATTTAATATTTTATTTAAATAAAAAATATATTTAGAATATATTTATAATTTTGAATAAAGAAAGTAAAATTTAATTCAATTATTTTAAACTATTGCTATAAAATATACCCAGCTAAAATGACAAAGTTTGTGACACTAACCCATTTTGATAAATTATTCAATTAAGAATTAATATGATATTTTATTTAAGTAAATGAATTACTTAACATGCGTTATTTTATTTGTAATAATAAAGTCAGACGCATTATGTTACATCTCTAGAGAAATTTACAATGAAATAAAAGAAAGGGCACCTTTTGAAGTGTTAGATTATGAAACAATTCAAAATATTTTCAAAGGAGTTGAAAAACCAAATTATACAGAAAGTTTAAGAAAAAATAAGGAATTACATAGACAGATATTAGAAAAAATTAATGAAAAAGCAGAGGAAGTCCCCTTTTTAGCCTTCACTCAACAACCCCTTCCTATTCCTAAAGAATTCGATTGGAGAAAAGTCAAACCAGAATGTTTTACACCTCCTAAACATCAAATGAATTGTGGAAGTTGCTATATTTTTGCCCCTATAGCTGCATTCGAATCCAGATTATGCATAAGCTCAGGGGGTAAAATAAAAGAAGAAATAAGTCAACAAGATGTCTTAAGCTGCGCCGAAAATCATTATAAATGCTCCGGCGGATTAATTACAGATACTTGGGAATTCTTAGAAAAATACGGGGCATGCAGTTACAAATGTAAACCGTACATTTCATTTGATGGTAGCGTCCCAGCTTGCAAATCTAAATGTGATAGTTTCTTCAGTTTCTATACTAAGTGGAAAGCTCAAAAAGATACACTAATCCAGTTTGGTTTTAATGAAACACGATTGAAATATGAAATCTATACAAACGGTCCTATTAACGCCTTCATGGAAACTTGGGAAGATTTAGCTGCATATAAATCTGGGTTATATTTCCACACTACTGGAAAGCTTACTGACCCACATGCTATTACAATTGTCGGATGGGGTTATGATGAAAATTATAAATCAGATTTCTGGATTATTAGAAATTCATGGGGCCCAGATTGGGGAGAAAACGGATACTTGAAAGTTCTGAAAGGATTATACAAAATTGGTGATTTTGTTGCAGCATCTCTTCCACAAATTTAAATATTTATTTTAATAATTTTTAACATCAAATTGATTATTAATCCCTAATCATTCTTTTGAGAATGTAATTTTGTTCTAAAGACAATATTTCATATAAATATATATACTATAAAATCATATCATATAAAATTCATAATAATTTAATTCAATTTAAAAAAATTGACTTTATGTAATTTTCAAAATTAAGTTTTAGAACTTTTGATAATTAATTTTCTTATTTCTTAAAATATGTAGTATAATTTTTTTAAAATAATATTATGATGAAAACTACATAAGAGATTATTATATTAAAATACTTAAAGGGCTTCGAATGGAGGAATTATTACACTTAAGTATTATATCTATTATACATTAAGTATGGGATATAACCTTGTATCAATTTATCAAGTATGAATATTTTAAACATATTTTAACTTGGAAATTATTTATATATAAATTTGCTTAAAATCAAATTAAAATAATTAAAATTTGCATTAATTTTGATAATTTAAATAATGGAAGATATTAGTAAAGTAGACAATGCTCAAAAAATTAACTTTTCAAATGATCTAACTCTTCAAGAATGGGACGAAGAACTTTATAATTTAATACAAGAAGAAGAATACAGACAATATTCTGGAATTGAGCTAATAGCCTCTGAAAACTATACATCGAAAGCAGTCATGGAATGTTTAGGATCCTGTTTGACAAATAAATATTCTGAGGGAACTGTAGGAGCAAGGTATTATGGAGGAAATGAATTTATAGATAAAATTGAAAAACTTTGCATGAAAAGAGCCTTACAAGCTTACAATTTAGATGATACAAAATGGGGAGTGAATGTACAGCCATATTCAGGATCACCTGCGAATTTAGAGGCTTTTACAGCTCTTCTTAATCCCGGTGATAAAATCATGGGATTGGATCTACCATCTGGGGGTCATCTTACACATGGATATCAAACTGAACAAAAAAAGATCTCTTTCACAAGTTTAATATTTGATTCGAAACCTTACAAAGTCGATTCAGAAACCGGATTATTAAATTATGACGAAATGAAAAACAATATTTTGGAATTCAAACCTAAACTCATCATTGCTGGACACTCATCGTATCCTCGAGATTTAGATTATCAAAAATTTAGAGAAATGGCAGATAGCGTTGGAGCATATCTTTTTGTTGATATGGCTCATTATTCCGGCTTAGTTTCAGCTAAACTACATAATGATCCATTCAAATATGCAGACGTGGTGACAACTACTACTCATAAAACTATGAGAGGTCCACGTGCTGGAATGATATTCTACAAAATAGAATATAAACAAAAAATAGATTTTGCAGTATTTCCTTCTATCCAAGGAGGTCCACATAATAATTCAATTGCTGCTATTGCAACTCAATTAAAAGAGCTATGTTCAGATGAATGGAAAGAATATGCTTTACAAATAATAAAAAATGCTCAACATCTCGCTAAATGCTTGGTCGAAAAAAATCATAAGCTTGCTACTGGTGGAACAGAAAATCATCTCATTCTTTTAGATGTTCGCCAATATGGTTTAACTGGAAGCAAAGTTGAAAAAGCATGTGACCTTGCAAAAATTAGTCTTAATAAAAATGCTATTTATGGAGATAAATCAGCCTTAGCTCCAGGAGGTGTAAGGATTGGAACTCCAGCTGTAACTACTAGAGGAATGAAGGAACCTGAAATGGAAAAAATTGCAGATTTTATAGATAGAGTTATTAAAGTTTGTATAAGAATTCAAGAAAAAGCAGGAAAAAATCTAAAAGATTTCTTACCTCATCTAGAAAAAGATAATGAAATTTTACAAATTAAAAAAGAAGTTGAAAATTTTTCAACAAATTACAAAGTACCAGGAATAGACGTTGAAAAATTAAGAAAATATATGGAAAAATAATATTTTTTAAAAACTAAAATAAAAAATTCTATAAACCAAACTACCTTAGTACATAAAATTAATTAAAAATGAGATAAAATAAATTTTTTATTAATTAACAATTCAATATTAAATTAAATAAAACAAACATTTTATAATATATAATAAATAATTTTTTCATAATCATATTAGTGTTCTAAAATGTTACGATATATAAAATGAAAGGTTTCAGGGACAATTATATTCTCAATATGTTCAGCAGAATATTCTCTAGAAATAAGTGGAAGTATCAGGTAAAATGGGTAGGCTAGGATCTGGAGCAAAATACATGGGAACCTGTGGAAAATTTAGAAAATGTTGAGGAGATGTTGGAGGAGTTCGAGAAGAATTGGCAAGCTCAGCATAAGAACAATGAGAATAAGCAGACAGCACAGATATGTGTTAAAAAACCAGGCCGTCCCAAAAAATACATCTCAGATTCTACCCCTTTGACTAAGACCAAAGAAAATAACTGGATTACCGAAGTAAAACAAAATAAGAAAGAAAATCAATCCGCAGATTGCTCATTCAAACAAATCAGAAT
>Ga0169931_10008536_pt1 | contig 14932 bp, 11 predicted proteins | sample Kivu_15m_20L_FD_129675 | JGI IMG/M metagenome (GOLD analysis project Ga0169931, IMG submission 129675) | Freshwater microbial communities from Lake Kivu, Western Province, Rwanda to study Microbial Dark Matter (Phase II) - Kivu_15m_20L... | ecosystem: Environmental > Aquatic > Freshwater > Lake... | reverse complement strand
TTTCACACGCTTGGCACATAAAAGTTTGTTGTCTTCTACGGCGCAACTTGGCTACGCCAAGATTGCGCTCGCCCAGCAATTCTCATTCATTTTTTTCAAAAATGAATGAGGCTGGGTTTATCTGCGAATAATACCAGGGCTACAAGGCCAAGGACGATTGAAGGGAGTGTTGCCCGCCACGTGCGGCGAATCCTCTGCCGTGAGTTCAAAAACCAATTCATAAACCTTCCCCTCCACTCGACCTAGGCCCTTGCAAACCCTCGGTCGAGCGCTCTACACAGGTAATAGCGAAAGAGAGCCGAGGTGTGACCCAACCTTCGGTAACACTCTAATTTGAGGAATCACGCGCAAACGAATATCCTGGGCGCCTCGCTTCCCTAGCTATCAGCTGCTGTACCGATCGGCGTTGAGTCGTATGCTCTTTGATGAACTAGCGGGAATCCAGTTGTATCAAGAAGGAGCCGTATATAGAGGAGGAATGAAGAAACAAAAGCCAGAAGACTTCTACCTACGCTCAAGCTCGGCGGACGAACAAGCGGCTTACCAGCCCGAGTTTTATGCAAAAGCCTGAACACCTCAACCCTCAGACTGAGAACTTAAATCATGCGCCGTGATAAGTCGCTCCAAGCGAAGCAGTGGTACGAGGTCCCGAATATGAGTGGTGCTCTACTCGCAAGCACATGTTCCTTGCGGGGAGGAATTTCTCTTCCCTTGATGCGTCAATAACCTTTTCTATTGGATGGTCACTGCCTGAGCGCTATCGTATACATAGGGGCTTGGGTTAGCGCAAAGGTTTTCACACAGGAGTAGGTTATGGACAAGCAGCGGGCTAAGGACCAGATGCAGCGGTCTGCAAGTTCATCGGTAGAGCGAGCTGCGTCCCGCTTGAGGGGACAATGGTCAACACGCGAAAATGGGAGATGTCTTCACCACAGCTACGAGGAGCTAGCTCGTGCTGTCGGTTTGGGGACAGACCCTAAAACGCTGGCAGAGATTAAACGATGGGTTCAGCAGCAAAAGCTCGCCGAGCCCAATCGTCCGAAACCGAAGCGATAGTCGAGTAAGGTTTCCCGTCATTCAAAGAGGGGCTCTTCCGAATCACGGTGAGCCCCTTTTTTCTGGGTTTTGCCTCACTTGCCTAGTCGATAAGCTCGCCACTGTCAGCCCTTGGCAATCGCCGTAGGACATCGGCAAAACTGGGCCGTAATCCGACGTGAGGGCCACAACAATATGAAATCCCTCTGGGATAAGATCGAGAATCAGCCCAGCACGTTCAGTAGGATGTTCGCACAACGGTGCTCGGGTGGATACGAGGTTAGGATGCACACCTGCAGCTACCGCTGCTGCGATCTCATCACGGCCATGCCCGTCACTCGACACCTGATTTGTAAACACCTTCACTGCGACCATCTCGGTTTTATCACTAGTACCGAGTAACGTTGCCCGATACGTTTTCCCCGAAGCCCCTCTAACTGCTCGAGTTGCGCGATCCACTCCGGTAGAGCAGATAGTCGATTGTTGCTGAGATCGAGGATCTTTACAGATGACGCCCGCTCAAGGATAGCTTGAAGAACTGAAGTGAGTTCTTCGCGCAGAGCGATACAGTCTACGGGACCTCCCGAGAAACACCCTAACTCAGCGGAGCTGCCTCTTCGCATGATTAGTTCTCAAGGGGAAAATGAGTGCGGCACTTTACATTGCGCTCTTCATCGCGATGCCGCGAGTCGCATCTCACGCTCAAACGTCTTACTATCCCATCCGAACTCTCGCTCGACAGCTGTAACCATCGGAAGCCTCGCGTCTCGAATACCAGAGTAGACCTTCATGAGACCCTGAACTCCCTTGCGGTCGACTATCGCCTGGAAGGCTAGAGCTGCGACTGCGTAGTCCTGAGGGCTCCCACTGAAGGTAGCTGAGGGGGCTGATAGGCCTTGATTTGCGAGACTCTTATAAAAGCTCTTCACACTCCCAGCAGGAATATTGCTCGCGAACTCGGAGCTATACTGTTCAAACCAAGACGCAAAACCCTCAGCACGCTGACGATCGCCATCGGTTACTGCTCCACCAAGGAGCACATGCTCTACTACGTGCCCCATCTCGTGCAACAGAACCTGCGTAAGCACTGCATCAGCCACCCCGTTTTTGGAGCAATCCGGAGAGATAAAATCAGCGATGATGTAGATCTGACTAGGAGGAACCATAAAGCCTGGGTGCCCACCAAGGGTTATCGCCGAGGGGAATTCACGTATAGCGGTCGCACGGTCGGTAAATACGAGTGACCATTCCTGACGATTATACTTAACCTCAGATGCAAATCGAGCTGACTTGAGCGCTCGATTCACAGCCGCCGCTGCATCCGCCACCGCTCTTGAGGGGCTTCTGCCGAAACATTCCTCGACGGTACGAGGCCATCTGACCTCCATCGGACCAAGATCCGTTGTAAAGGATGCCCTTCCTGCCGGCCCTTGGAACTTAACGTCCTCTGGCTGAGCGATCTTTTCGGTCTGGTTATTGTTACAATACACAGCGCTACGGAAACGAGGCGGAGCAGCGGCAGCCGATCGAACTGATACTATATCCCCATGTTCGTTGAGATACACGCATGGACCATCGGCCTTACTCCCTTGGTATGGCCACACTGCGACAAGAAATCCGAGCACAACGAAACACTGCGCATACGCTCGCTTGCCGATCTGCCACATCTCCATACCCCTCTCCTGTTCAAACGTGCCACTTCGACCTTGCGGCACATTCGGTTGAAAACCACTACGCTCTGCCGAGCGGAATTACTCGCCGCTTACTCCTCAAGCTCCCCTTTCTTCGCGCATGAGCCGATTTCTTACGCGTACCCAAGAGCGCCAACTCAAGGACCTCACTAACGTGCTTTACCGGAACAAACTGAATCTGTTTGCGTTGCTCTTCTGGAACTTCCTCAAGGTCCTTAAGGTTCTCAAATGGAATGATCACCTTGGTGATACCATATTGAAGTGCCGCTAGCGCCTTTTCGCGCAACCCGCCTACCGCAAGGATATTTCCTCGTAAGGTCATCTCTCCCGTCATTGCTATCTCTCGGGATATTTTCCGCCCGGAAAGCGCTGATACCAGCGCGGTTGCTATCGTTATCCCAGCTGAAGGCCCATCCTTCGGTGTCGCACCGCTGGGTACGTGAATATGAATGTCATACTTGGAGTGAAAATCAGCTTCAAGCCCTAGCACAGCGGAATTTGCTCGCGCATAAAAGAGCGCTGCCTGAGCCGATTCCTGCATGATACTTCCAAGCTGTCCAGTTAACGTAAGAGCACCACTACCCTTGGCGAGCGAGACCTCGACTGGCATCACCTCTCCACCATGAATCGTCCATGCAAGACCGCGCGCCAAGCCGATAGCTTCACGTGGTTCTGTCATCTCGGGGTCAAACCGTGTCGGGCCAAGCAGCCTGGTGACGAGCTGCGCATCGAGCTTTCTGGTGATCTTCTTTTTTTCGGCGAAATCACGGGCTAGCTTGCGACACAGTGCTCCTATCTCGCGCTCAAGGCTTCGCACCCCTGCCTCTCGAGTGTATCGATCTATTACCCAATCGATAGCTGCATCATCAAACGAAATACGTTGCCCTTTGAGTCCGTTCTCTTCAAGCTGCCGCGGGACGATATACTTGGTAGCGATCTTGTGCTTTTCCTGCATCGTGTATCCGGGGATCGAGAGCACCTCGAGACGATCAATCAAAGCCTCTGGAATCGTGTCCATGGTGTTGGCGGTTGCCACAAAGAGCACATCTGATAAATCGAAAGGAACATTGAGATAGTGATCACGGAAATCGTGATTTTGGTGGGGATCGAGCACCTCAAGCAGCGCGGCCGCTGGATCTCCCCTAAAATCAGCTCCAACTTTGTCTAACTCGTCGAGTAGAAAAACAGGATTTCGACTCTGGCTCTGCTTGAGCCCCTGTATGATACGTCCGGGCAGAGCACCGACATAGGTACGACGATGACCTCGTATCTCAGCCTCATCTCTGATTCCGCCCAAGGAGATACGTTGAAAACTACGGCCTAAAGCTCTCGCAATCGATTTACCAAGCGAGGTCTTACCAACTCCCGGAGGTCCTACAAAACAGAGTATAGGCCCCTTTGACTCAGGATTGAGTGCTCTCACACTGAGATACTCCAAAATTCTATCTTTAACCTTATCGAGCCCGAAATGGTCCTCGTCGAGGATGCGCTTAGCTTGTACCAGGTCGAGCTTATCGACCGTTCGCTTCGACCACGGAAGATCGTTGATCCACTCAAGATACGTTCTCAGGAGAGCAAACTCACTTGACTCGGGGCTCATCCTCTCGAGTCTCTTGAGCTGTTTGAATGCCTCCTCCTTTGCTGGGGTCGGGAGCTTGAGAGCCGTTAGCTGCTTACGCAGCTCCTGGAGATCGTCAGACCCGATATCCACCTCTCCCAGCTCGCGTTGAATCTGTCGGAGCTGCTCCCGCAGATAGTATTCACGCTGGCCCTTACTCATCTCATCTCGGGCTTTGTCTTTGATCTTTTCGGTTAATATAAATTTATTGAGATCATCAGTGATGGTCGAGTCTGCCATGCGCAGTCGCTTAAGCGGATTAAGCTCCTCAAGCGCCTTCTGAGCATATGAGAGCTCAAGTTTGTAATGAGCAAGCACCACGTCGGTAAGGATACTCGGATCATGCACCTCCTCGGTTACAATCAACATCTCCTCGGGGAGGTGTTCATATTCTACCAGCACCTGAAGGTTTTCGCGTATGCGATTGATGAGCGCTTGATCCTCGGCTGAGAGTTTGCGTAGTGGGGGCGGCGGCAGAGGCTCAATTCGGGCTCCGATAAAGCGAAACTTCTGCTCGTATCTTTTGACTCGGGCCCTGACAAGACCCTGTAAAAGTACCTTATATCGACCATCGGGCACTTGGAGTGTTCGTACGATGTGCGCTACCACCCCCATTTTATAGAGGTCTTTCGGTCTCGGATCCTCCGCCTCTGGATTGGACTGCGACACCACGAAGGCGAGACGATCTCCAGCCATCGCCGCTTCCATCGCTTTGATGCTCGCTGGTCTACTCAAATACAGGGACATCATCACCGATGGAAAGGGCACCATATCCTTGGCAGGTAACATCGGAAGGGTATCAGGAATCGGAATCGGCTCTGGAGAGATCATATCCTCGGCTTCACTGGTCTGTCGTTTACGCGCTTTCGATTTCTTTTGTGCCATGGTGTTCCACGTGAGAGCCGTTATAGTGCCTACTTATACCGTCGTACGAATAATGAGGTTCCGTAACGATACAAGCCTTTCAAACTATACCCAGCGAGGGGCGATGACAAAACATGTAATCGGCGAGCCTCTTGTATAGAGGTACGAGAAGCCCCTAGCGAAGCCTCGAGTCGTACCAGGTGAACGTGCTCCTGAACGTACCCGAGACAAAAAGGCCAAGATTTTCGGGGGTGTTCACGTTTACGGGCACAAGCACGTTCACGTGGTAGATTCACCCGGCCAATTGCCCCCTCTTTACTGCGGCTAGACTCTGGCTCGCCTCTCTAATACCCACTATCAACGGTATCAAGGGGATCCTGGATCGGCTCATTACTCTCGGGATTAAGGCGTTGATTACCGCGATAGGCAACCGTTCCATCAAATGCTCGAGGCTCTCCGCCCGGAATCTTCTCTAGAAAGGTATCGGCAGTTACCTCCACAACGTTGAACACGCGACGAATACCCGTAGCAGGGTCCGAGGCGATAGCTCCCGTGACGCCATCGTATGGGGGGAGGTTCGCCAGTTCATCTGCAAAACCTTTACCCGAACGCTGCGCATCCCGCAGAGCTGAACGCACGAGGGTGCCAACATCGAAACCCTGCGCCGCCAGAAAGTTGGGCGCGCTGTTGTATTTACCGCGATACGATTGCACGAACTGTTGCACTACCGTTCTCGTACTCTGGGGGAAGAAAGGGGTCACGAACAGCGCCCCTTCGAAGACTGCTTGAGAATGCGCGATCTTAATCGGATTATCCCACAGGGCGGTACCGAGAGGCCTCATTGAGCGACGAGCAGCAGAGGAGAGCGACGACAACAAGCGCGCACTCGCGTCGATACTGTCAGGAATCAAGAACGCTTGTGCACTCGAAGCCTCAAGCTGCTGTGCTGCCCTAAGCATCGAGGCCTCATCCCCGGCTGGATAGGAGAGTTCGAGAACAAGGGATAAGTTCAAGCGCCCCAGCTTTGCCCTCATGGCGTGGAGAAACTCGGTGCCGCTAGCGCTTTCAGGATACACGATCGCATAGCGAGTCAGCTTGTAGTCACCGTATGCCACGTTGATGAGCGACTCGATCTGACTGCTGGTAGTAGCGCCCAGGCGAAAGACCCCTTCACCGGTTTTAAACGCCTCACTCTTAGAGAACGAGACGAGAGGCACACCGATCTCTCGCGCCGTACCGGCTGCAGAAACGGCAGCTTCCGTTAAGAGCGGCCCTACGATCACGGATGCACCCGGCCCCGCTGCAAGATCACGAACTGCCGCAGACGCCGCTATCGTATCAGCCCCAACATCGCGCACCTCTACCTTTATCGGTGGTTGCTGAGGATCAGCCGCGATGGCCAGCTCAAATCCTTGGCGGGTATCGCGTCCGAGCGAACCAAACTTATCCGAGAGGCTCAAAATAACGCCGACTACAGGCTCCGCGCCAGGGTGAGGTCCAACCGGTAACGAACCAGAAGCACTAGTGGTGTCGCCATACACGGCCCAGAACGGCCCTGCGGGCGCATCAGCGGTGCCATCGTACCCAGCGGAGGCTCGTCGCAATCGCTCACGACCGACCTGCTCGTTGATAAACTGGTCGGCTTTCCATTTAACGGCCATGTGCTCAAACGATGCGCTCTCCACAGTGCGCAACAGGGCTTGAGAACCCCGACGGGCTATATCTGCACCGAAGCCTTTTCCGAGACTCTGCAGTTGAGCACGAGAAAACCACGCCAAGGATTGGTCGATATCGCCTTTATACCCATAGGCAAAGGCCAGCACCAAAGAAAACGGCAACTCGACCTGACTCTCACTCAAGCCCCTCTTCCTGAAGTATCCACTCACCGTTGAGAGCGCCTTATCGGCCTGCTCAAGAGCGAGATACTGACTCGCTACACGCAGGGCAGCACTCTCAGCCTCACGAGGTGACAAGGGTTCAGCCTTGGCCTTCAAGTACGCATCCAGCGCTGCGCGGCGCCTTCCAACCTGAAAGAGCTCATCTCCGAGCAAGAGCTCTTTGTTTGTAAGCTTCTGACCCGTCAGGTCTTGAAAGGGGCTCCAGATCTCCCACGGCATCAACGCCGCTTTATTGAGTGGCTCCTGCTCTTCATAGGATTGGTCCGGAAGACGCCTTGATGATCGCGAGGCTGTATCGACGCACCCCACGAGCGAAGAAATACATGCAGAGACGATGACGCAACGAACCGTGATCGAAGCCATAGAAGGATATATCTTGCCTGAGGCTACTCCTGCAGGGAGGATGATAGCTTTTCCCTCACAGTGACTATACTCGGGACTTTTCGGCTAGGCCAAGAGGGTATTAGGAGAAGATATCCTTGACCTTGTCAAAGAACCCCCTACCCCCGTTTGCATCTTCGACGATCGTACCCTGCACCGAGGCAAGCTTTTCGAGCAGCTCTCGCTCATCATCCGAGAGCTTTTTAGGAACGTGGATGTATACCCTGACGTGTTGATCACCTCGCCTCTGGGGGCTGCTACCAAGGATCGGTATCCCTTTGTTCTTTAGTCGAAATACCTTGCCGGAGGGGGTGCCTGCTGGAATCTTGAGCTTCACCCTACCCTCGAGCGATGGGACTTCGATCTCCGAACCGAGAGCTGCTGCGGTGTAAGTAATGGGTACCTCGCAGATCAGTTCACTCTCTTGGCGATGGAACACAGGATGCTCCTGCACCATGATCTGGACGTATAGGTCGCCGTTCTGTCCCCCACCGGATCCTGCTTCACCCTCACCACGCATCTTCAAGCGCTGTCCGTGGTCTACTCCGGCCGGAACCTTCACCTTGAGCTTGGACTGCTTGACCTTGAGGCCCGACCCCGAACAATCGGCACACGGATTTTTGACCACTTCGCCAACCCCACCACAGGCGTGGCATGTTCTGGCGAGGGTGAAGAAACCCTGTTGAATACGGATCTGCCCGGATCCTTCACACTGCGGGCAGCGATCGCGACCACTTCCCTTAGCGGCTCCACTACCCTCACAGGTCTCGCACCTGTTCCGCCGACCAACCGATATCTCCTTTTCACAACCAAAGGCCGCCTCCTCGAAGGAGACCTCAAGGTCATATCGAAGATCATTACCTGCCCGACCACGTCCGCGACGACCACCTGCGGAACCACCCATGGCACCCCCAAAAAAGGTGCTGAAGATATCTCCAAAGATATCCTCAAAGCCGGAGAAGTCACCTTGGAAACCACCTGCCCCTCCACCTTGGTCGAATGCTGCATGTCCAAAGCGATCGTACTGCGCGCGGGTCTCAGCCTCACTCAACACAGAGTACGCCTCTGTCGCTTCCTTGAATTTCTCTTCGGCTTCCCTGTTTCCCGGGTTCTTATCGGGATGATACTGGACGGCTTTTTTACGATAGGCCTTTTTGATCTCTTCGAGAGACGCGGTCTTCGATACCTCTAATACTTCGTAGTAATCCCTCTTCGCCACCTAAACACCTTAGCACTAACCCGGACGCTCTGTCTCTCTATCAGCGGAGCTTTATTTCAACCCGAAACACAACAACGGCGGAATCCTCGTCATACCGCCGGGTATGCTCGAGAATTCCGCCATCACAGATATTTTGTTGACGCCGCAATTGCTACTTGTTGTCCTGGACCTCCTCGAAGTCCGCATCAACGACATCCTCTCTGTCGGCACCTGCACCGTCTCCGGCTGCGCCCTCACCTTCAGCTCCCTGGGAAGCAGCCGTCTTTTTATAGGCCTCCTCAGCGAGCTTGTGGCTCACCTTCTCAAGGCTACTAAAAGCCGCCTTCATCGCAGTGCCATCGTTGGCCTCAAGCGCTTTCTTAGCCTCTTCAAGTGCTGAATTCACCGAACCCTTCACATCAGGAGTTACCTTATCCGAGAGCTCGTTTAAGGTCTTTTCGGTCGCATACACCAAGCTGTCGAGCTTGTTACGCTCTTCGACTAACTCACGACGCTTGCGGTCATCCTCTGCATGCGCCTTAGCATCGTTAACCATCCGCTCGATCTCCTCTTTGGAGAGACCAGAGCTTGCGGTGATCTTAATCGACTGCTCCTTACCGGTTCCCAGATCCTTCGCCGAAACCGACACAATTCCGTTTGCGTCGATATCAAATGTTACCTCTATTTGAGGCACACCTCGAGGCGCTGCTGGAATCCCAACAAGCTCGAAGCGACCCAGGGTCTTGTTGTCGCCAGCCATTTCTCGTTCGCCCTGAAGCACATGGATCGATACCGCAGGCTGATTGTCTGAGGCCGTCGAGAATACCTGCGATTTCCTCGTTGGAATCGTTGTATTCTTGTCGATGAGCTTGGTGAACACGCCGCCGTATGTCTCGATACCGAGACTCAACGGCGTCACATCGAGCAGGAGCACATCTTTGACATCACCCTGCAGAACTCCAGCCTGGACAGCTGCTCCAATCGCAACCGCCTCATCAGGATTTACCCCCTTCGAGGGCTCCTTTCCGAAGATCTCCTTGACCTTCTGTTGAACCGCCGGCATACGGGTCATTCCACCCACGAGGATCACGTCTCCGATCTCACTCGCCTTGAGGCCAGCGTCACGCAACGCTGTACGACACGGCTCCTCTAATCTCTTAAGGAGGTCTGCACAGAGCGCCTCGAACTTGGCTCGAGATATCTTGAGGTTCAAGTGTTTTGGGCCAGATGCATCTGCAGTGATGAAAGGAAGATTTACATCGGTCTCTATCGATGAGGAGAGCTCATGTTTCGCTTTCTCCGCTGCTTCCTTCAAGCGCTGAAGCGCCATCGTGTCCTTGCGAAGGTCGATACCCTGCTCTTTCTTGAATTCGTCCGCGATAAAGTCTACCAAGACGTGGTCGAAGTCCTCTCCACCGAGATAGGTATCCCCGTTGGTCGACTTGACCTCGAATACACCATCTCCGAGCTCAAGGATCGATACATCGAAGGTACCACCGCCAAGGTCGAACACCGCGATCGTCTTCTCATGCTTCTTATCGACCCCGTACGCCAAAGCAGCTGCTGTGGGCTCGTTAATAATTCGGAGCACGTTGAGACCCGCTATCTTGCCGGCATCTTTCGTTGCCTGACGCTGCGCATCATCGAAGTATGCGGGCACCGTAATCACAGCATCGGTAACCTTCTCTCCGAGATAATCCTCAGCTGTTTGCTTCATCTTGGTTAGGATCATCGCTGAGACCTCCTGCGGACTCTTCGATTCCCCTTTCAACTTCACCCAAGCATCGCCATTGGGAGCCCCCGCCACCTCGTAAGGAAGCACCTTCTTGGCCTTCTCGACCTCAGGCGCATCGACCTTGCGCCCGATCAGGCGCTTCACTGCGAAGATTGTGTTCTTGGGGTTCGTTACCGCTTGCCGCTTGGCTATCTGACCGACGAGCCGCTCCCCAGCATCATTCGCCCCGACCACAGACGGGGTAGTACGACTACCTTCACTATTGGCGATAACAGTAGCTGTTCCACCCTCCATGACAGCTACGCATGAATTGGTCGTTCCTAAATCTATTCCTATTACCTTTGCCATCTTAACTCCTCACCAAAAATCCTTTTTGTTTTAGCCTGATTCCTATGCCCCCTCGGGCTCTGAAGCCACCACGACCTCTCCCGGTCGGATCAACTTATCCTTGTAAAAATAAGCCTTCTTGAGCTCTCCAAGAATCGTCCCGGGCTTTGCGTCCGCACTCGGTACTCTACTGATCGCGGCGTGCCGCTGCGGGTCGAACGGCGCACCTATACCTGACTCGCCACGCACATCCCACTTACTGAGCCGCTCAACGAACATCTTCTGGATCATCTCCAACCCAGTCTTGAGCTTGTCAGCGTCTGCCGAGCTGTGCCCGAGGGCTAATTCGAGGTTGTCCAAAACGTCGAGGAGATCAACGATTACCCTCTCCCCCTGGTACTTAAGCAGCTCTGACTGCTCCTTCAAGGCCCGCTTCTTGAAATTCTCAAAATCCGCCATGAGCCTCACGTAACGCTCACGGGCCTCTGCAACCTCTTTGGATAGGGCACTGTACACGGTATCTACTTCCGTATCCGCTGCTGCAGCCTGGTCGGGGGATGCCCCCCCATCAGCGTGCGGCTCCTGCTCTATTTCGACGTGCTGTGCCTGATCTCCGGCATCTTCCATGGCCAAAATCTTTAACCCACTAAACTAACTGACTTTTTCTGTTGCTTTTGGTTTTTGAAAACTGTTCTCTCCAACCTTTTATGCTATAAACACTGAGAGTAACTTTTTCAACATTTCCAATGATTAACCGATCCATATCGGAACCCAGCCTCCAACGAGGGAGCGATCTCGCCGTACCGGCGCTCGTACTCCGGGTTTCCACATATCGGGATAACGACCTCATGGCCACCCTGCTCACTCCGAGCCTGGGAAAGATCTCTGCCATCGCCCGGCATGCGCGCGGGAGCAAAAAACGGTTTCCGAGCTCCTTAGATCTCTTTGACCGAGGCATTGCTCGTCTGACCGTTGAACGCAGCGGCGCGGCGGGAATAAAGGAATTCACCCCTTCCCACTCCCTAAAACGAGTCAGGGACAACCTGGACAAACTCACCCTTGCATCCCTGCTGTGCGAGGCGTTTAACGTGGTGCTGCAAGAAGACGGCGGAGATGCTGACTCTCCTGCTGTCTTTGAAATACTGGACCTCTCTTTGAATGCTCTGGATGAGGCCAACTCAACCAAGGAGATCTTGCGTGCGACGTACGTTGCGCTCTCTTCCCTCACAAAGCGCGCCGGAATTATCGATACAACAGAGGCCAAGCCGAGCAGTAAAACTCTCATGCGGAATATCTCTGCTATTGAACAGTTTTGTGAACGGCCGTTGATGACTCGTTGCGCCCTGGACCCGTTGTTCGAGAAAGCCTTACGCGAGGAGCCGCTTTCAAGCTGATAAACCCAGCCTCAGTCATTTCTGAAACAATCACCGGCGCCGGGTCTATTTAATGGCAACCGCACCCCGTGCCGCATGCGGCTTTGGCTGGAGCAGCCTCCGCCTCTTTCTTGCCCGACGAACTTTCCGACGACGTCTCCTTCTTGGATGAGGAGGATGTCCCCGTCGAGCCGCCGCTACCTGACGAGTAATCCGTCTTGTACCATCCACTTCCCTTCAAGTGAAACGCAGAGGCCGACACGGCCTTAGTAACTGAGCTCGTTTTGCCCTTCTCCTTACAAGTAGGACAGTTTCTGAGCGTTTTGTCGCTGAATTTTTGAATTACCTCAAAACGTCCACACGTAGGGCATTCGTACTCGTAGATCGGCATAGGAATCTCACTCTCATACAACTGTTGCCGCAGGCTAGCTCCCGGCGAGACCGATGCACGTCATCGCACGCTAAAACCTGCCTTGGTTCTTCGCCAGCTGGCTCTTAGCACAATCCTGTAGATGCACGATAAACTATCCAGCACCTTTATATTATGCGTTAAGTCGAAGACTTAATCACCCACAACGCTGATTTCAAGATACCGGGCACACACCTTCGCGGTGCCTCCCATGAGTGAGCGACCGAGGCGCATCTCCTCACAGACAACCTCAGCATCCCCCCAATCGCTACCAACCTATGAATATTACGAATGAAATCCTCGGATCATGCCGTGAAACCTTGAAACAAACCATTTCGAACAACACGGGTTGTCAAAGCCCCCCTTTTTTAGACACTTCTTATTCAATCAACAGTAGTGGCTGTTCCTCTGGCTCGAAGAGCCGGGAGGGGGCGTTGGGGGAGACTGGTAACTTGTGGATAACTGTGGATTTGTGTGAAAAGTTCGGATTGGCGATTCATCCACTGCTACCGAAATTCTGCGGGCGACATTTTGAGCTTCGTCTTGACGCGCTCGAAGGTGAAATAGTGTAACTGCTGGTAAAGCTCCTCGAGGAGCTCAGCGTATGTATCGAAGCGATCAAACTTCCCGAACTCCACTTTGAATCTTCCGGAGAAGGAATCTTGCGAGCCGTTGCACCACGGCGATGATTTGGGATTCATCGATATCGCTATGCCATGCGATTCAAGAAAAGACTGCACCTTACTCGAGGAATCTACTTGTGTCTCACATACACGTATCCTAAAGAGCTAGCAGCTCATTTTTAACGCCCTAATGTACTCACAAGTTCTGCCACCATACCGCAGCGGCTCGGCTAGGTAAGCGTAGCATTCATCAATTTACTATGCTGAAGCTGAGGCCCGTACAACAAAAGCATCGAGTACTCGCTCGAATGAGAGACAACAAGCCCCGGGGTCATCGGTGAATTTCACGGAAGAGACGTATAATAACGAGGACTTGAGAAACGAAGGCCAGAAGACTCAAGCGGAACGCCTCAAACCTCAGACTGAGTACTGAGATCATAAGCCTCGCACAAAAGTGATAAGTCGCTACCTGCGCTTAAAGTAGTGCGGGGCCAAAAATATGGGTAGCGCTTTACTCACAAGTAGGTGTTCCTTAGGGAAGCGAAGTAACATGAGGATGGTGTGACCTTGTTGATTCGGTCGCTGGTTTTCTTTTTGAAGTTACTCTGCCAAGTGATATTGTCAAATGTTCACCCTACCAGGCTCTTTACCCAAGTAATAAAACAAAAAGCTGAGAGGTAGAGGTAGTTGTCAGTACAAATTCAAAAGGAAGTAAGAATGGGATCACCCAATACAGAAAGCCAATCAACTAATTCCATATCTGTGCAGAAGTATACATCAGATTCCGAAAAATTAACTATGCCACCTGGAGGGCGATTCCTGGCCCCTCCCCATTCAGACTCTGGCGAGCTACTTCTACATTCAAAACCAGATGGGAGTAGCGGTGTATGGATAAAGAACAGCCCATTACTGCGCGCACAAGAAGTCGTTCTTACCCACATAAAGGAGTTTCTATCAAATTGGATGTTATGGAGACCGGAAACAACGCTCGATAGAGATGGATTCTCTTTTAATTCTCTACTCTATAGAGGAGACCGTGGTCCATTAAGAGAGCTTATGGCGCCTTTCGTCACTGGACAGCCATATGCTCCTAAAGGTGAAGAACACTCAGTGATAATTCGCATAAATAATTTCCCTGCGGGCTCAACCGATCAAGCGTACCACAACCACCGCGCTCCCTTCGCCTCCTTCATTTTCAATCCCAACCTTCCCGATGGCACTCCAATTTATCAATTAATGTGGGGAATCGGAGAAGCTGAAGAATCTGCTCAAGTAGATGTACTTTGCAGCGGGACATCGTATGCGATCGAGAACTACACAGATGTATATCATCGCGTAACGGCGCTAGAGGACGTGTATACCGTCATTATTGGAGTAATACCTAAAGTTACTCGAGACCCTCAGAATAAATATTCTTTAATGAGGGATCTCGGAAAGAATGCGCGATTCTTTAATGCAGCTCTGGAGTATTTTGATCGTGAGGGAACGATTCAACGGGTACCTGATATTGATGAAATCAGGCGACAGCGCGAGATTGCAAAACAAACATCGGCGGGATAACAGCCGCACCTACTCTCTTCTAAGGCGATCGTAAAGATCAGCCTGCGAAATTGTATTTTCAATCACAGCTGCGCTCGGCTTATCCCCCTTCTATTTCGTAAGCGCCCGTAACTAAGCCCCCCTCAAAAAGGGGCGTCACTGAGCCGAGCTTAAAGCACCAAGATAGGTTTAGTTTTCCTGACGTGCCTTAGCCCATGCGATCGGCGTCAATTCGGATGCA
>Ga0169931_10008535_pt1 | contig 14932 bp, 14 predicted proteins | sample Kivu_15m_20L_FD_129675 | JGI IMG/M metagenome (GOLD analysis project Ga0169931, IMG submission 129675) | Freshwater microbial communities from Lake Kivu, Western Province, Rwanda to study Microbial Dark Matter (Phase II) - Kivu_15m_20L... | ecosystem: Environmental > Aquatic > Freshwater > Lake... | reverse complement strand
CCAAGAAGCAGGACGAGGGTAAATCCGGCGGCCAGCAGATCATCGAACATCACCCCAAAGCCACCTTTCAGGCGGGCATCGAACTGCCGAATCGGCGGGGGTTTGACGATGTCGAAAAAGCGAAAAAGGAGAAACCCGGCCGCCTGCATCAGGATCTCGTCTGGCAATAACGCGAGCACCAGCCAGAACGCGACGACCTCGTCCCAGACCATCGCCGAGTGGTCTGAGACCCCGATGTCACGACCGGTCCGACCGCAGGCCCAGATGCCGATCACAAAGGCGACGACAATCGCGATCAGCCAGGCCTGCCGGTCCATCGCATCGCCCACAGCCAGAAAGACCGCCCACGCCCACAGGGTCCCAACCGTGCCCGGCGCCCAGGGCGACAGGCCACTGCCTGCGCCCAGCGCAATGAGGTGGGCCGGACGGGCCAGCCTAAACTGCGGCGCCCCAGAGCCCTGCCGTCGCTCGGCGGGCTCAGACCCGCGCGAATCGCGAGAAGGTTGTTCAGCCAAAATGATCGTACCCCCCGAGCTGATCGCCCAGACGCTCGCCGTGCCGCCCCGTGATGACCCGCTCGCGACCCTCGACCACGGTACCGATCCGCGTGAGCCGCACATCCAGACGGTCGGCCAGTTGCTCGATCGCTACGCGGGCCTCAACCGGCGCCGAAAACAAAAGCTCGTAATCATCACCACCCGAGAGCGCGAGTCTCATGCGCTCGGCCTCGGGTTCGTCGGTAAGACAAGCGGCCAAGGGCACCGCCAACCAGTCGATCCGGACCCCAACGCCGGAACGTTCGATGAGGTGCCCGACGTCGCCCGCTAGCCCGTCGGAGAGATCGATTGCCGCGCGGGCAAGGCCCGGCAGCGCGCGTCCGAGTGCAAGTTGCGGCTGCGGCCAATCGAGCCGGCGCTGCGCGGGATGTTCAGTCGGCAACGGCCGCCCTGCAGCCGCTTCCCGGACCGCAAACGCGGCAGCCCCCAATTCACCCGACACCCAGAGCTCATCGCCCGGTCGAGCGCAGTCACGCCGTAAGGCGATCGTGGCCGCAACACGCCCGATGGCGGTAATGCAGACATTGAGCGGGCCACGAGTGGTATCCCCGCCCACGAGTTCGCAGTCGGCTTCCCGGGCGAGGTTCAGGAGACCCCGTGCAAAGCGCTCGAGCCAGGCCTCGTCGACCTCGGGCAAGGCGAGCGCGAGTGTGAACGAATTGGGCGTTGCCCCCATGGCCGCCAAGTCCGACAGATTGACCGCAAGCGCCTTGTGGCCGAGCGACTCCGGGTCGACCGAAGGCAGAAAATGTCGCCCACAGACGAGCATGTCAGTGGTGACCGCCATCGCCTGCCCGGCTGGCGCGCCCTCGAGGAGCGCACAATCATCGCCGATCCCAAGCTGCGCACGCCGAACCGGCACGCGGTCAAAGAAGCGCTGGATCAGTTGAAATTCACCCATCGCCACTGGCCCGCCCTCCTGTCGACATTCCGGACCCTGAGACCGTGTCAGGTCTGGCCCGGTACATCGGGCCGCCGTGCCGCAGGCTTGGCCTCGACGGCGCGAATTTGAGCGGCGACCCGGTCGAGCACGCCATTGACGTACTTGAACCCGTCGGTGCCGCCGAATGTCTTGGCCAATTCGACGGCTTCGTTGATGACCACCCGGTAAGGAATCTCGGGGTGAAAGACGAGTTCGTAGGTCGCAAGCAGCAAGGCCGCGTGCTCGACCGGGCTGAGCTCGGCGACCGGACGATCGAGATGCGGCGCGATATGCTCATGAAGCTGCTGGGTCGAATCGACCGCCCCGTGCAAAAGCGCCTTGAAGTGCTCGGCGTCGGCCTTGGCAAAGCCCGGGTTGTCCAAACCCAGGTGTGCCTCGATCGAGGACGTCTCGCTGCCGCTCACCAGCCACTCGTAGAGACCCTGGAGGGCAAGCTCACGCGAACGGCGACGCGCGCTCTTTGCGGGCGTACCTCGCCCTGAGCCAGAGGGTTTGTGTGCGCCCACCATGCCGGGACTCAATCCCCGCCCCGACGCGCGGAGGCAAGCTTCGACCCGGTCTGCGCCAGCCAGACGCCCAGCCTGGCCATCTCGACTGCGACCTGCGCCGCCTCGGCACCTTTCACCGGCGCGCGGACTTCGGCCTGCTCGTCGGTGTTGGTGGTCAGCACGGCATTGGCCACCGGGATGCGACCCTCAAGCGCCACAGCCTGTATGCCTCGAGAGGCCTCGTTTGAGACCACCTCGAAGTGGTAAGTCTCGCCACGAATCACGGCGCCGAGCGCAATCAAGGCATCGAAGCCGCCACTGTCGGCCATGCGTGCGAGCACCTGGGCAATCTCGAGCGCACCCGGCACCGAGCACACCACGACCCGATCGCGCGCCACACCTAGCCTGTCAAGCTCAGCCTGACAGGCGCCGAGCAGGGCCTCACACACGGGTTCGTTGAAACGGGAACAGACCACGCCGATCGAAAGATCGCGCCCGTCGAGATCAGCCCGAAATGCGGAAACAGCCATCATCACCCCTCAGGCTGGATTGGACACGAAGCCGGTCACCTGCAACGCAAAACCCGCCATGCTCGGCAGCTTGACGGGCCGGGACAACAGCCTCATGCGCTCCACGCCGACATCCTTGAGAATCTGTGCACCGATGCCGTAGGTGCGAATGTCCAGTTTTCCACGCCGCTCACCTTCGGCCACCTCGGTCGCCGACTGCGCCGCACCGGACAGTGCAGACATGAGTTCGCCCGGCGTCTGCGAGCAGTTGACCAACACGAGCACGCCGCAACCCGATGCGGCAATCGCAGAAAGCGCGTTGTGAACCGACCAGGTCTGGCCGGCCCGGTGCGTCTCGATCAGGTCGAGCATCGAAAGCGGCTCGTGAACCCGCACCAGCGATTCGTTATCGGGCCCAGGCTCGCCGCGCACAAAGGCGAGGTGGACCTCGCCCATCGCCTTGTCGCGATAGGCGATCAACCTGAATGCCCCATGGGCAGTCGGCACCACCGACTCGCGGATCCGTTGGATCAGCGACTCATTGGAACTGCGATAGTGGATCAGATCGGCGATCGCGCCAATGCGAAGATCATGCTCGCGGGCGAACTCGAACAGATCAGGCAGCCGCGCCATCGTCCCGTCGTCTTTCATGATCTCGCAGATCACCGCAGCAGGCTCCAAACCCGCCAAGGCCGCCAGGTCGCACCCCGCTTCGGTATGCCCGGCGCGCACCAGCACGCCGCCCGGCTCGGCTCTGAGTGGAAAGACGTGGCCGGGCTGCACGAGATCCTGGGGCTGGGCGTCACGACGGATCGCAGCCTGGATCGTGCGGGCTCTGTCCGCAGCTGAAATCCCGGTGCTCACCCCCTCGGCCGCCTCGATCGAGACGGTGAACTTGGTGCCATGCCGGGTACCGTTTCGCGTCACCATGAGCGGCAGGTCGAGTTGAGCGCAGCGCGCCTCGGTGAGCGTGAGACAGATCAGACCCCGCCCAAAGCGCGCCATGAAATTGATCGATTCCGCCGTTGCGAACTGGGCGGCGATCACCAGGTCGCCCTCGTTCTCACGATCCTCCTCGTCAACCAGGATGACCATGCGACCCCGACGGATGTCGTCGAGGATGTCTACGATGCTGGAAAGTGCCATGGGAAGATTCTACGCTGCGTGGCGGTCGGTGCCGGCGGCGAGCAGGCGCTCGCAATACCGGGCAATCAGGTCGATCTCGAGGTTGACACGCTGCCCGCTCGAGAGGCTAGACAAGGTCGTCACAGCGACCGTGTGGGGGATGAGGTTGACCGAGAAGTCGCAACCTTCCTCTCGATCGACGACCGCATTGACCGTGAGACTCACGCCATTGACCGTCACCGAGCCTTTGTAGGCGAGATAGCGACCCAGCACGCTCGGCGCCCTCACCACGAGCAACCAGGATTCGCCAACCTGTTCGAATCGCTGGACCACACCCAGTCCATCGACATGACCGGAGACTAGATGGCCCCCCAGGCGGTCGGCCAGGCGCAGCGCTTTCTCGAGATTGACCGGCCCGGGGCGATCGAGGCCGCTGGTGCGGGCCAGGCTCTCCTCCGAGACATCGAAGGCCAAACGCCTCTGGTCGATCGCCACGACCGTCATGCACGCACCCTGGATTGCGATCGAATCCCCGATCACAAGGTCATCCAGCGCGAGCCCCGAGGCATCGACGATCAGTCTGAGCCCCTTGCCATCGACCAGTGGCTCGCAGGACTCGATGCGGCCAACAGCCGCGACAATTCCGGTGAACATCAGAAACCTCTCTTGAGCGATTCAGACAATCATGGGGAGGTTCGCTGCACCCTTGCGATCAGGCGCAGATCCGGGCCGACCTGATCGACGGCATGAAGCGCCAAATGCAGCCGATCATCGAGTCGATCGGCCGCCGGCAGATCGAACATGGGCCGGCCACCGCCCAGGAGCGACGGCGCAGTGTATATGAGCAGCTCGTCGACTAGGCCTTCCCGGATCAGCGAACCATTGAGCTTGAACCCTGCCTCGACATGCAGCTCGTTGATCCCGCGAGCGCCCAACTCCTGCATCAAGGCGTTCAGGTCCACCTTGCGTCGGGCATCGGGGAGAAAACTCAGCTCGCAGCCACGATCACGCAGCGCCTGAGCGCGATCGGCGGGATCATCTGCCGCAGCGATCAGCACCCGGCCGGACTTGAGGATCCTCGCCTGCGGGTCGACCTCCAGCCTCGAGTCGACCAGCACCTTGAGCGGCTGGCGCTCGGCCTGTGGGGCGCGCGCGGTCATCATCGGATCATCTTCGCGCACGGTGCCAATGCCGGTGAGGATCGCGCAGCTTCGCGCCCGCCAGTTGTGGCCGTCGCTGCGCGCCGCCTCGCCGGTGATCCACTGGCTGCTGCCGTCGGCCAATGCGGTGTAGCCATCGAGCGAAGCGGCGACCTTGAGCCGCACCCAGGGACGGCCACGGGTCATCCGAGAAACGAAACCGATGTTGAGCTCACGCGCCTGGGCCTCGAGGAGCCCGCAACGCACATCGATGCCCGCGGCGCGCAGGCGGTCCAGGCCCTGGCCGTTGACCAGAGGATTGGGGTCCTCCATCGCGACGATGACGCGCGCGAGCCTCGCCTTGACCAGCGCATCGGTGCAGGGTGGCGTGCGCCCGAAATGGCTGCAGGGCTCGAGGGTCACATAGGCTATCGCCCCACGGGCACGATCGCCGGCTTGCGCGAGCGCGAGGGTTTCGGCGTGCGCCTCACCCGCCTTGCGATGCCAGCCCTCGCCGACGACGGCCCCCTCGCGAACGATCACGCAGCCCACACGGGGGTTGGGCGTGGTGGACAACAAACCTCGTGCAGCCAGGTCGAGCGCCCGCTGCATCCACTGGTGGTCGGCTTCATTGAACATCCCGCCATTATCGCCGATCGCCCCGACCGCCCCGGACTCGCTCGTGAAAGCGCTGAATGAATCCGCGTGCAGCAAACTATTCGGCGTTTCCCTAGAATCGCGAATCACCATGCAGAACCCCCGAGAGGTCACACTTGAACGCTGCCGCACAGACCACCGGCCCCATGATGGGCGGCCACATCCTCGCTGATGCGCTCGCGCATCAGGGGGTTGACACGATTTTCGGCGTCCCCGGCGAAAGCTACCTCGCGGTGCTCGACGGCCTGTACCGCCAGCGCGAGGCGGTGCGCTTCGTGATCTGCCGACAGGAGGGGGGTGCCGCCTTCATGGCCGACGCCTACGCCAAGCTCACCGGTAAGCCCGGGGTGGTCATGGTGACCCGCGGGCCGGGTGCGACCAACGCCTCGATTGGCGTGCACGCCGCCCATCAGGATTCGGTACCGATGATCGTGCTGATCGGTCAGGTGGGCGGCGACTTCGTCGACCGCGAGGCCTTTCAGGAGATCGACTACCGGCGGATGTTCGGGCCCATGGCAAAATGGGTTGCGCAGGTCGATCGTGCCGACCGGCTGCCCGAATACCTCGCCCACGCTTTCCAGGTGGCGACCAGCGGCCGGATGGGGCCGGTGGTCCTCGCGCTCCCGGAAGACATGCTGACGGCGAGCGCCACCGTGACGCATCCGCCCCGGCACAAGCCAGTGCGCGCAAGCGCCAGCCCCGCACAAATCGAGCAATTCCAGTCCATGCTTGCCGGCGCCCGTCGCCCCCTTCTGCTCTTGGGAGGAACGGGCTGGAACGAGACGGCCTGCGCCGACATCCGCACGTTCGCCGAGGCCAATCATCTCCCGGTCACCTGCGCGTTCCGGTTTCAGGATCTCTTCGACAATCGACATCCCCAGTACATCGGCGATGTCGGCATCGGTATCAATCCCAAGCTCGCCACCCGGGTGCGGGAGTCCGACCTGATCATTGCGATCGGACCGCGACTGGGCGAGATGACCACTTCGGGTTACTCACTGCTCGCCGTGCCGCGGCCCGTGCAGGGGCTGATCCACGTGCATGCCGGCATTGAGGAACTCGGCAGCGTCTATCACGCCGATCTGATGATTGCATCGGGCATGCTCGAAATAGCGGCCGCACTCAAAGCCGTCAAGGTCGAGGCTGGCGCCTGGGCCGACAGCGTCCCGCAAGCCCGCTCGGAATACGAAGCCTGGCAGCAGCGGCCCGCGCTCTACGAGGGCATCGAGCCCGATCTCGATCTCTGGGAAGTCGTTCAGACCATCGCACGCATTGCACCCCACGACGCGATCATCACCAATGGCGCGGGCAACTTCGCGACCTGGGCCCACCGTTTCTGGCCGTATGCGGGTATGCGCACCCAACTGGCGAGCACTTCGGGCGCCATGGGCTACGGCCTGCCCGCAGCGGTTGCCGCAAGCCTCTGCGCACCCGATCGCACCACGATCTGCGTGGCAGGTGACGGCGATTTCCTGATGACCGCACAGGAACTCGCCACGGCGGTCCAGCACGGCGGAGCGCCGCTGGTGATCGTATTCAACAACGGCATGTACGGCACCATCCGCATGCACCAGGAACGCGAATACCCCGCGCGCGAGCACGGCACCCACCTGGTCAATCCCGATTTCGCCAAGTACATCGAGGCCTTCGGTGGCCTGGGCGCAAAAGTCTCGCGCACGGCCGATTTCGAGCCCGCGCTACGCCAGGCGCTCGAATTCATGCGCAGGGAAAAACGCCCGGCCCTGATCGAACTGGCCGTCGATCCTCAGCACATCACGCCCAACCAGTCACTGGAAAAGATCCGCAATACTGCGTTGAAGCGCTGACCCGCCGGCCGAGCCCGGGCCGGAGCTCAGGGGCTCCGCTCGGGCCGGACTTCCTCGATCGCATCGCTGAACTGGTCGATGTCTTCGAAATTACGGTAGACCGACGCAAAGCGCACATACGCGATCTTGTCGAGACGCTGCAGTTCGCGCATCACAAGCTCGCCCACACGATCGCTTCCGACCTCGCGCAGCCCTTGCGCCAACAAACGTTCCTCGATCCTGTGGATGGCGGCATCGACCGCCTCGGCCGATACCGGACGCTTTCTGAGGGCAAGCGCCATGGACGCCCGGAGCTTGCGCCGATCGAAATCGGTGCGCACGCCGTTGCGTTTGACAACAGACGGCAGAATGAGCTCGGTCCGCTCATAGGTCGTGAAGCGTTTGTCGCACTGCAGGCAACGCCGACGGCGACGGATCGAATCGCCGTCGTCGGATTCCCGGGTCTCGACGACCTGGGTATCAGGGTGATCGCAGAACGGGCAGCGCACGGCAATGCGTACAGGGCATGCGCGGGTTCAGACGTCGGCGCATGGCACTCAGGCGTAAACCGGGAAACGCGAGGTCAGCGCGCCCACCGCAGTGCGAACGCGCGTGATCACGGCATCGTCCGCGGGATGCTCGAGCACGTCAGCGATCAGTTGGCCCACCTGGCGAGCCTCCTCCACACCAAAGCCGCGGGTGGTCATGGCGGGCGCCCCGAGCCGGATGCCGCTGGTGACCATCGGCTTTTCGGGATCATTCGGGATCGCGTTCTTGTTGCAGGTGATGTGAGCCAACCCCAGCACGCGCTCGGCCTCCTTGCCGGTGATGTGCTTGGCGCGCAGGTCGACCAGCATCAGGTGCGATTCGGTGCGGCCTGACACGATCCTCAAGCCCCGCTCGGTGAGCGTCGTCGCGAGCGCTGCAGCATTGTCGAGCACGCGTTGCTGATAGCCTCGGAACTCTGGGGCGAGTGCCTCGCGAAACGCGACCGCCTTGGCCGCAATCACATGCATCAGCGGCCCGCCCTGCAGACCCGGAAAGACTGCAGAGTTGATGGCTTTTTCGTGCTCGGGTTTCATCAGGATGAAACCCCCTCGCGGACCCCTGAGGCTCTTGTGAGTGGTCGAGGTGACGATGTCGGCGTGCGGCACCGGGTTGGGGTAGAGGCCGGCTGCGATCAGCCCCGAGTAGTGGGCCATGTCGACCATGAAGAGCGCACCCACCTCGCGGGCCACCTCGGCAAACCGCGCCCAGTCGATTCGGAGGCTATAGGCCGAGGCACCAGCGATGATCAGTTTGGGCCGGGTCTCGCGCGCACGGCGCGCCATCGCCTCGTAATCGATCGCCTCCTGGGCGTCCAGACCGTAGGAGACGACCTTGAACCACTTGCCGGAAATGTTGAGCGGCATCCCATGGGTCAGGTGACCGCCCTCGGCAAGGCTCATGCCCATGATGGTGTCGCCGGGATTGAGAAAGGCGAGAAAGACCGCTTCGTTGGCCTGAGCCCCCGAGTGAGGTTGGACATTGGCACAGGCCGCGCCATAGAGCTCACGGACGCGATCGAGCGCCAGCTGCTCGGCCACGTCGACGTACTCGCACCCCCCGTAATAGCGCCTGCCCGGATAGCCTTCGGCGTATTTGTTGGTGAGCTGGCTGCCTTGCGCCGCCATGACCGCAGGGCTCGCGTAGTTCTCGGAGGCGATCAGTTCAATGTGATCTTCCTGGCGCCGATTCTCATCACAGAGGGCACGCCAGAGTTCCGGATCGACACGGTCGATTCCGAGGTTGCGATCAAACACGGCAGAAGCTCCCGGGCAGAGCCCAGTCAGGTTGAAGAGGGCACACGCGCAAGTGTGTCGACACAGGCAGGATTCTAGCCTGCAGCGGATCAAGGCTCGATGTCGTCTCGCGCACCTTCTAGGTGCCCAACCTCTCCCCAGGACGCCACGGCAAATGTCGAACCGTCCCAGCGGACGCGGTTGAGGCTCGCGTTGCGCAACTCGAAGCTGCGCGGCGCATCGATCGGGAGATGCGCGGCGATCCGGTACACGCAGTCGAGCACGCCCCCATGCGTGACCGCAACCACCGTCTGCCCAGTGTGACGGGCGGCAAGCGCATGCATTTGCTGCTCGACACGACGGTGCAGATCTCGCAGAGACTCACCGCCCCCTGGTAACTCAAAATCGGGGTCGCGCGCCCGCCACCGCCCATAGGTATCAGGATGATCCCGCAGCACCTCATCATGCGTACGGCCCTCGAGCACGCCGTAACGCCGCTCACGCAGTCCACTCTCGACGATGATCGGCAAGCTGGTCGCGCGGCCAATGGGCTCGGCAGTCTGGCGGGCCCGCATCAGATCGCTGGAGTAGACGGCGTCCACCCGGTGTGCACGAAACAGCGCCCCGGTACGCTCCGCCTGTTGGATCCCGTCTTCATTTAGCGCAATGTCGATCTGACCCTGAAATCGCCCCGCGCGGTTCCAGTCGGTGAGCCCGTGCCGCACAAAGATGATGATGCATTCACTCATTCCAAAACTCCTGGGAACGTTTCGAACCGGCTCACGCTCGAACCGTCACACGCGCAAATCGGCGCTTGCCCACCTGTACCACGTAGGTCCCGGGCTCGAGCTTCAGACCACGGTCCTCGATACGGGTGCCGTCGATACGCACTCCCCCCTGATCGATGCTGCGCAGGGCCTCCGACGAGGACGCTGCCAGCCCGGCTTCGCGCAGCAAAACACCTATCGCAATCGGCGCGCCCGAAAGCGCGACCTCGGGCATCTCCTCCGGGATGACGCCCTGGCGAAAACGCGCCTCGAAATCGGCAAGCGCCCGCTCGGCCGCCGCACGGTCATGAAAGCGCGCGACGATCTCCTGGGCGAGCATGACCTTGGCATCGCGGGGATTGCGTCCGTCCTCGCAGGCGCGGCGCAGCGACTCGATTTCATCCATTTGGCGAAACGACAAGAGCTCGAAATAGCGCCACATCAAGCTGTCCGAAATCGACATCAGCTTGCCAAACATCTCGCCCGGCACCTCGCTGATCCCGACATAGTTGCCTTTGGACTTGGACATTTTTTCGACACCATCCAGCCCCTCAAGCAGCGGCATCGTCAGGATGCATTGCGGCTCCTGGCCGTATTCGCGCTGAAGCTCGCGTCCGACCAGCAGATTGAATTTTTGATCGGTTCCGCCGAGTTCGATATCCGACTTGAGCGCAACCGAGTCATAGCCCTGCATCAGGGGATACAGGAACTCGTGCACCGAAATTGGCAAGCCGCCTCGAAATCGCTTGGAAAAATCATCACGCTCCATCATCCTCGCGACCGTGTAGCGCGACGCAAGCTGGATCATCCCGCGCGCGCCCAGTGGGTCGCTCCATTCCGAGTTGTAGCGGATTTCGGTCCGGGCGGGGTCCAGCACTAGGCTCGCCTGGTTGAAATAGGTGCGCGCGTTCTCCTCGATCTGCTCGCGGGTAAGCGGCGGGCGGGTGGAGTTCCGGCCCGAGGGATCGCCAATCATCGCCGTGAAGTCCCCGATTAGGAAGATCACCGTGTGGCCCAGATCCTGCAACTGCCGCATCTTGTTGAGCACAACCGTATGGCCCAGATGCAGGTCGGGGGCGGTCGGATCGAGCCCGAGCTTGATCCGGAGCGGCACGCCGGTGGCTTCGCTGCGCACCAACTTGGCCTGCCACTCGCCGGCCACCAACAGTTCCTCGCAGCCCCTGAGGCTGACTGCCATCGCATGGCGAACTCCGTCGCTCACGGATCCAGCGGATCCGACGGCCTCGCTCATCGCAGCCCCCGAATGGCAAACCGCTCGTTTTTCAATGGCATACGAAGGATTCCTGTAGACTTCTCTAATTCGCGCATTCTAGCCGAGCGCCTCAGCCCTATCGGAGCGCCACAGGCCTTGCTTTCCCGTCCCGCGCATCCAAGGTATCCATTTGAGCTCGAGACCCCGATCATTGTTTGTTGAGTCCTCCGCGAGGCGACCAGGCGTTCGCCGTGTCGTTGCGGCCGTTGGTGTGATGCTCGCGCTGGGTGCGGTCACGGCCTTTGGCGTTGCACCGTCGACAGTTGTCGATCTGCCCGAGCTCAAGTACGTCATCGCGCCCTTCAATCCCGCTCTGACCCACGCCCATCCTGCCGAGATCGACTCCAGTCCGACGCGCTTTCTCCAGTCCGAGCGAGTGGTACGTGGCGACACGCTCGCGAGCCTGCTCGGCAGGCTCGGGGCCGACGACCCGGCTTTTCTGCAGTTCGCGGCGAGCGACCGCAAGGCACGGCAGCTCCTCCAGCTCGCAGTCGGGCGTACTGTTACGGCCGAAGTCGACGAGCTCGGTCTGGTACATAGACTCCAGTACCGTACGGCCCCGATCGACCCCGACTCATCGTCCACGCCCAACCGGCTCACGATCTCGCGGACCGAGCAGAGTTTTTCGGTGACCGAGGAAGCGGTCGAGCTTGAGCGATCGGTCGCCATGCGTACGGCGGAGGTTCGCAGTTCGCTCTTTGCTGCGACCGACGCGGCCGACATTCCCGATTCGGTCGCGGTCAAGGTGGTGGATGTGCTCGACGGCGAAATCAACATGCGGCGCGATCTGCGTCGGGGCGACCGCCTCGCAGTGATCTACGAACTGGTGCGTGAGGCAGGGAGCCTTGACACACCGATTCCCGGGCGCCTGCTCGCCTTCGAGTTCATCAACGGCAATACCCGACATCAGGCGGCCTGGTTCGAGTTCGAGCCCGGCAAGGGGTCCTATTTCGATCTCGAAGGCAAGAGCCTCACACGCTCCTTCCTGCGCGAGCCCCTCGAGTTCAGTCGCATCTCGTCCAATTACAGCTTTGCGCGTCGCCACCCGCTGTTTCAGGACGTGCGAGCCCATACTGGTGTTGACTTCGCCGCACCGATTGGCACTCGGGTGCGCAGCTCTGCCGATGGCGTGGTCGAATTTGTCGGTCACGATGGCGGATATGGTCGGGTCATCCGGATCGTTCACCCCGGCCGGATCACGACCGTGTATGCCCACCTGAACAGTTTTTCGGACGGGATCAAGCGAGGCAGCCGAGTCAACCAAGGACAGGTGATTGGTACCGTCGGCATGACCGGCTGGGCGACCGGACCCCACCTGCACTATGAGTTTCGCATCGGCGGGCGGCATACCGACCCGATGACTGTCAAGCTGCCCGAGGGCCGCAGCCTCAGCGTTGCCGAACGCATGCGCTTCGACCCAGTCGCCTCCGTTTGGCGCGACCAGCTCGCCCAGCTTGAGTCGATCGGGCTCGCCCGGTTCGAGTAGTCGTTTTCTTTTCCCGACCACGATGGAGTCCGGCCACCGGCCAGTCGATCATGGCAGCCTGCTCGTCATCGGGCTGATGTCGGGGACCAGCGTCGACGCGGTCGACGGCGTGCTTGCGGAATATGGTAGCCAGTTTCGCACGCTCGCCTTCGCCAGCGCGCCCATCCCCACTTCGCTGCGCGAGCCGCTCCAACGACTGCAAACGAGTGGGCCGGACGAGCTCGAACGCGCGGCCCGAGCCAGTCTCGCCCTCGCCGAGCTCTATGCGCAAGTCGTGAGCCTGCTGCTGGCCGAAATCGAAGTCCCATCGCGGGCCATTGCCGCACTGGGCGCGCATGGACAAACCGTACGCCATCGCCCCGAGCAGGGTTATTCGATCCAGCTGCTCAACGCCGCCCGCCTGGCCGAACTGACCCACATCCCCGTGGTATCCGATCTTCGCGCGGCCGACCTCGCCGCCGGCGGCCAGGGTGCGCCGCTAGTGCCGGCCTTCCACGCTCAGATGTTTGGCCACCCATCGCTCTCGCGCCTGGTGATCAACGTGGGCGGAATCGCCAATGTGACCTATCTCCCACCGCTGGGTGGTGAGGGGGCAGGCGGGCCAGTGATCCTCGGGCATGACACCGGGCCCGGCAATACGCTGCTGGACCACTGGTATGCACGACACCACCCCGGTCAGGGCGAGTTCGATCCCGACGGTCGCTGGGCCAGCACGGGGCGGGTCGACCGTCCGCTTCTGGAGCGCCTGATCGCAGAGCCGTATTTTTCAGCCCCGCCTCCAAAGAGTACCGGGCGGGATCTGTTCAACGCCGAGTGGCTGGACCGGGCGCTTGCTCAGCGGGGCCAAACGCTGCGAGCCGAGGACGTGCAGGCCACGCTCACCGAACTGAGCGCACTCACGATCGCTCGCTCCTGCAAGCTGTGGGATGCGTCGGAAGCCTATCTCTGCGGTGGTGGCGCACTCAACCGCGAAATGACCCGGAGGATCGGCGTCCATATGCCGGACCTCAGCCTGAGAAACACCTCAGTACTCGGTATCGATCCACGCTCGGTGGAGGCAGCCGCTTTCGCTTGGCTGGCAGCGCGACGCATGCTGCTCAAGACCGGCAATCTGCCGGCTGTAACGGGTGCCCGGGGTGCTCGCGTGCTGGGCACGCTGCATCACGCCCCGGGCAGACGCGGCTCAGACGGAGAATGACGATCCGCAGCCGCAGGTGGTGGTGGCGTTGGGGTTCTTGATCACAAACTGCGCCCCCTCGAGATCGTCCTTGTAGTCGATCTCTGCACCCACCAGGTACTGGTAGCTCATCGCGTCGATCAACAGATGAACCCCGTTCTTTTCCATGATGGTGTCGTCGTCATTGACTTCTTCATCGAAGGTGAAACCGTACTGGAAACCCGAACAGCCACCTCCCTGAACGAAAACACGCAGCTTCAAAGAGGGGTTGCCCTCTTCGTCGATCAGATCCTTGACCTTGGCCGCAGCGCTGTCAGTAAAGAGCAGCGGAGCGGGCATCTCGGCAACAGCATTCATCGAAGATCTCCCTTTATTACACGAAATTCTAGCATCAGGGTAGCACCGGGAGCTGGGTCAAACCCATGTCCTCAGGCAGGCCAAACATCAGATTCATCACTTGAACAGCCTGGCCGGATGCGCCTTTGACCAGATTGTCCTCGACCACCAGAATCGTGACCCAATCGCTCTCGGGCGGGCGATGCACCGCGACCCTGAGCATGTTGGAGGCCCGCACCGACCGTGTCTCGGGGGTTGATCCAGCCGGCATGACATCAACAAAGGGCTCGCCCGCAAACCGCCGCTCATAAAGCGCCTGGAGATCAGTCGCCTGACCCTGCGCTGTGAGCCGGGCGTAGATTGTCGAGTGAATGCCACGGATCATCGGCACCAGGTGCGGCGTGAAGATCAATGACACGGGCTTGCCCGCGATCGCGCTGAGGCCCTGGCGGATCTCGGGCCAGTGGCGATGGCCGCTCACGCCATAGGCCTTGAAATTATCCGAGGCTTCGGCCAGCAGGGTATGCACCTCGGCCTTGCGGCCCGCGCCCGAGACGCCCGATTTGCAGTCGGCGATGATGCTGTGGGGATCGATCAAATCGCCGCCCACCCTTGCACATGCAGCGGGATCGAGCAGCGGCAAAAGGCCCAGTTGCACTGACGTGGGATAGCAACCCGGGAGCCCGATGATGCGGGCCGAGCGGATCGCTTCGCGGTTGACCTCAGGCAGACCGTAGATGGCCTCGGCCAGGAGACCGGGCTCAGTGTGCGCCATCTTGTACCAGCGCTCGAACTCGGCCGTGTCCTTGAGTCGGAAGTCGGCTGCGAGATCGATCAGCTTGACGCCTGCTGCGAGAAGCTCCGGGGCCTGAGCCATCGCCACGCCATG
>Ga0169931_10008534_pt1 | contig 14932 bp, 15 predicted proteins | sample Kivu_15m_20L_FD_129675 | JGI IMG/M metagenome (GOLD analysis project Ga0169931, IMG submission 129675) | Freshwater microbial communities from Lake Kivu, Western Province, Rwanda to study Microbial Dark Matter (Phase II) - Kivu_15m_20L... | ecosystem: Environmental > Aquatic > Freshwater > Lake... | reverse complement strand
CGGCGGCAGGGCGAGGCGCGCGTGTCCCGGATTTGCGGGCCAGCCGCAGAATGCCCTTCCCACGCGTGCCGCGGACGCCGAGGATCGTGGGATGGCGTCGTCCGAGCAGTCCGACCTGTTCGCCACCCCCGTGGCGGGCGCGGAATGGCCGGCGTCCGTCTCCGCCGGGCCGGCGCCCTTGGCGGCGCGGATGCGTCCGCGGCGGCTGGCGGAGGTCGTGGGCCAGGAGCACCTGTTGCGGCCCGGCAGCCTGCTCCCGCGCCTCGTGGCGCAGAACCGCTTCGGCTCGCTCCTGTTCTATGGGCCGCCCGGGTGCGGCAAGACCTCCCTCGCCGAGGCCATCGCCCGGGAGACGGGCAGCCGTTTCGTGCGGATCAACGCGGTGATGTCGAACGTCGCGGAACTGCGCGAGATCCTCGCGGGCGCGCGCCGGCGGCCCGAGGCGGGGACGCTCCTCTTCATCGACGAGCTGCACCGGTTCAACAAGGCCCAGCAGGACCTGCTGTTGCCGGACGTGGAGGAGGGCGTGGTGCGGCTGATCGGGGCCACGACCCACAACCCGGGCTTCTACGTGAACCCGCCGCTGCTCTCCCGCAGCCACCTGTTCCGGCTGGAGCCCCTGGCCCCCGCGACCATCGCGGCGGTGCTGCGCGGGGCGCTGGCGGACGTGGAGCGGGGCCTCGGCCGGCGGGGGCACGCGGCCGCCGAGGGGGTGCTGCAGGATCTGGCGGTGTTGGCGGACGGCGACCTGCGGCGGGCGCTCAACTCGCTGGAGGTCATCGCCCTGGGCCTGCCCGAAGGCGCGGCGATCACCCCGGCCGAGCTGGAGACCTTCGCCCGCGAACGCCGCATCCGGTACGACGCGGACGAGGACGAGCATCACGATACCATTTCGGCCTATATCAAAAGCTGCCGCGGCAGCGATCCGGACGCCGCCCTCTATTGGCTGGCCAAGATGCTGGCTGGCGGCGAGGACCCCCGGTTCATCGCCCGCCGCCTCGTGATTCTGGCGAGCGAGGACATCGGGTTGGCCGATCCCCAGGCGTTGCCGCTGACGGTGGCCGCGCACCACGCGGTCGACTTCGTGGGCTTGCCCGAGGCGGAGCTGACCCTGGCCCACGCGACGCTGTACGTCGCCGCGGCGCCCAAGAGCAATTCGGCCACCCTCGCCCTCGCGGCCGCCCACCGCGAACTCAAGGAGCGCCCCGTCCAGCCCGTGCCCGCCTTCCTGCGCTCGAAGGGCGGCGAGGCCAATCGCCGGCTGGGGCAGGGCGCCGGCTACGATTACTCGCACGACTTCCCGGAGAACATCTCGGGCCAGGACTACCTTGAGCGCCCCGTGACTTTATACACGCCGAAGATGGCGGGCTGGGAGGCCAAGATCGCGGAGCGCCTCGCGCGCTGGCGGGCCCTGAAGGCGGAGCGCGGGGCGGGCCCCAATCCTGCGCGCTAAATACAAGGATGCTTCAATAAGGCCCAGCGAGGTCAGGGACGCGTCCGCCCGCGGAAAAAAACGATTTGCTTTTGGTATTAGGCTTGATCCCCCCGGCCGCGCGGCGTTCTCGTCGCTGCAATGTTGAGGGGGACGAGTCCGTGGGTAGGCCGTTCCTGGTTTGAGGTGACGCTGAGTCAGCGTTGCCGTTGCCGGCTGGCTTTGCCGCCCGTCTGAGTCCTCCCCCTCCGTTCTCCCGATGCATCCCGCCCTCCTCGTCCTCTCCCTCGCCGCCCTGGCGGGACTGGGGCTGGGCGGATGGCTGATCCTCAGATCGGTGCGGTCCGCGGCCGATGGTTACGAGGACGAGACCGGTTTCCACCTCGGGCCGGAGCCGGTGGCTCGGGTGCCCTCCGCGTTGCGTTCCGGCGAGGGCCCGACGCCTTCGCTGCCCCGCTGATCGGCGGGGGCCACGCGTTGGCCGTCGCTCGGGTCAGAGTGCGGCGATCGCCCGCGGGCAGGCTTGCGCGGCCTCCTCCGCACTCCCGGCGGAGCAGCGCAGATCCCGGAGCAGGCCATCGCGGATGGCGTAGATCCAGCCGTGGACCTGCAACTCCTGCCCCCGCGCCCACGCGTCGCGGACGATCGTCGTCCGGCAGACGTTGGCCACCTGTTCCACCACGTTCAGCTCGCAGAGCCGGTCGCAGCGGGCGGGGCCCTCGCCGGCGACGCAGGCCAGCTTGGTCTCGTGCTTCTGGCGGACGTCCTGCACGTGCTGGAGCCAGTTGTCGGCCAGCCCGATCCGGTCGCGCGTGAGTGCCGCCTTCACGCCGCTGCAGCCGTAGTGCCCGCACACGATGATGTGCCGCACCTTGAGCACATCGACCGCGAACTGCATCACCGAGAGGCAGTTCAGGTCCGTGTGGACGACCACGTTGGCGATGTTGCGGTGCACGAACAGCTCGCCCGGGAGCAGGCCGACGATCTCGTTGGCGGGCACGCGGCTGTCGGCGCAGCCGATCCAGAGGTAGGCCGGGGATTGCTGCCGGGCCAGCTGCAGGAAGAAGTCCGGCTTCTCCTGGCGGATGCGTTCCGACCAGGCGACGTTGCGGGCGAAGAGTTCCTTGGTCTCGTCCATCCCCGGCAGGGAGACGGGGGTGGCGGCCGGGGTCAACGCGAACCCCGTCACCGGCCTTGCGCGCCCGGCCGCGCGCCGGCAGGCTGACGGGATGACTTCGCGGTGGTGCGCCCTCCTTGTGCTGTCGGTCGGTTTGCTCGCGGGCGCGGAGCCGGAGCGGCCGGAGGCGAGGATCGAGGGCGTCCTGATCCCGCGCGGCGGAAAGGGTTTCCTCGCGCTGCGGCTCGCGGGCGGGGGTTTCGAGCTGCGCTTCTTCTCGCCGGAGCGCCGGCCGCTCGTCCCGGAGGTGCCGCGGGCCGTGGTGCGCTTCACGCCGGTGGGGCGGAAGACCGGGCCGGAGTCGCACCTGCTGGAGCTGTCGGCGGACGGCAAGGCGCTGCAGTCGGCGCGGACGGTGCGGCCGCCCCACGGGTTCCGGGTCACGGTGCTGCTGTTCGCGGCGGGCGCGGAACAACCGCTCGAGACCCACACCGCGGATTTCCGGCCGGACGGGGATTAAAGCCGGGCTCATTCAGTTGGACGGGTCGCCCCGAGGCGATTGGCCGGCACCCTTCGGTCTGCGTCAGCCGCTCCACCTACCCTCCGGGTAGGCGTCGGGCTTCCTCGACCGAAATCTGCTCGCCCTCTCGCCCCGCTGCTCAACCGCCAACTGAATGAGCCCGGCTGAAGCGGGGCGCCGGGGCAAGAATCAGGTTGCCGGCCGGGCGCGCGGTGCCGCACGCTCGCCGGTCCGTGATGTCTCCGACCCGCGCCGTCCACCTCCGCCGCCCCTCCCGGGAGGGGTTCTCCCGATGAGCCTCGACGCCCCGGTTACCCGCGCGCGCGACGGCGCCCGTTTCCGGTTCGGGATCGTCGCCGCCTGCTTCAACGCGACGCTCGTCGACGCCCTGCTGGCGCGGGTGGAAGCGGGTTTGCGCGACGCGGGGGTCCGGCCCGACCGCCTCCAGGTGGTGCGGGTGCCCGGTTCCCACGAGGTGCCGTGGGCGGCGCAGGCCCTCGCCGGGAGCGGCCGCTTGGACTGCGTGATTGGCCTCGGCCTGTTGATCGCGGGGGAGACCAACCACCACGAGCTCGTGGGCGAGAGCGTCTCTCACGCCCTGCAGCAGGTGGCCCTGGACACGCGGATCCCCGTGATCAACGGGGTGATGGTGGTCGATACCCTGGCCCAGGGCCGCGCGCGTTGCGTCGGCCGGATCAACCGCGGGGCGGAATTCGCCGCCGCCGCCCTGACCATGGCGGCGCTTCGCCGGCAACTCGCCCGATGAGCAAGGCCATCTTCGCCCAGCGGCGCGACGGGCGCGTCGCCGCCCTCCAGTTCCTCTACGCCTGGAGCCTGAACCCGCCCCGGAACCTGCAGGACGACCTGCAGGTGTTCTTCGAGGGCTGCCCTGAGCCGCGCGCCCACTATGCCTACGGCGAGGAGTTGATTCAGGGCGTGATTGCCCAGCAGGCCGACATCGACGCGCGCATCAAGGGCCTAGCCCAGAACTGGGATTTCGACCGCATTGCCAAGATCGACCTCGCGATTCTCCGGCTGGCGATGTTCGAGATGATCCACCGGCGCGACATCCCGCCCGTCGTTTCCATCAACGAGGCGATCGATCTCTCCAAGCAGTTCTCCAACGCGGACTCCAAACGCTTCATCAACGGCATCCTCGACCGGTTGAAAGACCAGCTCGGCCGGGATGCGCGCAAGGCGGAGTAGGCTCCGATGCTGGGACTTTTCCGGAAGTTTAAGGACGGCCTCGCGAAGACCGTCGCCGCGATTACCCAGAAAACGCGTGGGCTCTTCGGCGGGCGCAAGATCGACGCCGCCTCGCTCGAGCAGCTGGAAGAGGCCCTCTACACCGCCGACTTCGGCGTCGAGACCACCGGGGAGATCCTCGCCGAGATCAAGCGCGCCTACGCCCGCGACCCGGAACTGCAGGGGCGCCAGGCCGCCGAGATCGGCGCCGCCGTCCTCCGTCGCGTACTCGAGGGCAGCGAGGGCCGCTGGGAGAGCGCCGCCAGCACCCCCGGCCGCCCGGTCACGATCGCGCTCATCGGCGTCAACGGCTCCGGCAAGACCACCTCCGCCGCCAAGCTCGCCTGGCGCCTGCGGCAGGACGGCCGCTCGGTCCTCCTCGCGGCCTGCGACACGTTCCGCGCGGCGGCGGTGGAGCAGCTGCGCGCCTGGGCCACGCGCCTCGAGCTGGACCTAGTGGCGAGCCACACCGGATCCGACTCCGCGGCTGTCGCCTTCGACGCGTGGCAGGCCGCTGCCGCCCGCGGGCGGGATTTCCTCATCGTCGACACCGCCGGCCGCCTCCACACCAAGGGCAACCTGATGGAGGAGCTGGCGAAGATCCGGCGCGTGCTGCAGAAGCACGACCCCGCCGCGCCGCAGCACCGCTGGCTCGTGGTGGACGGCTCCCTCGGCAGCAACTCCCTCGAGCAGGCGCGCGTGTTCCACCAGAGCTTCGGGCTCACCGGGCTGATCGTGACCAAGCTCGACGGCACCAGCCGCGGCGGCGCCCTCGTGGGCATCTACCGCCAGCTGCGGATCCCCATCTACTTCCTCGGCCTCGGCGAGCAGCCGGAGGACCTGCAGCCGTTCAACGCGGAGAACTACGCCCGCGCCGTGTTCGGGCTGGAGTGAGCGCGCGCCGCCGCGCCGGCCCGGAAGGACCGGCGCGGGAGCCCGCCCCGTCCGGCTCAGAACGTCAGCCGCACGCCGGCGGTCAGCGACCGGCCGGCCAGCGGCGCCAGCTCCTTGAGGAACGAGGGGTGCGGCCGCGCCTCGGCGTCGGTGAGGTTTGAGCCGCGCAGGAACGCCTCCGTGCGGACGCGGCCGGTGGTGAGCACGCGGGTGACGTGCGCGCCCAGCCGGCCGTAGCCCGGCGACCTCGGCTCGCCGGGGGCGGTGCGCTCCTGGGCGAAGGTGCGCTGCACCTCCGCGCCGAGGCTCCAGCGCTCCGTCGCCCACAGGGCGCCAATGCCGACGCGTGCCGCGGGGATGCGCGGGAGGTGCTGGCCGTCCGCCTTGGCCCGGACGAGGTCGGCGCTGAAGCGCAGGTCGAACTGGCTGTCCCGCGCCTCGTGCAGGTGCCACAGCACCTCCGCCTCCACGCCCTGGAAACGGGCGTCCCGCTGCACGAACTGGTACACCGGCAGGCCGCCGTGCTCCTTCGCTTCCGGGTCGTCGGCGTCGACCAGTTCCCATTCCCCGTCGTGCTCCACCGCCACCTCGCCCGTCGGGCGCTCGAAGATGTACCCGCGGAAACGGTTGGCGAACAGGGTCACGGCCCCGGTCACCGCCCCGGCGCGGCGGCGCAGGCTGACCTCCATCCCGGTCGAGACCTCGGACGCGAGGTCGGGGTCGCCGAGCTCGAACGACTGGGTGCCCGCGTGCGGGCCGTCGGCGTGGCGTTCCTGCACGTTCGGGGCGCGGCCGGTGCGGGACACGGAGGCCGCCAGCGACCAGGCCTCGCTCCACTTCCAGACCACGCCGGCAGAGCCGCTGAGTTCGCGGTCGCGGCGGGCGCGGGCTCGTTCCGCGGCGAGGCGGGTCTCCTCGACGCGCGCCCCGAACTGCCAAGTGAGCGGGCCGCGCGCGACCTCCTGGAAGGCGAAGAGGGCGGTGCCGCGCGTGGTGGAGGGGGGGAGGAACGCCTCCTCGCCCTCCGCGGTGAAGGCGCTGCGGGTGGACTGGACGCCGAGCGCGCCGCTCCAGCCGGGGGCGCCGCCGTGGAGCAGCTCGGCGCGGGCGTCGTGGCCGCGGTTGGTGAAGCGGGTGGCGACCTCGCCGTCCGGCTCGAGCTCATCGTGCCCGTAGTCGGCGTGGCCGAGCCGGAAACGGAAGCCCTGCACGGTGGCGGCCGGCGCGCCGCGCCATTCGGCCTGCACGTCATTGCGCCGCTGGCGCAGGCGAATCCGGACGCCGCCCTCCTCCTCCCCCTCGTGGCCGTGGGCGTGGCCCGGCACCCCGTACTCGGTGTTGAAGCGGGTGTGGCTGAAGCCGGCGAAGCCCTGGCGGCCGACCAGCGAGAGCCCCGCCGCGCCGCCCTCGCTGGTGAGGGCGCTGTTCGGGAGGCGGTAGCGCGCGAAATCGGGGGCCGGCTCGCCCTCGCGGCGCGCCTCGTCCGCCTCCTCGCGGCGTAGGGCCGCGGACTCGGCGTAGCCGGGGATCCGGACGTCCTTCCCGCCGCGGCGGAAGGCGTCGACGTGCAGCACCAGCGCGTGGTCCTTGCCGCCGAGCAACCGCAGGTCGAGGACCCCGCCCCGGGCGAAGCCGCGCGTCGCCGTGTCGTAGCGCGCCTCAGCCCCGCCGCGGACCGCCTCCTCGTGGAGCTCCGTCTCGATGCGGTGGCTGATCACGTTGACGACGCCCCCGACCGCGGTGCTCCCGTAGAGGAGCGAGGCCGGGCCGCGCACCGCCTCGATGCGGTCGACGAGGAACGGTTCCACGCTCACCGCGTGGTCCGGGCTCACGGTGGAGGCGTCCAGCAGCGCGGTGCCGTTCTCGAGGATGAGGATGCGCTCGCCGTCGAGCCCGCGGATCACGGGCCGGCTCGCGCCCGGTCCGTACGCGGAGGCGTGGATGCCCGTCTCCTGGGCGAGGGTCTCGCCGAGGGTCGCCTGCTGGCGCAGGAGCAGCGGCCGGCCGCTGAGGACGGTGGACGACTGGGCGAGATCGACCTGGTTGCGGGGGAACGGGGTGGCGGAGGTCACGAACTGGTCGAGGGCGACCGGATCGTGGGCGTGGGCCGCGGCGGCGGCAGGTGCGCCCGGGGCGGCCGCACGGAGGGCGGCGACGCCCGCGAGGGCTAGCGTGAGGGAGGGAAGGGAGGAGAGACGAAGGAGATTCATAACCGGGGAGCGGAAGGGACGCGGCGGCGGATCAACCGGCGCGGGACGGTGGGCACCGTCCAGGCGTGGGGCCCGCCGGAAACACTCCGGGCGGGCGCGGGGACACGGACTTCAGCTCAACCCGGGCGGACCACGCTCCGGCTGGCGGAGGTAGCGCGGGTGGTGCAGGTCCGGCGCGGCGGCCGTGACCTGCAGGTCGCTCCCGGCGATCAGCCGGGGCGGCAGGGGGGAAAGGGGTTCCAGCGGGAGTTCGACGCCGGACATCATCAGCACCACGGCGCAACCCTGGTCCGCGTCGTGTTCTTCCGGCGCCGGGACGTGGGTGTGGCCCGCGCAACCCTCGGGGGCCGCGTGGAGCCACGCGTGGGCGGCCGGGCTCGCGGCGAGCAGCGTGAGCACCAGCACGAGCGCCGCCGCCGCCGCCGCGCCCAGACGGCGCGGGAGGGACAGTTGGGCTCGGCAGGCGTCGGGCATCAGTTCCCGAAAATGTTGGGGAAGGAGCCGCGGGTCAAGGGCACTCCTTCCTCCCCCGACTGCACCCCCGATCTCCTGCCTCCAAAGTGGATACTATGTCGTGACCGTTCCTCCCCGTCTCGCTCCTCACTCCTCGCTCCCCGCTACTCCCCATTAGCGCCTCAGCTTTTGGCTAAGCCCGCCCCCGTCAGCCGCGGCGGCGCTGCAGCAGGGTGACGACCAATAGGAGGCCGAAGGAGAGTGCCAGCAAAACCGCCGCGAAGGCGTGCGCCTGCGGGTAGTCGAGCGCCTGCACCTCGTCGTACAACGCGATGCTCGCCACCCGCGTCACGCCCGGGATCGATCCGCCGATCATCAGCACCACCCCGAACTCGCCCAGGGTGTGCGCGAACCCGAGGGTCAGCCCCGCGGTGATGCCACGCCGAGCCAACGGCAGGTGCAGGCGCAGGAACACCCGGACCGGGCCTGCCCCCAGCGCCTGCCCGGCATCCAGCAGGTCCCGCGGCACCGCGCGCAAGGCGGCCTGGAACGGCTGCACCGCGAACGGCAGGGAATAAATCACCGAGGCGATGACCAGGCCGGTGAAGGAGAACGCCAACGGGGCGCCGGTGCCGTCCCGCCACCAGCTCCCGGGCGGATGCAAAGGCGAGAAGGCGACCAGCAGGTAGAAGCCGATCACCGTCGGCGGGAGCACGATCGGCAGCGCCACGAGGGTCTCCAAGGCCGGCGCGAGCCGCCAGCGAGTGGTGTTCAGCCAGTGCGCCAGCGGCAGCCCGATCAGGCCCAGGACCAGGGTCGTGATCGCGGCCAGGCGCAGGGTGAGCCAGAGGGACTGCCAGAGCGGTGCCGGCAGCCCGAGGAGACTGGATGCGGCATCGGGCAAGCGCGTCCACCCTCGCGGGTGCATCCGCTCAGCTCAACGCCCAAACCGCCGCGCGATCATCGCGCGGCGGTCCTGCCGGGGTGCGAGGCCAAGCTCACGGGATGGGCGGCTGAGCCGCGGGTGAACTCTTCCACGAAATGAATCCGGCTAAGGACCGGGCGTCTCGTAGCCGAAGCGGCGCAAGGTCGCCCGCGCCTCCTGCCCGGCCAGGAAATCGAGGAACGCGCGCGCCTCCGCCCGCCCGGCACCCCGTCGGGTGAGCACGGCCGCGTGGTCCAGCACCACCCCCGGATGCAGGTCCGCGGGCACCTCCCGCCAATGCCCGCGTCCCGCCAAGCGCGGTGAGAGCACCGCCGCCAGCGCCACGAAGCCTGCCTCCGCGGCGCCAGACTCCACGAACTGCGCCGCCTGCGCCACGGTCTCACCCCAAACCAGCCGGGTTTCCGCGGCGGGAACGAAACCCAGCTCCCGCAGCACCGCCTCGGCCGCCCGGCCGTAGGGCGCGGTGCGCGGCTGCGCGAGAGCGAGGGTCGTCCAGGGACGGCTGGAGAACGCCGCGCGCAGATCGTCTCCCGCCAGGGGCCCGCGCAGGGTCCAGAACACCAGCCGGCCGCGGGCGAAGACCCGCAGCGTGGCGGGATCGGCGTCACCTGCCGCCACCAACGCGCGCGGGTAATCGGTGTCCGCGGCCAGCAACACGTCGAAGGGGGCGCCCTGGCGGATCTGCGCGTGCAAGCTGCCGGATGCGCCCACGGTGAGCGTCAGCTGCACGGCCGGGCGCCACGCACGGAACGCGGCCTCCAGCGGCTCGAGCACCGGCGACAGGTTCGCGGCCGCGGCGACCGCCACCGGGGCGGCGGCCGGCAGCGGCGCCACGACGAGCGCAGCGAGGAACAGCGAGGCTCCGGTGCGGATCACGGCTGCGCGACGACCTTGACGTCCTCGAGCACCCAGTCGTTGCCCTGGCGGGACATCCGGGCCGTGATCGTCTGGCCCTTGCGCGCCGCCTGCAGCGTGGCGGCGTCCACCTTGAAGAGCATCGTCATCGGCTTCATAAAGCCGGGGATCTCCTCGTGGCGGACGAGCAGCGCGGAGCGGTCCGCGTAGACGTTGGTGACGACGCCGCGGAGGTCGTGCCGCTTGATCCCGTCATTCGCGGCGGCGCCCACCGGCGCGGCGGACGTGTCCTCGAAGCAGCAGCAGGCGACGCCCTTGGGGCGGTCCTTGCAGCAGTCGCAGCCGCAGTTCTTGCCCTGGGCGGCGAACAGGGTCGCCACGGCGAGGGGGAGGAGGCGGGTGGTTTTCAATGGGAAGCAGGTTCGGGGGAGTGGTTCATTGTAGCAGGCGGAGGAAGATCTCGGGGTCCCAGCTGGCGCCCTCGACGCGCTGGCTGATGCGGCCGTCGCGGTCGATGAGCACGGTGGCGAGGGTGTGCTTCCAAAGGTTCTCGCTGGGCTCGGCGATGACACCGAACTGCGCGAGCAGGCTCCGCACCGCGGCCTCGCTGCCGGTGAGGAACTGGAAGTTCACGGGATCCACCCCGCGCGCCTCGGCGTACTCGCGCAGGACCTCCGGGGTGTCGTAGACCGGGTCCATCGAGATCGAGAGCAGCTGGAAGTCCTTGATGTCGCGCGCGGCCGCCTGGCGCTGGAGCGAGATCATCCGCGCGGTGGCCGCCGGGCACATCGTGGCGACCGGGCAGCGGGTGAAGATGAAGTTCAGCACGATCCGTTTGCCGCGGTAGCGCTCGAGGCCGACCTTCTCGCCCAGCTGGTTGAGCAGCTGGAACTCCGGCGCCCGCTCGCCGAGTTCCACGAAGGCGTCGTGCTCGACGCCCTTCTTCCCCGCGCCGGCGGGGGCCGCGGCCTCCGTGCGGATGTCCTCCAGCTTGAACTCGCCCGGGGCGGACTCGTACATCCGCGCCCGGATCTTCTGCCCCTCGCGGAAATCCGCGGGCTTCGCGCCCTGCAGGAGGAACTCCATCGTCATCGCGGGCATATAGCCCGGGATCTCCTCGTGGTGGACGATCAGCCCGTTGCCGTCGGGGGTGAGCGCGATCACCTCGCCGCGCAGGTCGTACCGGGGAGCGGCGGCCACCGGGGGCGCCACGGCCGCCTCGAGCGGGTGCACCCGCAGCGGCTGCTCCGCGGTGTGCCAGAAGACGAGGAAGGAACCGCCTCGCGCCAGCACCCGCGGCTGGCCCGTGGGGCCCGCGACGGATGTCACCGCCTGCTCGCGCCACGTGGCGCCGGCGTCCTCGGAGAGCGCCGCGCGGAGGTGCATCCGGCCGTCGGCGAACTCCCGCCACGCGACCGCCATCCGCCGGCCCGCGACCGCGAGGTCCGCGTGCGCCGCGAACTTGCCGCCCAGCCGGCGCCGGCCCTCGGGCGACGCGCCCGCGCCGAGCCGGCCGTAGGCGGCGACCCCGCCCTCCGCGTCGGCGGTGAACCAGACGGCGTGCGCCGTGCCCTCCGCGTCGAAGGCGAGCGAGGGCCCGTGGTGCGGGCACGCGTCGAGGCGCCAGTCGTCCGTGGTCGCCCGGCGGAACCCGCCGGCGGTCCCGTCCGGGTTGAGCCGCGCCGTGGCGTGGTCGCGGAGGTTCGGCTCGAAGATGTGGCGCCAGAGGGCGTGGACGCGCCCCGCCGGGTCGGTGGCGAGCGCGATGCGGCAGCATTCGCAGGCGTGGTCCGCCGCCTTGAAGTCGCCCTTGAAGGTGGCGCCGCGGTCCTCGGAGACCGCGAAGTAGAGCGCCGCCCCGCGGTACTTCGGGGTGGCCCCCGCCGCGGCCACCGCGTCCCGCTTGTCGATCCAGGCGACGAAGAGCCGGCCCTGGCCGTCGAACGCCATCGCGTCGAAGCGGTGCGTGATCTCCTCGCGGTGGCGATGCACCGTCAGCGGCGCGGTGAAGGTCCGCCCGCCATCCAGCGAACGCGCGAGGCGGATCGCCCCGCTGTAAGGCTTGGAGAGGGCCTGGGTCCAGGTGACGAAAACCTCGCCGCCCGCGGACACGAGCACCTTGGGCCGCGCGTCGCCGCCGGGATCAAGGGTCTCGGCCGCGGGGTTGACCACCACCGGGGTCGTCCACGAAGCGCCCGCATCGTCGGACCGCCGCACGAGGATCCGCCCGTGCTCGTGCGTCACCACCCACAGGCGGCCCTGCGGGTCCACGGTGGCCGACGCGCGCAGGTCCGGGCCTTCGACCGGGGCCGGCGGCATGGCCGGGTGGACGTGCGGGGCGTCGGCCGCGGACACGGGGCCGGCGAGGAGGAGCGTGAGGCTGACGAGCAGGGAACGGGCGGTCATCGGAGGGCGGGGGCGATCACCAGCGGTAGTCCACGCCGCCGTAGGTGGAGCGGGGGAGGCCGGGGGTGAACACGGGGGTGCTGGAGGAAACCGAGGCGCTGTCGGCGTAACGGCGGTCGCCGGCGTTGAGCACGCGGGCGAACAGGCTGAAGCGGGGCGTGGCCTGCCAGCTGGCGCGCACGTTCACCAAGTCGTGGCCGGGGTAGCGGCCGAAGGCCGGGGAGTTGCCCGCCTCCAGCCAATAGGAGCCGAGGCGAACCCACTCGGCCTGCAGGAAGACGCGGCCGCCGGGGGTCCAGCTCAGCCGGGTGTTGTTGAGCAGGCGCGGGGCGGACTCCATCTCCTTGCCGCTGAAGTTGGCCGTGGCGGTCACCCAGTCCTCATAGGTGTGCCGGGCGTGGGAGAACGCCACGTCGAGGCGGAGGCGGCCCGGGAGCGGCCCGCCGACCCCGGCCTCGACGCCGCGGTGGCGGGTGCGGCCCGCGTTGACGCTCGTGGTCAGGTTGGTGGCGAGGTCGCGCTGGCTGACGAGGTCGTCGCGCTTGCTGAGGTCGTAGGCCACGACGTGGCCGGACCAGCGGCCGACGTCGCCGCGGAGGCCGAGTTCCGCCTGCCGGGCGCGGATCGGCTGGAGGGCGAGGGCGAGGCGGGCGCGGGCCAGCGCGTTCGCCGGCTGGGCCTCGCCGCCGGCGCGGAAGAGCTGGCTCTCGGACGGCGCCCGGAACCCCTCGTTGAGCGAGCCGTAGAGGTGCAGCGCCGGGCTCAGCGCCCAGGTCGCGCCCAGCTTGGGGCTGGCGCGGGTGTAACGGGCGGCGTGGCTGGCGATCTGCCCGTAGTGGCGCGTCGCCCCGTAGACATTCGCCGCGACGGTCCCGGCGGGCAGCCGGTTCGCGAGGTCGAACTCCAGGGTGTCGTGGCGCAGGCCCGCGGTCAGCCGCAGCGGGGGCAGGGGCGAGGTCTCGGCGTGGACGTAGGGCGCGGCGCTGCGGAAGGTGACGTCGTAATCGTAGATCCGGGTGCCGCGGACGTAGCCGGTGTAGACCGTGTTGGCCCCGCTGCCGGTGCGCGTGACGAGGAGGTTGTCCTCGCGGCGGGAGCCCGGGCTGCGGTCAAGGTCGAGGCCGGCGATGACCCGCGTGCGGCCCGGCGCGAAGTCCTGCCGCCATTTCGCGAGGAGGCCGGCGGAGCGGTTTTGTCCCCGGTCGATGCGGGGATCGGAGCTCAGCGTGAACGAGGCGTTCAGCTCCATCGCGTTCTCGCGCAGGTAGGGCGTGAGGGTAAGCTGGCCCGGCCCGAGGCGGCGCTGGTACTCCAGCGAGAGCCGACGCGCCTCGACCAACCGGTAGGCGATCGCGAAATTGTTCCGCGTGGGGTGGTTCTGGTAATCCGCGTAGGGCAGGGCGGAGTTCGCGCCCGTCTCCTGGTCGATGTCGGACCAGGCCGCGATCAGCTTCAGGGTGCCGCCCGCGAGCGCGTGGTCCCAGCGGAGGTTGAAGCTGCGGCGGTCGTAGCCCGTGCGTTGGCGCCAGCCGTCGGTGTGGGTGACGTTGACGTCGAGCCGGGCCGCGCCGAGGCCGCCGAGGCCGGTGGCCCCGTGGGCGAGCACCCGGCGGACGCCGTGGCTGCCCGCCTCGAGGGCGAGGGCGGCCGTGGGGCGCTCCCCGGGGGCCTGCGAGAGCACGTTGACCACGCCGCCGATCGCGTCCGAGCCGTGGAGCGCGGAGCCGGGCCCGCGGACCACCTCGATGCCGCCCGCGCCGGGGAGGTTCACCTCGTAAAGGGCGTTGTGGTTGAAGAACCCGGTCGCCCGCACGGGGATCCCGTCCTCGAGGAACAGGTACAGCGGGCTGGTCGTGAAGGGTTGGCGGATGGCGGTGGTGTGGCCCTCGCCATTGGTGACGGCGATGGCGACGCCGGGGACCTGGCCCAGCAACTGGCCGGGGTGGAGCGGCGCGGTGTCGCGGATCGCGGTGGTGGAGATGAGGCCGACCGAGGCGGGCGTCTCGCGGAGCGGGGCGCGTTCCCGGGTGCCGGTCACGGTGTAGGCGCCGAGGACCTGGGTCGGATCGGCGGGCGCGGCCGTCTGCGCGACGGCCAGCGGGGCGGCGGTAAGGGCCAGCCCGAGACGGGAGAGGAGAGGAAGATTCATTTTGGCAGGCGTGCGGGGGAGGCGGCCTGCCCGGCGGCACGCGGGCGCGCGGGTCAGGCTCGCGCGGGGCGCGAACGGGGGCGGTCTCGGCCGAGGCACGCGTCGATGGGACGCGGCGGCGCCGCCCGGTCATCCGGCCTCAGACCCGCGGTGGCCGCACCGGCACCGCCTCGACGCGGTGGGGGCCGTGAAGGGCGCCCGGCTCCGGCCAATCGGGCGCGGGCGGGCGCGGCGTGAAGACCGCGGCCCGGTGCACGGCCAGAATCAGCTTCTCCGCGGAAAGTTCGATCGCGGCCGGGAGCTGCTCCCGGGCGGCGCGGCGCGCGGCCGCGACCCGCACGCACAGGCGGCACGAGTTGGCCGGGTCGAAGGTCTTGGCGAGCGCCTCCCCCGCCGGCATCACCGCGGCGTAACCACGGAACATCTTCGCCCACGCCAGCACCTGCGCCGCGTCGAGGAGCGCGCCATTGGCGCACACCCACGCGAGCAGCAGGGCGATGACGGGCAGGCGGCGGTTCAAGGCGTTGAGGTTGCCCCGGGCCGGCCACGCCCGCAAGCGCGGTCTCTACAAAGGCGGAGTGGGCGGGGCTGCGCAGCGGCGCGCGGAAGATGAACCGCGGTTCATCCGGGATTCACCTGCCGTTCATCCCGGCCGGCTAGGCTCCCCCGATGCGTGTCTCCCGCCCCGTCCTCCGGTTGCTGCCG
>Ga0169931_10008533_pt1 | contig 14933 bp, 9 predicted proteins | sample Kivu_15m_20L_FD_129675 | JGI IMG/M metagenome (GOLD analysis project Ga0169931, IMG submission 129675) | Freshwater microbial communities from Lake Kivu, Western Province, Rwanda to study Microbial Dark Matter (Phase II) - Kivu_15m_20L... | ecosystem: Environmental > Aquatic > Freshwater > Lake ... | reverse complement strand
GGAGAGCGTCAGCGTGGGCGGGGATGATTGGCCGGCAGGTTGCAGTTGGCAGGCGAGGGCGTAGGGTTGCCCGGGGCGGAGCCCGCCGGGGAGTTGGACGGGCACTTGGCGGGATTGGCCGGCGCGGTCGAGGACCAGGGTGGCGGTATCGGGGGCGCCGAGGCGCAGGGTGAGGGAGTCGCGACCGGCCGGCTGGTCGGCCGTGAAGAGGCCGAGCAGCAGGGGGTTGTCGGGGTTGGAGCCGAACTGCTCCACCTGGAATTGGATGGAGGCGTTCCACGGGTGGGTGGTGGCAGGGTTTGTGATGGGCCGGGCGAAGCGGCGGCGCTGGCGGATGGGGGGTTGGCTTTGCACGGCGACGGCCTTGGCCGACTGATCCCAACGGTAGGGCAGGGTATCGGTGCTCATGAGCGGGACCTGGTGCGCGGGTTTTTTGGCGCCGGCGATGGCGAGCATGTCGAAATCGAAGTGCCAGCCGTTTTGCAGCGGATCGGTGTGGAAGTCTTCGGCGAGGGAGGGGACTTGCTCTTGCCCGGTGTTGAAGGTGCGGTTGCGCAGCGCGGCGAGGAACGGGTTGACCGGGCCTGGGGGAGACTGGCGGTAGCGGGTGTGCTCGGACCAGACCCAGACATATTCATCGCTGTGGGCGAGGGCGAGGGGCAGGTTGGACCAGAAGGATTCGGGGCCGCCGGAGGGCCAGCCGTCCCACAGGGCCCAGGGATCGTCCTCGATCCAGGCGGCCATGCCGGTGCGGAGGAAGGAGTCGTATTTGGACGGGTTGGAGCCGAAGCCGCGCCATTGGCGGATCTTGGCGCGGGTGTCGACGAATTTGTCGCGGCCGCCGGGAAAGCCCTCGCGGGTGTGCTTGGTGCCGGGGCCCTGGCCGAAGTAGAAGGTGTTCTCGTAGCCGTGGATGAGCTGGCCGGGTTTTTGGATGCCATCGAGGATGCCGTTGAGGAAGCCGTTGGCTCCCTGGATGGGGCCGTACTCATTGGCATCGGGGGACCAGGCGAAGGTGATGAGGATGCGGACGCCGGGGAGTTCGTCCTGGACGGCGCGGATCCATTGGGCGCCGCGCTTACGCAGCACCTCGGGGGTGTCCTTGCCGAGGGGGAACTTGAGGTTGGTGGGGCGTTTGGGATCGAACTCGGGGACGCCTGATTCGGTGCGCCAGCGGTAGTTGCCGTATTGCTCGGTGTCGAGCCAGAAGCCCTTCAGGCCGGCGAGGCGGCAGAGGCGGGCGGCCTGGCGGGCGTTGTGCTCGAGGATGGCCCAGTCGTTGTCGTTGGTGAAGTCGGGCATGAAGCGGCCGCGGGTGGCATCCATCATGGAGTAGTTGAGGAAGTTGTCGGTGAGGCCGCGCCAGCGGACGGAGTTGAGGTCGGCGGCGATGGCATCGATGGCGGCGGGCGGGATGCGGGTGGCGTTCCAGACGATGCCGTGGAGGAAATAGTCCTGGGCTGGAAGGTTCATCTCCTTGGCATATTGGGCATCGATAAGGGCGGGGATGATGAGGCCATCGTAGGGGAAGGTGGCGGTGAACTCGGGGTGGCGGGCGAGGTAGCGGGAGGTGACGGCCTGGGCATCGCCGACGGTGGTGAACTGGCCGCCGGCGACCATCTTCTTGCCGCGCAACTCGGAGGGGGTGGCCCAGGCTTCAGGAGGTGGTGCGACGCCTGCCTCGACACGGATCCAGGCGAGCTGGAGCGGTTCGGTGCCGGAGGGGGGATCGAGGCGGAGGCGGGAGCCGTTTGGCAGTGGCGGGAGGCGCAGCGTGTATTCGTGCCAGAGGCCATCGGGGAAGACCTCGAAGAGCCGGGAGTCGGGCTCGGAGAACTGTTTGCCGAAATAGAGTTGGGCCACCGGGTCGCCGGTGGCGCGCAGGCGGAGGGTGACGGTGACTGGTTGCCCGGCGGGGTAATCGGCGGGTGGGCCGATGAGGAACGGGTCGGGCCCCTGGGCGAGGAGGCGGACACCGTCCGGTGAGGTGCTGATGAGTGACAGGGATGGGTTGGGTTTCCATGGGCCGTGGCCCTTGGAGAAATCGTAGAGGGTGGGGGTGGCCGACTGGGCGAGGCCGGGCGCTCCAATCGCCAGCAGGGCCATGAAAATGTAGGTGAGGCGTGGCACAGGAATTCCAAGGGATGTTAGCAGTTGCGTAGGTCAACCTGTTTGAGGTTGCAGTTTTTTAGTTTAACAGGATTAGCTGGGAGGGGGATCAGGCGGGGATTTGAGGAGGCGAAAAATCCACCAGATGCGGTGGGTGAGAAGCTTATGCCCTGGGCGCTGGTTGGGAAGCAGAGGCGGTGATTTAACGATTGACTGAAGGTGAGGCGGATTGGATTTGGCTTTTGTGGAGTTGGTTGCGGCGCCTTGTGTGCCAGAGGGCTCCACCGCCGAGGAGGGAGGCGAGGCCGCCGAGGAGGAGGGTGCCGGGTTCGGGGACGGAGGCGTAGACCTGCATGCCGAGGGCGCCGGGGTTGGACGCATTTGGATAGGTATACCACTGGGGCGTGGTGCTTGGGTTGAACCTGGCGGCGCTGGTGGGGTTGGTCACCATGGTGCTGCCGCCGTGGCCCCAGTACATGTCGCTACCTTCCACCCCGGTGTTGCTTTCCACCACCACCCAGTAGGAGGTGTTGGTGGCCAGATTGATGTTCAGGCCTGTGAAGGTTGCCTGGGTGAGTGTTCCAGCGTTGGCATAGATGGTGGCGATATCGCGTGTGCCGGCTGTGGCGACCTTGGTTCCGACGGCGTTGGAGTTGTCGGAATAGAGATCGACCGTGTAGGTGCCCGGATTTTGTGAGCCGGTCCAGATATTCAGCTTGAGCTGGGTGATGACATAACCATTGGCCTGCGTGATGAAACGCTGGGCCATTTTGGTGCGGTTAGACGCGAAGGCCTCGGCGTTGTAATTCGTCCCAATGAGGCTGGTTTGCACATAATCGTAGAGCAGCACATCGGCCCTTGATAAGGGTGCCGACCAGGCTGCCAGCAACAAGCCAAAGGACCAGAAACGGAAACCCAAGGTGCACCTCGGATAAGTGCTTGATCCGGTCCCGGGTCAGCCGCCGGAGGTGCGGCGGGTTCACTCCGGATCAAGCGATAGAGGAGCCTTCCAATCTTAACAAAAACAGGTAAGTGGAGGGTAGGCAAAAGGGGAATTGGCAGTTGCAGGGGGAAAATTGATGCCAGGAGGGATATGGATTGTGTGGGTTTTCGGAATGAAACGGGGTGGTTGATGCCGGGCCGGGGCCTCAGGCGGAAGGGGCTTTGCCTTGGATACGGGTGGTTTTGCGGCCGTTGAGGAGCCAGCCCAGGGGTTTATCGCGCACCAGCAACTGGTAGCTGGCGAGCAAAACCACCGTGGAGGCGGACAACATCACCACAAATTTAAACCAGGCTGGCAGGGGCCAATCGGAGACCCAGGCCTGCAGGGCGATGACAAGCGGCAGGTGGGCGAGGTAGAGCCAGTAGGAGGAATCGGACAGGTAGCGGATGGCGGGGCTTGGGCGGTTGAGCACCGCGTGGAAGAGGCCGATCATGCCGAGGGACATCAGCCAGGTGTAGGCGACCTGGATGGGGGTGTTGAGGAGTCGATTGTCGAGCGTGTGGAAGGCTGCCGGGAGCAGGGCCACGCACGCGAGGGGGAGCCAGAGTTTCCAGCGGGTGCCCAGGCGGGCGGTGGTGTCATGATTGCGGAAATAGACCACCCCGAAGAAGAAAAAGACCGCGTAGTAGGCGAGCACATGCGGTTTGGGCAGGATGCCCATGGAAGTGTCGGGCCCGATGATGCCGGGCGGGGCGCCGGGGAAAACCGGGACGGCCATGGCGAATTGGGGCAGCAGCGTGAGGGCCATGGCGATTGCCAGCGATGGGCCGAGGGGCGGGATCCAGTTGGCGAGGGCGGGGAAGATCCAGTTGGTGGAGGCGCGGATGAGGGAGAAGAGTACCACGAGCCAGCAGAGGATCCACAGGAACCAGAGGTAGGTGAAGGTGGCGTCTCCAAACAGTTGCCAGGTTGAGCCGCCGATGGAAAGGCGGTAGCGGTCGGAGGCGAGGGCGCGGGTGTAGCTGGTGAGCCAGTCGGGTAGGGGACTGGGTTTTGCGGCTGGAGGCGGTGTTGCTGGGGCGGGTTCTTTCTCCTTGGGTTTGCCGCCGAACAGGCTGGAAAGTCCAGCGGTGGCCATTTTGCCTCCGAGGTAGGTGCGCACCTCACCGCGGCCCTTGTCGATGGCGGCCATTTCCGACTCGTCAGGTTCGGCACCTTTAACAGCTCGCAGGATTCCCTTGGTGAGGGCAGGGTCGGCGAAGGTGGTCATCATGGGTGTGATGCCGTTGGCGTTGGCGTCGAGGGGGTTGCCCCCCTTGGCCACCAGCAGCTTGAGCAGATCGGGCCGGCCAAGAAACGCGGCGGTGCCGAGCGCGGTGGAGCCATCGCCGGTGGTGCCCATGGGGTTGGCGCCGCGGTCGAGCAGCAAGCGGGTGGCGGGTTCATTGCCCCATAGCACGGCCCAGCCCAAAGGGCGGGTTTTCAGGCGGGAGTCCGGGGCCTCGATGTCCGCCCCGTTTTCGAGCAAGCGCTCTAACCGGGTGGTATCGCCCCGGACGATGGCGGCCTGGAGTGGCTCGCCGGGGTGGGTGGCGTTCCAGGCGGATGCCCAGCCGATGACCTGGTTGTTGAGGGGCACCAGAGTGGCGAGGCCCAGGAGGCAGGGGACCAGGATGCGCAGGGCGCGGTTTTGCTGCATGGGGAGGATGCCGCGCCGGGAGGCGAGCAGGGCGGTGAAGTAGCCGCTGACGATGAAGAAGAGCTGCATGCGGAAGCCGTGGATGGCGGAATAGAGCCAGTGGAAGACGGGGCTGGGCCGGCTGTCCATGACCATCCACGGGGTGCCGCCGAGGGACAGGGAGATGTGCAGGGCGATGCCGAGCAGCATGGCGAAGGCCCGGAGGGCGTCGAGGTCGTGGCGGCGGTCGGAAGGGAGGGCGGGGAGTTCGACAGTGCGGGTCATGTGGCGTCCTTGCCGGGGGGAGGTGCCGGGATGGGCACTTTTTTTAGTGTATCTTGCTTACCGCGAGGAGCGGAGGCGGGTTTCAGGCAGGAGGTGGGCAGAAATCATTCAAGGAGGGATTATTTCCCGGACTTTTCCAGTGTGACGAGCATGGCGGCACGTCGGCTGGGTAGGGAGGGGATGTCGAGGGAGAGTTCCCGTTCCCGGTCGAGGTTTTCGTACACCTGCGACAGTTCGGGACCCCAGGCGCCGCGCACGACATCGAAGGCGGTCTCGCCGCGTTTGTTCTTCAGGCTCGGATTAGCGCCTTTTTGCAGTAGGATGCGGACAATTTCCTCATTACAGAGGAAGGAGGCGATGTGTAGCGGGGTATTACCGTCCCGGTTGGTAGCATTGACCGAGGCGCCCTTGTCGAGGAGCAAGCGGGCGATTGCCGGTTCGCGCCGGAAGGCGGCCTGGTGAAGGGGCGTGTCGCGGGAGTCGCCCGAGACCGAGTTGACCGGGTTCAATAGCCTTTCGAGCTCGGCGATATCAGTGAGGGCGATGGCAGTGGAGATACGGTCGGATGAGGTGAGGTGCGGGCGGTCGATGTCGCGGCGCAGGGCTTTGGCGGCATCGGCGTCAGTGGCCACATGGAAGATCAACTCGTTGCTGAGCATGCCACCGGGCATTTGGACTTGAACGAGGTGCATGCCGGGAGAGGGGAGGTTTTCGAGTACCAAATCGACCGCCTCGTCCGTACTGGTTCGGAGGGACCCGGGAACCTGGGTGCCATCGATGAGGATGCGTGCGGAGGCATCGAAGTGGCGGCCGCTGAGGGGCATGGTTTTGTCATCGGGGTGGAGTATGGGGAAGACCTGACGGCCGCGTTGACGCTCGATGGGTCCGCGGGTCCAGAGGGCAGGCTGGGGTGAATCCATGTTGGCGGCGGCACCGTGGCGGGCGGTGAGGCTGCCGGTGAATGAACCATTTGCGGCCAATTCGAGGAGCCTGGCCCGGGTGAGGGGCTGGTTTCCCTGGGGGATGTCGCCGGACAGGACGATGTATTCGCCGTGGTCACCCCGGGTCGGGTCAAACTGCAGGCGCAGGTCGGTGGCAGATTGGGGTTGGCGGATGAACCCGTCGCACTGCAGTACGATTGTGCCTTCGCGGGCGGCCTTCTCGAGCGCGCCGATGAGGCGGGGGGCGTCGGGGTTGGTGCTGGTGGCGCGGTCGATCTGGACCTGACGGGCGAAGGCGCCCGAGAAGCCGGTGCTCATTTCAAGGACCATGTCCCAGACCGGGTCAAAACGGCTTCGCTGGGCCCAGGCGTGGCGCCAGAGCTCGCGCTCGGGGTGACCCGCCTCGGCAACCTTGCGGTAGAAGTCGAAGGCGATGATGTTGAGCCGGCCCTGGGGGAGGATGAGCCAGCGGTCCTGCGCGCCGCGGAAGGTGGGGGTGTCCATGCCGGTGCCGGGCGTGTTGGTGCTGACGAGGAAGGGCATGCGGTGGCAGTTGCCGCAGACATTGGGCTTTGCCTGCTTGGGATCGTTGTCGCCATCGATGTGGAAGAGGCGGAAGCCTTCGAGAGCGGCTCGTGAGACCAGGTCGGTGTAGGGCCGGCCTGGCGCCGGTGGGTAGGGGACACCGAGCAGGTAGAGTGCCATGTCGTCGCGCTGAGATGCCTGCAGCCTGCCTTTTTTGCCTTCGGCGTTGGTGGTGTTGTCACCGGGTAGGGCCATGGTGGAGGCGAGGCCGCCATCGACGAGGTTGCGGGTGGAGGTGCGCTGGTCCTTGGGATTCGAGTTGGCAGGCACAGGCTTGTGGATGCTGGCACTGTTGATTCCACCGTATGGATCGCCTGGTATGCCGTCCCAGTGGAAGGGTGCGGTGTCGCGCAGGCCGCGGGCGGGCATTGTGGAGCGCGGCATGATCTGGTTGCCACCGGTGACGATGGGGGTGTCGAGCACCCAGAGGAGCTGGTCGGTGTGGCCATCGGGGTGGCAACTGGCGCAGGAGAAGGTAGCCGTGGTGGAGGCGGCGGCGGTGTTGAAGGCGATGCGGCCGCGCTTGAAGCCCGGGTGGGTGGGGTCTTCCAGGTTGACGCGGCCGAGCCGGCGAGGTTGTTCGGGCCGGGAGAGGTCGACCTCGTCCACGGAATTGTCGAGCGCGTTGAACACCCACACGTGACCGGCACGGCCGGGGGCCGCATCGATGGTGAGGCCCCGCGGTCCGGCGCCGACAGTGACACGGCCGAGCACCTTCCCATTGGCCGGATCGAGGGTGAAGAGAGTGTCTGAGCCGGCGGCGGTGCCCGCCAAAAAGCCGTCAGGAAGGACCTGAAGACCGAAAGGTGTGGCAAGTGCCTCACCGGGTTCGGGGTTTTGCGGGGGCAGGGGTTCCAGATTGATGGTTCGCGGCTTGTCGCCACCGGCGGGAATCACCGTGACCTGGTTGAGGAAGGGCCGGTTGCCAAGTTCGAGCAGGCCGTGCTTCCTGCTGCCGGCGCGGCCGTTGGCATCATTGCGGGCCTCGGTCTGGGCGATGAAGGCATTGCCCTGGGCATCGACGGCCAGGCCATAAAGCAGGGTACCGAGTGAGTTCACCACGCGGTCGAGGGAATCATCGGCTGTCCGGAAGATGAACAGATCGCGGTCAGGCACGGCGGGGTTGCGGACGATGTCGGTGACATGGCCGATGGACAGCACATTGTTGACTCTGATGGAGTGCTCGTAAGCGTCGAATGTGACGAGGTTGTCATCCTTCTTGCCGATGCCGCCGGAGAGCTGGGTCTGGTTGCCCGACTCGAAGGGCAACACGAACAGCCGGCCGTTGGAGACGGCGATGGCGCGGGGTTCCTGCGCCGGGATGTGGAGCCGGCGGACGACCTTACGGGAGGCTACATCGACCACGGCGACCTGGTTGGAGGAGGAGAGGGCGACGTAGGCCTTGGTGTTGTCAGCAAAGGCGATTCCCGCCGGTTCATCGAAGCGGGTGACAGCCTTGGCGTGGTCGAGATCCTGGATGGTGGCGACGACGCGCAGGAATGTGGCGCTGGAGGTGTCGGTGTCAATCACGCTGACGGAATCGGAGACATGATTGGAGACCCATATCTCGCGGCCATCGGGGCGGCAGGCGATGCTGACGGGATCAATTCCCACCGGGATGCGGCGGGTGACGCCGCGGCCGGGAGTGATCACATCGATGGTGCCGGCATGGGTGTTGGTGACGAAAACCCTGCCGTCCAGCGCGAGGATGGGGGAGACATGCGGACTTTCAAGGGAGGGATGGCCCACTCTGGGGAGTTTTGCCACAGCGGGGGGATCGCCAGCTTGGGCAAAACCTTGGAGGACCGCCAGAATGGCAACGCATGCCGTCAGACCGATGGAACCCAGGGGAAAATGCAGTGGAAGCCGGCGAGCTGGAACCTGTGCTTGGGTGCGTGGCATGGCGGTGATCCATCGGCGGGGGGCGATCGGATGCAGGGCCCTTGAAGATGCCCTGAAAAGGAGGGTTATTCAAGGGTATTGGCAAATTTACCAGGAAATGGCGCCACAGAGTGTTTGGTTACCCCAAGGATTTTCAAATCGAGCGCATGTCGGGAATTGGCTGGGAAGTTAATGGCAGACCCAGATCAGACTGGTTGGATTCGACCCACTGTTTCATGCGCGGTGCGAGTTCCATTGGGTCGGCATCGAGGAGGGTGTCGAGCGTGGCCAGTCGGGTGGCCATGGCATTGTGCCAGTGGATGGAAGGGTCCCGGGAACGGGAGAGGGCGCGGATGGCCTGGCGGGCCGGGAAAGGCCTGCCGGCACGGGCATGGCAAAAGGCGAGCGCCTCGGACAGGTAGGGATCGGTCGATTCACCCAGGGAGCGCAGCAGGGTTGCCGGATCACCCTGCGCCAAGTGGTGATGAAAAAAATCAGCATCCGCCCGCTGGATAGCTGGAGGCAGGGAAGTGTCGAGGTCGGCCCCATGGCGATTCCAGCGGATCTCGCGGCCTTCCCCGTCGCGCAGGCGTCTGCCGAAATTGAGGTGGAATCCGCCGGGAAGCGGCATGAAGAGGGGCAAGGCGAAGGCGACCAGGGCGAAATGGTCAGGGTCTATCCCGGAGGGATCGCAACAAAACCCGAGAAGGACACCATCGGCAGGTGAGCGATGGAGTAGCCAACCGCTGACGGAATAGCCGGGCAGGCGCGGAAGGAGTTTTTGGACGAGTCCCTCGAACTGCGTCTTTCTCATGGTTGCAGGCGGACGATGGGCACCGAGGCTCGGCCGGGAAGATGGCGGCGGATGGCCTTGAGCCGGTGGGACGCAATCTCCTTTTGGCCCGTCTTCAGCAGGTAGGCGCGAACCGGAGCAGCAGGATGGCCCGCCACGACATCCAGGCGGATGGAACCGGGGGTGGCGCGGAGTACCACCTTGCCTTCGAGGTAGGAAATATCAGTGTTGCAGAGTCCGGAATTGAGGCTGGAGACGCGGGTGAGGAACCGGTTGTGACGCTGTTCACCGGATGTGACGCCGGGGTTATGAGACGGTTTGGCCGATAGGGGTTTTGCGTCCTGCGCGTTCACGGGGGATCGACTCGGGGGGACCAGGGAAACACGCCGGTAGATGGCGCTCAGCGCCCGGAGGTTACCCCTTGCGCGGGCCGTTGAGCAGCCAGCCGACGGGTGTGTGGCGGACCAGGAGCTGGTAGCTGGCCAGCAGGACCGAGGTGACCGCCAGCGAAACCATGGCGAACTTGAGGGCGGCGGGCAGCGGCCACTCCCGGACCAGGCCCTGCAGCGCGAAGACGGGCACCATATGGATGAGGTAGCACCAGTAGGAGGAATCTGAGAGGTAGCGGATCACGGGGGATTCGGTCGTCAGGTAGCGATGGAACAGGCCCATGAGGCCGGCGATCATGAGCCAGCAGTAGGCGGTCTGCAGCGGTACATCGAGCCAGCGGTTGCCGATCATCAGCATCCCGACCGGCAGCAGCGCGAGCAGGGCGATGCCGAGCCACGCGGGCCACCAGCGACCGAGTTGGTCGGCATGGGCGGCGTGGGAGTAATAGAAGGCGCCGAAGAAGAAGTAGACGGCATAGTGGACCAGCAGGTGGGGTGCGGGGATCCAGCCGGTGGTGGTATCGGGACCGAAACCGGGACCGCCGATGTGCATGGGGATGTTGCTGGCGAGGCTGAGCAGCAGGGCGATGGCGGTGCCGGCGGCCAAGCCGAGGCGGGCCCTGCCGGCGAGGCAGGGGAACAGGCCGGTGCGGGCGGCCACGGCGAAGAGCAGGATCAGCCAGCAGAGATCCCACAGGAACCAGAGGTGGCCGAAAACGCCGGTGTAGATGAGGTGGACCTGGCCGCCGCTGAAGGGGATCTTCCAGAAATCGGAGCCGAGGAATTCTTGATACCGGGCCAGCCAGGACTTTGGCTGCGCGGTGTTGCTGGACGGCGGCAGGGCGGCTGCATCGATTCCGGTTTGTTTGGCCAGCAGATCTCGAACGCGGGCCCGGCCCTCCTCGACCTGGGGCCAGGGTCCGGCGGGGATGCCGATGGAGCCCGTCAGACCGCGGGTGAACTCCTCGTCGGCGCGGGTGAGGTCGAGCGGGGTGGCACCGGAGCCGTTTTTGGCGAGGGGATCGGCGCCGCGGGTGAGCAGGAGCTCGGCGACGGCCGGCTTGCCGACGAGGGCCGCGGAATGGAGGGCCCTGCTGCCGGAGCGGTTGATGGAGTTCGGGTCGACCCCGCGGTCGAGCAGCAGGCGGACGATGTCGGTGTGGCCCGCGTAGGCGGCGATGGTGAGGAGGCGCATGCCGTGGTTCTCCTCGGCCTCGGAGGGATCTCCGCCGGCCTGGAGCAGGTTGGCGACCTCCTCGGTGTCGCCGGAGCGGACCGCCTGGACGAGTTCGCTGTCGGGCCGTGGGCCGTTGGGTGGATTGACCTTGCCGATGACCCAGCCGGTGAGTGGCTGGATGGTGGCGAGTGCGAGCAGGCAGGGGATGAGGATGCGGAGGGCCCGGTTTTTCAGCATGCCGGGCACGCCTCGGCGGCAGCAGAGCATGGCGGTGAAGAAGCCGCTGACGAGGAAGAACAACTCCATGCGGAAGCCATGGATGCCGGTGGTGATGACGCCGAGCCAAGGGGCGGAGCGTTCATCGCGGATGACCCACGGGTTGCCGGTGAAGGAGAGGGCGGCGTGGAGGAGGACGCCGAGGAACATGGCGAAGGCGCGCAGGGCGTCGAGGTCGTGGCGGCGGCCCGGGCTTTGGCGGATGAGTTCGCGGGTGGTGTCCATGTGGATCCTTTGAGGATGGTCTTTTTATGGTTTTTTGCCGGAGAGGACCGCCGCGCAGGTGACTCGGCCGGCCTGAACTTGCTCAATGTCGATATGGATGCCGGTGGCACCCATGACCTGCCGGCACTGGATCTCCGTGTCGCGGGTCCAGGGGGTGGCGGCCTGGTCGAGGGCGGTCTTGCCATCCTTGCCGCGGCACGCCTGGTCTGCCCCGAGGCGAAGCAGCAGGCGGACCAGGTCGGCCCGGCCGAGGTAGGCGGCGGCGATGAGCGGCGTGGCACCATCGGCGGCGGGGGCATCGAGCCTGGCGCCACGCGATGCGAGGAATGAGACTATTTCACCGCGGCCGTGGATGGTGGCGAGGAGCAGGGGGGAGGCACCGGAGACCGGGTCGGTGGCGTTGGGGTCGGCGCCGGTGTCGATGGCGATGCGGGCTGCCTGGAGGTTGTCCTCGAGAATGGCGGCCCAGAGATCGGGGTCTGCCCATGGGAGAGTACCGGGCCTGTCGGAGCCGCGAGCCCCGGCCTTCTGAAGGGCCAGCCGGGTGATGCTGCCGCGTTCCCGGCCGCCGACGGAGGGGAGATGGGTGAGGTCGAGCGGAAGGAACCCGTGGTTGTCGGGCAGATCATGGCGGGCTCCGGCGGCCAGCAGCAGTGTGACCATGGCGGCATGGCCCCGGCTGGCGGCCCAATGCAGCGGGGTGGCGGCGTGGCGGTCCAGGGCCCGCGCGTTGGGGTCGGCTCCACGGCTGAGCAGGGACGCAGCCAACTCCGGGTGGTTTTGCCTGGCGGCATAGTGCAGCGCGGTTCCACCTGTATCGGGGTCGCCAGGCAGGACGAGCGCGGCGTTGACATCGCGGCCGTTGTCGAGCGCCTGCAGCACCGCGGGCAGGTCACCTTCCCGGGCTGCACGCCAGAAGGCGGCGGGGTCGGAATGGGAAAGCGAGGTAACGGGCCGGGCGCACCCGATGGCCAGGACGGCCAGCAGGGGTAGCAGCAGCGGGGGCCGGGTGATTGGGGAAATCATTGGTTTGGGATTCCCCGCGCCGCAGGTTGCCCGGGAATGAGCTCGACCGATTGGATTTCCACGGTGTTGGTGGGGATGCGGGAGCCGGCCCACCAATCCACCATTTCCATTCCCTCGGGGGATGGGGGGAGCCCCTGCATCCGCGGGCTGAGCGCGGAGACGGGGACCTCGGCGGTGAAGAATCCATCCGGGCCGGCCCGGGCGGGGATGAAGCGCGCGGAATAGGGGCCGGCCAGTCCGGCCCCGGGGTGCCGCACGGTGGCGCCGATGAAGATCTCGCGGCCGGGGTCGCTGGTGCCCTGGACCAGGAACCGGGCACCGCTGGAAAGCTGGATGGGCCCGGTGCCCCCGGCTGAGGGATGCAGCGAACAGACCTGCAGCAGCACCGGTGCGGTGTCGCCAGGCACCTCGACCGGCACGGAGCCGATGCGGGGAGGGCGGGTGGCATCGCCCGGATTCCAAACTCCCCTGGTGAGCTGGTCACGCAGACTGGGGCGCCAGGCGGTGACCGGATTGTTGGTGGGCCGGCTGGACAGGGTGGCGCGGTTGTCCGGCGAAGCCACGGCCTGATGGCGGGCGGGCACATCGGTGGCGCTGCCATCGGCGAGCCTTTCCATGCGGACGAGGCCCTCGGTGACCTCGAGCCGCGTGGATTGGGCCTGGGATTCGAGGAGGAAGCGGGTTCCGAGCACAGTCAGGCGGGCTTCGGGTGTGCCGACAAGTAACGGGTGGCCGGGTGGCTGGGGCTGGACATCAGCCGAGAGTCCGCCGCGCGCCAGCTCGAGGATTTTACCGTCCTGGAACCCGAGACGGAGCAGCGCGGCGCCGGACAGGGTGAGTTGGGTGCCATCCGCGAGTAGGACCCTGGCGGATGAATCGGAGGTGAGGGTCTCGAGAAAGCCATCCCTGAGCGGGAGTCCAGGTCGGGCGAGGATGCCGACAGCCTGGAGCGAAGGTTTCCAGGTGACCGCGCCGGTGGCCTCGGTGAGGCGGGCGGGCGGAGCTTGCGACGGGCCCAGGGCGACCAGCGTGACCAGGACCAAGGCGACGGCGGCCATGGCGCCTGCCCAAAGACGCGAGGCGGTGGGGCTACCGGGGTTGGGGCCGGCCTGGAACCTGACGGCTGAGGCTTTTCCACCGGTGATGCGGCGCATGGTTTGGCGGACAAAGGCGGGGTCGGGCACGCTTGGGGGGGATAGTCGCCTGCGCCCAGCCAAGGCGAGGAGGCTGGCGATACGGCGCTGGCGGAAGGATTCCGTCGCCCGTTGGCTGGCCGGGTTGGCGTTGGCGGAGTCGTCCGGGTCATCGCCGGTTGGGTAGTGGTTCATCCTGTTTGGCCGGGGTTGTTGTGCCGGTCCTCCTCCGCCATTTTCCGGTCGATGCAGAGATGCAGGGCGCGGCGAACCTTCCAGAGATGCTTCTTGATGGCTCCGAGGGACCGGCCTGTCCGTTTGGCCACGGTGACGAGGGGTTGTCGGTCCTCGTACCGCCAGCGCACCAGGTCACGCGCCCGGGGTGCCAGGCCTCTCAGGCATTCGGCCAACCAGGCCAGCCGGCGGACTGCCAGTTCAGGTGGCTCCTCGACTGCCCGGTCGACCATCCGCTGCACCAGTTCGTGGCTGCCTGGTGCCAGCCTTTGGCGGGTCCGGCGCCTTGTGGTCAGTTCGGTGCGGAGCTGGAAGCGGGCGATCGCGAAAAGCCAAGCGGTCAAGTCGGTTCCCTCCTCGAACCGGTGGAGGTTGGTGAAAGCGGCGATGAAGGTACGCTGGGCCACCTCGTCGAGGTCGATGCCGGGGTCACCCGCCGAGGCCAGCCAAGCCCGGATGGGGAGCTCGTAACGGGCCACGACGGTGGCGAATGCCTCGGTGTCGCCGGCGCGTGTCCTGCGGAGGGCCTCCTCAGCCTGTTGGTCGGTTGGGGCAGGTTCAAAGTCCATCATGTGATGATGGCAGACGGGGGCGAGGGGTTACCCCCGGGGGACTGCCATTTTTTGGGGGAGGTGTTATGGGGAAATGGCCAGCGGGGGTATTGGCGGATGTGTGGCTGGGGGTTTTCAGGCGGTTGGTTGAGATGAAGGACGATAGCAGAATGCTTTGTGCTTTGGATTAATAGGTGTTCATGAAACAAAGTTGGGATGTAAAAGGGAAATATAAATTGTTATGGGTAATAAGCAGCCACTGTTTTTTCATTTCAAGAGTACGGTCATGCGCTCGATATTTTCCCTTGCGATTGTTGGGATGTTTTTAGCATCCGGGGCCATCAGGGCGGATGTGGTGCTGATTGAAAATACATCGGCTGGGGTAAACCGCAATATTTCCAGCTTTGAAATTGGAGGCATTAATTACACCAATGCCGGTAACCTTTCAGCCGACTGCCGTAACTTTTGTTGGCAAAGGTGGCAGTTGCCCTGATCGCACGTAAGACTTCAAAGCATCCACCAGAACCTGCAGCGGGTTGTACCCACGCATCTTGAGTGTGCGGAGAATGGTCATGAAGATGGCCTGGGTTTGGGACCCTTTCTCGCTGCCATTGGCGTAGCTGTTCTTCCGGATCAGGACCGCAGGGCGGATCCCCCGCTCCCCGGCATTGTTGTCCGGCGGAACCTCCTCGTGGTCCAGGAAGGTG
>Ga0169931_10008532_pt1 | contig 14934 bp, 15 predicted proteins | sample Kivu_15m_20L_FD_129675 | JGI IMG/M metagenome (GOLD analysis project Ga0169931, IMG submission 129675) | Freshwater microbial communities from Lake Kivu, Western Province, Rwanda to study Microbial Dark Matter (Phase II) - Kivu_15m_20L... | ecosystem: Environmental > Aquatic > Freshwater > Lake... | reverse complement strand
GAACTATGAAATTAAAAATTAATTAATAAATTAATTATTAAATATAAAATTTTTTTATTTATTATATTTATTTAATAATAAATTGTAAATATAATTTTGATCGTGTATATTGATTAAAGGTATATAAAATTAGCAAATATATATTTTGAAAATAGGAATTTTATATATTTATTCTTATATATACATAAGCCATATTATCATTCCGGAATAGAAAAATATTCTTATTGCGTTTTTCCAAAATATATTTTCTTAAATAATACAATCTGTAATTAAAAGATAATAATTATATAATATTTCATATAATTTATGATTATTTACTGCCTGTGTCACCGATAAAGCAATTAGAAAAAAACTCACAATCTGCATCAGTTAATCTTAAAATATCAAAAACTTGCCAACTCACTCTTGAATCAAATTCATGGACATTACATTCCTTCAAACTGTTCATCAACTCAGTGGCTCTATCTCTGAATTCCTTTTTTAAATTATCCCCTAATTTCTTTTTTATCTCTTCGTCAATAATAATATTGAACAAGATAAAGAATCTTGCAAGTTTCAATTCTTCTTCATTAAGTAAAATTAAAACGTCTTTCAATGCATTTGCGTAGGAAAATTCATCCGCAATGTTGATTACAAATACTACTAGAGTAAATCTAAGATTTCTATAAAAAGTTGGCCAATAAGATTTCGTTAAAGGGTCTCCCCCAATATCCCACAGATCAAATGAAATATTCTCGTATTTGGTTGTTGTATGATTGAATCCTAGGGTAGGCTCAAGATTTATTTGTTCTATATCCTTTTTTCTATCGATGAATCTCTTGTAAAAAAGGGTCTTCCCTGCTTTTTGAGGACCTACAATTAAAACCTGTTGAGAATCATCTTTGCTGTTAATACCACCCATTTTAATTGGTTATTAAAAATAGTAATTATTTTAATGATTATTTCTTATTAAACAGGATAGGTAATCTAAAAAGCCAGAAAGAGATTAGTTAAATTTTCTTATTGGAAAGAATATTGATTAATTAGTTGCTACTCAAGAATTTATGATCACGATACTTATTAATTTCAATTCATCTTTTTCGATTAAAGTATAAGCATACATTATTATATGTAATTTCTATATTTATTTCATGCTTTATATCTAATATAAAATTGAAAAGGATAAATTCACACTATATTATTTTATAATTTAAATCAATTTTCACAGGGTACTTCATATTGTTTAAGAAAATATACTAATATAGTTGATGTAATTTATATTGTTATTAAATAACTATCCGCATTAATTAAGACAATTAAATTTAAAATGTTTATAAATTTAAAATGGTCAAATCTGATGACTCAAAAAATGACAGTTCGAAAAAAGAATTTAAGGATGTCGACTTGTCACAAGAACTAACACAGATAAAACGCCGTCCATCTCATCCAAATTCTAATTCAAAAATAGACACTGAATTTGTCAATAAAATCCAAACTAAATCTGAAAATATTCAAATGATAAAAAAGCCAGGAAAATTTGTAGGGTTGTCAAATCAAGGAGCCACATGTTATTTGAACTCTCTACTTCAAACATTATTCATGACTCCTGAATTTAAAAAGAATATTTTGAAATGGAAATATGATGCAGCACTACACGGTCCTAAAGTTGATTGCATTCCTTACCAACTTCAAAAACTTTTCTCAAGACTTCAATTAAAAATTAGATCAGCGGAAGAGACAAAAGACTTAACGAAAAGTTTTCAATGGAACTCTTCTGAAGCTTGGGAGCAACATGACATACAAGAACTTTGTAGAGTTCTCTTTGATGCCATCGAAATAAGTCTTGGTCCTGATGATAAGAATTTCATCAACGAATTGTATGAAGGTAATACCATCTCGATAGTAAAATGCGAAGAATGCAATTATATGAGCCAACGATTTGACAAATTTTTGGATCTTTCCCTCCCGATTAGAAATGAATTCGATAAAATTTATAACAAATCGCTTACCATGGCAATTTATAATTTTTTGAAACCAGAAATATTATCTAAAGATAATAAATACGCATGTGAAAAATGTTGCAAAAAAGTAGATGCTACCAAGTTCTACAAATTTTCAAAATTACCAAAGATATTGTTTGTATCTATGATGAGATTTGAATACGATATAATGACTTTTCAGAGAAAAAAAATTAATGATAAGGTGACCTTCCCCCTTCTGTTAAATTTTAATAGATATCTAAAGGATCATAATGAAATTATATACGATTCAAGTAATGAAGAAAATGAGAATACTTGTTTGTTTCTGAAAAAAGAAGAAATATCTGAAGAGAATTTAGAAAATTTTTTAAACATTGATGGAAATTTTGAAAAAGGTAAGAGCAATAATCAGAATCACACTATTACAAGATTCGTTTTTGATCAAAGTTTGTACGAACAAAAAATTAAGGAGTATCTAGAAGAAGGTCCAGTTGTTTATGAATTATTTTCTATTGTAATTCATTCAGGTAGCGCGTTGGGTGGGCATTATTACGCTTGCATAAAATCCCCTGACGACCAGAATTGGTACTGCTTCAATGACTCCTCAGTTACGAAAATAGATATTAATGATATAAAGAAAATATTCGGAGGTTCGTTCGGTGGGTTAGAGGGGTCTTCAGGTTTTTCTACGGCAACAGGGTATGTATTACTTTATCGTAAAATTAATCAAACTAGTGACACTGAATCGATTTCTTTCAGTCATGATGAATGTATTTCTTTAATAAATCAGGAACTTAAGAAAGAAATAGAGGAAGAGAATGTTAAGATCCTTGAAGAAGAGCAAAAATGGTATGAAAGATTTTTGAACTTAACTTTAAAAGTTGTACTAAATAATGAAATTAGAAATATTGTTATTAAGAAAACTGATAGTGTTAACGATTTAAAAAGAAGAATTTTGATTGAATATGGAATGGAAGAAAAATATGATTTAAAAGATGTAAAGTTACGAGGTTATAACCAGACTACTCTCAAACCAGCAGAATATTATGATCAAGAAGACTCGTCATTGGAAGAAAATTATATCATCTCTTATAAATTGTACACTTTGGAATTCAGAAATCTTTCTTCAGGAAAATTTCCTATATATGATCCAAATGAAATTACATTGTTTATTTATCCATGGTTAGACGAAAACGAAGATAAAGCAGAATCCGAATTACCGTTCGATGTTCTTAAGATCAGCAATAAAGAAATAATCGGAGAACTACGCAGAAAAATTTATGAAGTATACGATTATAATAGATTTGATCAAAATTTGGTTATCTATAGGAAACATGAATTCTCCACTACAAATTTTTCTGTCTCTGAGATTCTTAAAAAAGATGAAGACCTATTTAAAGAAATCTTCAGATATCCGATTCTAGATAACACAAAATTATTTGTTGAATTAAAAAAAGAAAAAAATGACCCTTCCAAATTTTACTCCTTACTAACCGATAAACTTTCAACTATCACAATTCGGTTTAACCTTCCAGTTGATCAAACTCTAATCCCAAAAAGCAAAATTTCTGTGAAGAATTATAAATTAGATAATGAAATAGAAATTAAGAAGGGATGGACTGTCAAGAAAGTAAAAGAAATGATTGCTGAGTTTCTGCGTTTAGATATAGACAAATTTGTGATAAGAAAGCATAATCATAATGGAGATGAGATTTGTAATTTAAAAGAAACTGTAAATGATTTAGTCAAGGGTATTATGACTTCTATGTGCATTTATGTAGAATTAGGAAAACCTATGGATGAGGATGAACAAATTTTAAATATTTACCTCTGTAGAGAGGATTATAGTGTCTTTAAATTTTTCCCCTACAAAATGACTGAAATAGGATCTTTGCTAGTTAAAAAATCTTGGAAAATGAAGGAACTTAAATATAATCTAATTGAAGAGATTAAGAGAAAACTTGGATTCGAAATTTCTGCTGACAAAGTTTTATTGAGAGATTGTGTGACAGACCGACCTGCAAAAATTTATCAAGATGAAGAAATTTTAGGAACCTTTAATTTTACCGAAAATAAGAAGATACTAATTCATGAATATAAAAGACCTGTTATCTTTGTAAATAATATGAGCATGAATAAACATGTACAAGTATGTGTTAGATTTTGGGATAGAAGTAACTGGATATTTCGGGAACCCTACGAAATATTGATAACGAAAAAATCAAAACTTGATGAGTTAATGAATATTTTGAAGATAATTTACCCTAACATAAATGTAAAATACCCATTAATTCTATAATAGCCAGAGAATTTGAATATCTACAAAATTATAAACGGCTTCAATACTTACATGGATGATGTCAACAAATTCCAGTTTGTTAGATTGGTAGAAAAATTGGAGATGGATTGCGAATCGTTTCCATTTTTCTTATCTCTAGATGGAAATCTCTTAATGTAACAGAAATTTTTTTATAAAATTTACTTAGCGTCATGGACGATTCACAAGAATTATGTGAACCCTCAGAAGAAGCCAGACATTTTTATTGTAGACCTGTAATTAAATCGAATTTTAACGATACCGTCTCGACTGCCCTTGTTTTAGTAAAAAGCGATAAAGAAGAGTCTTCTACTCATTTTACTAATACCCCCAAAAGTAGAGTAGAAGAAATGATTCATAAATTTGAAGATAAAGATGTTAATTTTAAAGACAAATTGGCGAATAGAGTTCGCATGAAGGAAAAAGGCATAGTGATAAAAGTTAAGAAAAATCAAATCGAAGAAAATTCAAATCCCCCGGTGAATAATGAGAATGGCTTAAATATAAAAGATAAAATTATTGAAGAAAATAACACTAATCCTTATCCTGAAAAAACTTCTTCCTCTGAATTTAAACTGCAAATAGATTATTCAGATTATTCTCAAGATCCAGAAAATAATTTTTTGGAGCCTTTGATATAAAATAATTTTATTAAACATCAAAATGTACTCAGATAATTTATGTTATAAAATATAAGAGATGCTTTAATAAAGGAATAAAATAAACGAGAGAATCATAAATTAAAAATTTAATTAAATATTTTAAGAAAATTATTTCATTAGGATTAATCTAATGGAAAAGAATTCTAAAAGACATTTTGTCAATAAAATTTTTAATTTTTATCAATTGTGTGTAAACTTTTTCTTGAATCACGATAAAATTGTAAATGGCGAAAAACAAATATTGTCAAAAAATTTCTTGAATGAATTAATATTGAATATTAATAAATATCATAATAAAGAGTATTTACTCGATTGTTTTGAAACAGAATATAATAATCCTGAACATCTACAACATGATGAAATACTAATATTTAAAAACAGAAATTATTATATCGACGAGAATGGTTGTATATATTTTTCTTCATATCCAAATAAAAATTTCTTGATGATAATTTGCAATAATTTCATTATTTCTCTTAAATATAGGAAATTCATATTTCAATTTAAAACTCTGTATGGGTTTAAAGATTTAACTTCAATCATTGTAGATAAGATAAGTTTATATATCCTAGAGAACATAGAAAATATAAAAATTTTCGATGAAATATTAAATAATTTAGAAGACATGACGGAAGAAGATATCTTAAATCCCTCGAATAGTGATTTAATAGAAAAATTCAATGCTTGTTTCATTCACATTTTAGAAAATTTAAAAGAAAGAGGAATTTTGACATTATTAGGCATTAGGCAAACCCCCGGAAGCATAAATAATAATTTACCATCAGATTTAGAATTATTAACAAGTAGCTTTAAAGAAATGCACACTGAGTGTGCTCAGGAAAATAAATTTGAAAATGTCAGTATTCAAATTAAACCGAAACCATTATCGAAACTAACAGTAGGTGCTAGGGCACTGTGTAAACACTCTCATAGAGCAAGCGATGTATAAATAATATGTATTTATGTTCTTTAGGGTTTCTGGCCAATATCTAAAGGAACAGAGACGGAAAAGAACACAAAAGCAGAGAATATTCTTAATAAATTTCTGAAAGAGTGTGTATGGATTAACATTCATGGTCTGCCTCATGATGTACCAATAATCGAATTAAGAGTCGAATTCGGCTATGGGATAAGATGGAGGATTGACGGTGTATTTCGTGGATTTTTAGAACCTCAAATGGATGATGGGCATGAAAAGGGATGGAAACATTAAAAATTATGATAAATTCCTATACAGTATGTAAATGCTTTCAGCTTTTATATTTAGAATATATTAATAATAAACAAAATATTAATTTAAAGTGTTATGTTGCTTTCTCATTAATCGCAGTATTTCTTATGACATCCTCCATGAATTTTTGAAGCATTTGCATAAAATGTTAAAGACGGTCGATCAGAATTTAATCCAGAAATAAAAGACCCAATAGTTTTATTAAAATCACTTATAACCCTGCCAGCACTTATTAAATTAAAATCTTGTATAGTGTCATCAATCTGCGAAATTTCTTCCTTTAAATCTGAAATGGTCCTATCACTTTCAATACATATTTCTAATACTTTTCCGGTGTAAAATATAATCTTACACAAAGTTTTTTTACTTTCCATTTAAATTATAATAATTCAAATGAATAACGAAAATGAAAATGAAATGAAATTTTTGTCAGAAGTTTCTACTAAAATTACAGAGTTAGAATCGTATAAAAAGAAACTTGACAAAAGCATTTACGAACTGGAAACAAAGTACTTAGAAAATACTCAGTCGTGTGGAAATATAATCAAGGGATGGGATCAGTTTTTCACTACTAAATCCAAAATTGGTGGAATTCTTAAAAAAACCAAATTTTCCTTCAATGAAAGACTCTTTTCCCAAAGTTCTTATTCTAATTCTTACTTAAAAGAAGACGGTGTCGTTGTTGTTCCGACATATAAAAGCTTAGGAAATATAGCTAATCAAGGAATAAAAACCAACATTCATCATAATGGAACACATAAGAAAAAAATTTTGTCTTCTCTTTCACTAAAAAAGAAAAAATTAAATGGGCATGTGATAAATGGGAGGCCTTCAATTATGAATGGAGAACACTCAAATCAACAAAATTCATAAAAGAAGTCTTATAGATAATATATAATATTAAATAAATGTTGATTTAATAGTAAAAATTTTTTAAAAATTATTACTTTCTAATAATTGATAATAGGTATTGATTGATTGAATTTTTACCTCTTTAAACTTATATTATAAATAATACTATTATAAATACAAAGGATATATTGGTATGATTTAGAATAAAACATATTTATATTTTATGAATTTTCAAAAATTATTCAATCCTTATAACTATTTATAAACTCATTTTTTATAAGATAAAATGTAAATTATGATTATAAACCTTCATCTGTATCCGTTATTTATGAATGTTCCATCCAACCCATCGTTTCTTTTATGAGTTAACTCGTTATGATCATCTGCAAAATCTCTATTGCCTGCCATATTTGAATATTCCGCTTGCAACTTCTCTCTCTCAGTAACATACATACCGTGACTCTTTTTAGCGTATTCCTTCTTATATTTTTCAAAGGCTTCTTTGAGTTTACCTACTCTGTCTTCATACGTAGTGTAATCATATTCATGGACAAATTTCTGATTTTTGTTTAAAATATTCAAAATAAGTTCTTCATTAGTATCGGGATGTTGTTTAGAAAGATCAGCAGGAATGTAATAGAATTTATTGTTACTTCTTATTATATGAAAAACTTTAAAATCATCCATGTTTTTATCTACCACCGCATCTTTTTTTTCTTGTTTTTTATTCTTTCTAAAAATTCTTCTAATCAAACGAGTTGTAAGAAACCATCCTTTATCACTTAAATTTAAAATTCTGTTATAAAATTTTTCATAGTAACTAATCTGAAGAATCTGATGGGTATAATTAGGATATTCTTTTCTAAATCCGAGGAAATTTAGGGTCCTTAGGATTATATTCTGCTTGTTTTCACATAAGATTATTTGGTCTACTAGGTTGTTCAAAAAATGGCAATAAAAAATAATCGCTGTATATTCGGGAATTAAAAAAAATAAAAAATAAGGGTTAGATAAATAAAGGATAAGTGACAATACAAAAACTGAAGAAATATTTGTTAGAAATTTTATTTTTATCCATTTGATTTGGTCCAGATAGTTGTTTTGATAAATCAAATAATTAAATTTGTTATATTTCAGGTGTTTGAATCTGTTATTGTAGTATCCAATTAAATTATTAATGTTCTCTTTATTTTCTTCTACAAAGGTATCAACATTTCTCTGCTTTTCGAAAAGATCCTTGGTTAAAACTTCTTCTATGTCGACTTCGTATTCTCTATCGTGGAATTTCCTGTAGTTGTGCATATCCACGTTGAATTTATGAAAGATATCCTGTCTGCTTTTGAGAATAAGTATTCCCTGTGATTTGAAAACCTCTTCTTGTTTGTCTTGGTCGATGATTGATTTTACCCATTGTTGGAATTCTAAATGACCACTAATCTCAGGTACTTCAGTTTTTAATTTTTCAATAGCAGATGGTGAAGAATTTTCGAAAATTTTGTACTTAACAGCGTCTTCTGCTATGTTACTTCCTAATGGTAGGATTTTATTCATTTGTTCAACTTTAGCCTTGGTTATGAGATTTTCAGTAGATAATTCTGTGTTATTTTGATCATGGATTGAAATCTTCGGTACATTCTTATCATTCGTAATATTCGATGATTTTATAACATCAAATTTTATTTCGCTTTCTTTTATATCCGTATTATTACTCTCTTCATTGGTATTTAAATAGGCTTTATCTGAATAACCTTTTTTAGTCAAGAATCGATTGAAAGATTTATTTGAATTTATAATTGAATTACAATTATTTCTACTTATTCGTTCATTTTTAAATTGACTTTCTATATAAATATTTTTCTTAAAAGTATAAAATTTTGTATGTTCCCAAGATATGGGAACAAATCTCTGGCTAGTTCTACTAATTTTATGAATTTTGTTTTTTATTTGAATCTGAATATTTTCAAATTTCATTTTTTATTAATATGAAATATTAATAAAATTATGATGAATTAAATTATATAAAAGTTTTATTTAAATTAATTTATTTTCAAGATACAATGGTAAGTAATTTTCTTTGAAACATGATTTAGCCAGTAGATTTGAGTGATAACATAAAGACTTTCTTGCTATATTTAAGAGGAGACGAGAAAACAAAAGCCAAATCAATTGCAAAAAGTAAATTTTCAAATAAATAAATTTAAAAGGCGTTATCATCAAAACAAAACAAGGAAGAACTAAATTTAAACTCAGATGCCCCAGATATCTTTATACTTTGAAAATCGACGATTCAGGCAAAGCTGAAAAAATAAAAAGCTCTATCCCATCATGTATTTATCGAAATTTTATAATTAATGCTCAGCCATCAAAAAAATTGAATTAAATGATAAAAATAAAAAGGAGGAAAAGAAAACTACCGGAGGTAAAAAATCAGGTGCTAAGAACTAAATCGATAGTATAATAATTTTATTTAATGAAAAATCGAATATTATTTAAATTTCAAAATTTAAATACAAACATATTTAATAAGAAAATTGTTTCATTAATATATAGTAGAGATTTTACATTTCAATTTTAAGATTTTCTATATCGTTGTAAAACTACTTTATTACAATTCATTCAGAATCTTCTAAAATTGCATCGATTCGTTCTACATCTTTAGTACATTTAGCAGGTATTCTGATACAATATTCCGAATAAAAGTTAAATACACTCGATGATTTCTCGTCTTTAGTAAAACCGTTTGTATAAAATCCGAGAATTATATAGTTTAAAACAAATTTCATGCAAAATTTTTAGCAATAGTTGTTGATGTTATGACCTGTTAGAACTTTTAAAAAGGTATCCATTTTCATTTCATAGAAATTATCGAAATCAAAGAAATAATTACTATCGATTCCATAATAATCCTCTGGACATCTTATAGTAAATTTGCATAGTTTGCTATAGATAAACCTAATATGCAACATCTTATCATTTGTTTTTACTGGTGAGTCCACTTTAATCAAAAAATATTTTTCTGAAATATTTTTTCTAAGTTCCATTTTGTTTTTCTATTTATCTGCTACAATCTTAAAAGCAGTCATAACAGTCTTAACTGAAATCCAACCACCATCTGTTACATTTGGTAACTTTATTTCGTAATTCAACTTAATTGTTTTAATTCTGAAAATACGATTGTTATAAATTCCCTGTTCGGCTTCAAAAAAATAACGTTTACATTCTTGTCATTCTCTTTGAACTTTTTTGCCTTGAAAAACAAACTTGAATAGTCATTCATTATATTTGATGGAAATTCAATCAGAGATTTTGTTTCTTCTACAGTCATCCTCAAACTCATTAGATCCTTTATGTTTAGTTTTATGTTCTGATATTCGAAAGGCTCGAAGATGTATTGAGAATGGGTAGGATCATCAGAGGTAACTGAATAAGTAAAAACAAAGTAGGGAATCTCCTCCTCTTTATATTCTATGTAATTTCCTTTTTCTCCTTTCTCTTCTTCACAGGTGTAGATCACTTGAATTTTCTCCTTGTCGAAATTGATTATCACACCTTTTACATTTTCATCGATATGATTGCCGATGGCACTGAAGAAATTTGCAAAACGTTTAACTGAATTATTTTTCTCTTCTTGAAATGCGACTAATAACCTTTGTTTTTCCCTCATAACAATCATCTTTATTAATTTGTTTAATCAATCAATTTATAGTATAAAAATCAAATTATTTTAGTAAGAAATCAATTAAATAATAATATTAAATAGATGGTTTATAACATTTGATAAATACAAATTAAAAGAATGGATATATAAAATGATACATAATTTTATATGTGATTATATTTGTTTAAATAATGATACATATATTAAAATTTTTTATATGAATTCTATTAATTTAAAATTGTTCCTATTTTATAAATTTTTTATTATATTGTATTGAAAACTCTTGAATGCTATTTTAGTCAAATAGATTAAATAATTCATTTTATGTTAAATTTACTCCATACAATTCAATGAAAATTACCGTATCGATCAAAATAAATATTGTTACTTTTATGTCTTACACAATTATGATTGTTACTGCTGGGATTGTTGATTTTACTGACAGAAATTTTGTTATGTTCATAATTGATATTTACACTTGGGTTATCTATATTACGCATATTCACATTATTAAATTCCATATTTGGCTTTATTTTGATATGATGATTATTTTCTTGAATGTTTTGATTGAAATTATCTACAGTTGATAACACGGACTGTCTTTTATTCTTCGCATAGTTATTATTAGTGCATAAGTACTGATTGAATTCAGGATAAGTTATCAAAAGTTTGTTTATAAGTTTAACACCGAAGTTTTGAAATTTTAATTTTTCTAAGTTATTGCCTATTGTGTTAATAAAAACAGAGCGCTGAGGTTCTTCGGATAGTGAAAGAGCTTTTTGCAATACTATATTGTCTTTTAAAAAATATCATACCGTAATTTCCAAACATGTCTAGCAGAAGATCAACAATTAATTTAGGATTACATATCTCGCTTACCATTTCGTTAATCGAATTTTGATCGCAATGATCGAAACATTTTTCTATGACATTTGAAGAAAATTTTTGCCTGGATAAATAGCCAATTTTATTCTTGAAATATGTAGTGATGTTATGATTGGCTTCGTAATCATTCATACTTAGTACAAATTGAAGAAGATAGTTTCCGTAGGGATCACTCATCAGAATGTAGGTATTTTCAACGATTCTTTCAATAAGAGTTTTTACTTGTAATTCATTTCCATTATTCAAGCATTTCTGAAAAGCGCAACAGGCATGTTTATTTGTTGCAAGCTCAATAATGTTATCTGCAATAACTTTGTATAAAAATTGATTTTTAGGGAATTTTATGGTATTAACGTATTTGATAATTATATGATTCCCGTTTGCATCTTTCATTAATTCCACTATATGCGGTTCGAAAATTTTGTTCAAATAATAGAGATTCTTGTCTAATTTTATGCATTCAATAACATTTTGAATAACTCTAGTTCCGTGAGGGTTCAAGCCTAAATCAAAAAAATGTGGATGGATAAATTTTATGATTATCTCTAGCTTGGTTTCATCGATTATTTCAATCAATTTTTGAATGAGATAATTTCCAAATGAATCTGTCATAAATTCTAGGAGATCATTTGATATTGCTGGGAATAATATATCATTAGCGAATTCATGATTTTGTTCAATTTTTTTCTGTAAAAAGCGACAGCCTGTCTGATCTTTTGCGAAATAAAGAGCAGAACAGGCAAGTTCATGATCTGACATGTCTTCGAATTTGACATTTAACTTATGAAATTTATGATTTTTTTTATTTGTTGATGTCTGATTAAGATTGAGATTGTCTTCATATGATTTGTCAGTGTCGATGATTTGTGGTTGCACTTTGTTTTTTATATTTTTATTTGTGGCATTTGGAACTGCTGAAATTTTATTATTAGTAACTGCATTTGAATATTCATCTTGGTAAACATGTGACGAACTACTCATTTTCCTAGGATTATAATTACAATTATTAGGGTTATCATATAAAAAATCTTCATTCATTTGATTGGTTTTGAAAGGAAAATTGTTAGGAGGATTGTTATTGTTCACATTTTTTGTAATATTGTTGTTAATATTAACATTTATAAAGTTTTGTGAAGGTATTGGGTGAGGATTTTTATAAGAGTTCCCAAATGAGCTAATTTTATTTTTATTATTTTTTTGCCTGTTATGATTAGTTTTATTTGTAAAGGGCTTTTCATGTAAATTGATTTGATTTACAGGTGAGTTGATTATCTGTGATTTAATATTATAATTTTTATAATTATTTGTTCCTGCATTTGGGGAGTATATATCTTCCATGCTAGGGAGGAATTCAACTTCCCCTCTTTTATGATAAAAATTATTTAAATTGCTGCTATTATGATTAGAAGGTTGAATTCCATCATATTTGTAATTAGAGTAAGTGGATTGAACATTCGTTCCACAAAAATCATCATAATAGTGAGGAATTTTGTTGTTGTTGTTATAGTCACCATAGTAAATATGTTTATTATTATCTTGTACGTTGGAATGAATTTCTTTATAATTATTCTTCAGTGCCATATTTTTGTTAATCTGATTGTTAATACTCATATTAGGCACTAAATAATTTTCTCTAGTATTAGGGATGTTATTTATGTAATTACTAGCTTTTTTGTTCTGCAACATATAGTAATTATAGTTTTGGATCACTGCCTCAGAATCGTAGTTATTGAAATTATTATTATTAATGTTAATATTACTGCTAAATTTTCTATTAGGAAAATTAGGATTCTGATGTTGAGGATTATCTATTTTTTCATCTAAATGTTTGATATTTGCAGAAGAAAAAATTTTACTCTGAAAAGAAGTTGTAGGGATTTTGTTGCCGGAACCAAAAAACTCATTAGGGTTTCTATTTAAATTCATAAAAGGTTTATTATTTATTCCATCTGGGGATTGAAAAAATTGTGCCATGTTTTTATTTTTAATAATCGATTGATTGAAATCTTCTGAATTCAAATCATAACTAAAAGAATTATAAATTAAATTACTATGTATAAGGATTAATAAATTCATCTCTTTTAGATGATAATTTTCCACCCATGTTAAATTTTTCTGAAACCGTCGTTGGAACTTCCTTCATATCAACAAATATATTGTTGTCCCCAATTAAAATAGGGCTTGCATTTTCTTTTTTGGGAGTTTTTTCTGAATTTGCTTCCCCAAATATTAATTCTTTAGGAATATAATTTTTTCGACTACCCTGGCTCAGGTCAGATAAAACTGAAAGATTTGCTGACTCAGTAAATTTATTTTCCTCAGATTTTTGGATGACTCTCATTAAATCTTTTCCCTGTTTTTCTTCTAAATTCTCTAGATTTTTTATATTTTAATAAATTTTTACCTTTCTTGTAGTCGTCATTTCTCGCATTACTCAAAATAGTTTGTAGGGACAGTCGTTTTGTGTTTTTTCTATTTTCACATTCCATAATTATCGATGACGAATTGGAACGAGACTGCTTTTCTTTCTAATATTTTAATTTAGAGTTTTATAATATATATTACCATGCTTGTGGAATTTATCATTTTTATAAATTCCGTATTGAAAAAATTTTCTTCCTTTAATGATACTTCGCTGTCATCGTGACTGTAGCTGAGTTCATTTTTAAAGTATCCCTTCTTATTCATGTTACCTATTATCTTCAGATCTTCAAACTTTTCATAAAAAACGTCATCATTTTGCTTCTTGTTTCTTTTACCGAATATTTCTGAATATTTTACATCAAAGACAAATATATTATCTTTGCTTGAATCTTTGTTAGAATTCATTGAAAATTCTGAGTTGTCTAAATATTATTTGAAACATTTTACCATTTTTAATTGAAGATAATTCTGATATTTCACATTCTTTTGGTTTCTCGAATTCCTTTTCTTCGTTTTTTAAGTTGTAGGATAATATCATTTATATTTAATGTTTTAATAATTAAGAAATTAATATTATTTTATTCGTGTATAAATTATAAAGCTTTATTTTCTAGGAAAATTTTTCAAAATATAAGGTTAGAATATCTGACTAATTAATTATATTATTTCTAAAATTAAAAAAACATACAATTAATCTTATTAAATTGCAAAATTCATGGGGATTGGGGATTGGGGATTGGGGATTGGGGATTGGGGATTGGCCCAATCCCCAATCCCCAATCCCCAATCCCCATAACATTTTAGAACACTAATATGATTATGAAAAAATTATTTATTATATATTATAAAATGTTTGTTTTATTTAATTTAATATTGAATTCAATTACATTATATTAAAAATAAACTAGGATAAAAGATATTTTTAAAGGATGAAAAAACAAAAGAAG
>Ga0169931_10008531_pt1 | contig 14935 bp, 16 predicted proteins | sample Kivu_15m_20L_FD_129675 | JGI IMG/M metagenome (GOLD analysis project Ga0169931, IMG submission 129675) | Freshwater microbial communities from Lake Kivu, Western Province, Rwanda to study Microbial Dark Matter (Phase II) - Kivu_15m_20L... | ecosystem: Environmental > Aquatic > Freshwater > Lake... | reverse complement strand
ATGACATTGAGAGACATTTTAAAGAAATTAGATCAAAATCTGATGATGGACGCATTTGCATGACAGCAGTCAATCCTGCATTTCGTGCCACGTACACAAGTGTACGAGGGACAATTATTGTCCACGCTCAACAGCTCAACAGTCAGTTATAGTACAGGACATTTCTTACTCTTGCTTGATCCTAACATGGAATCGCCGAGAAATCCCCTCTGTATTGTAGGACTAGGACTACTATTATATATTTATATATTTAACCGAGTCGTTGACGCAAAAAGCATTTCTGTTACGTAAAAACGACTTGACCATCTTTAGAATAGAACGATGGTAGGTGAATATTACCAGTAAATCCAGTAAGAGTTTATAAAGTCTCATTTTTGAATCTCCTTGCTCCGCGTATACAAGCCGCCAGTGTTGGATGCATCCAAATCCAAAGTTGATGGACTTGCATTTATTGGACTCTCGCTATGTAGAAAATCGGAATACGGTCATCCTGATTCCAAAACCCATCAAACATCGTTTGATCTCAATGAAGTGATTGATCGAGATTACAACTTTATATTTTCTACTGATGACAATGGTTGGCTGGTGGGTGGAGGTGAACCCGGACCTCCTCGATCATACAAACTACGAGCTACAGACTCGGCACACGTGGAACTGATGAGGATAGGGACATTTGAACCTGAATGGGGTGGAATTAAAATGGAAACTATCGTTGAGTACGTCGCAAAATGAGATTTTTCGTTTATCAAGGCAAACTACGTTGTATACTTTCTAACACGACCACCCGTATGGTTTGTTGTCTGTACTTTTGGTAATTGCTGCTCAACAACATACAGAGCTATTCAAGCAGGAAAGATATACATTCCACAAATAGAAGTTCTCCCAACAGCTGTGGTGAAAGATTCCAAACTTCCACCGTAAGTTTTATTTGTGCATTTGATGGAGACGTTGTTTCACTGGTGTGTGTTTTTTTAAGCGTATAGAAACTGGTTTTGTCTTCCTACGTAACGTAGTGAACTCGAGATACGGTTTGATATGGAACCATCCATCCCAAACTTGAACGATCATCTTGCACCTTTACCCATCAATTGGGCTTTACGATTCATACACAATCAGTTATTCAGATACTTTCAATTTCCTAGTCGCTTTTGTCCAGGTTGGTGCAGTGAATATTCATTTTCATCTTTTTTCCGTTGGATTAAATTTAATTTCATGTTCTATATGATTATCTTAGGTGCATTTCATTCGACGATAACTCGCAAGGCTGAATTTCGTTCTCCTCTGGTGAGTGGGACAAAGTCCATTGTAATCGAATTAAGAGTTTTCAATATTTTCATCATTTTACTTATCGACTACTCTGTGTTACTTTAGCATCGTGAGCTTTATTTTAAGAAATGTCAAGACGCCATTATTAAATGGCGTACGGAAGGACCCAAGCCGTTAAATAATGGTGGCTGGGATATCGATGGACACGAACTCCAGAATCCTCCTCCCTACACTAGTGGACTATGGCTTTTTGTAGATAGGGATACCATTTCCCATTTCTTCCCACCAAACTTTTATCCACCGTACAACACTCCTGAAAAACATAGAATCATTATGGAATTTCTCAAGGATGAATGGGATGAAAAAACATTAAGTTGGAAAGCTGTAGATGCTCCCTTGACGAATGAACCTCAAGGAGAAACAACGGATGAAGATACTTCAATTTTTTCAACCTTACCTGAATTATGTTCTTCCCTGTGGCCTTAATATTCCTATCATTCAAGCAAGCTTTCTGTTTGTTTTTTTTGTGAGATTTAGTTTAATTAAAAATCAGCTCTAGTATAGTCCTTTTGAAGTAATGTTAAATTATTCTAAGAAATAAAGAATTCCCAACAATCATCAGAAAGTGCTAATGTTTTATTTCATGAGGAACGAATCTCTTACCTTGATATGAGGTGGTAGAAGAGAGGCAGATATCTTTCCCAATACGCATTCGATTTGATGGACCATGCACGACTGCGCTCAACTAGTAAAAAAATAAGGAAAAAATAAGCTGAATTCGAAAGTCGCCGGCGTTCTGCTCCGCCTCCATGTTAACATCAAGCAAACACTGTACAGGGTAAGGTGCTCAAGAGCCAAGCTCTAAAAGGGCTAAAGAGGATGCTATTATCATGACAGAATCATTAAGAGACAAAATTTCAGACCGATTGAATCGCTCATTATCAATACATCCGTGTCGAAGTTGGTTCGATGCCTGCCTTCAACATGTCAACGATACAGAGTCCTCTACGATATCTGAACTTGATGATTATTGTACCGTAGTGTTTCATCAAATTCTTCATAGTGATCTTCGCAATGTGGTTCGAAATGAAAACATGGAAGGGATCTCGGATCCAAAAACAACAACAACATCAACCATTCAAGATCATGAATCGATCAAAAATAGTATCCTTTTACGAAATGCAATTGAAGAGTCTATCGATCGAATCAAAGATCACAAAACGACAACAACAGAACATAGACATGATCCTTCTTCTTCTTATTCTTCCTCGACGATTCCAACTAATTCAGTAACTAGTACCAAGGTATCTTTACCTTCACATTTTAAACTGCTTGTACAAATTGAAGAACTGTTGGATGTGTCATTAAACGCTGAAGATCGTTTAAAAGTTGGGCCGTCATCATTATCAAGTCCTACACCTGTGGGAAATCAACGTCATCGTTGCTTGAAAATGGTGCTCAGTGATGGATATCCTGATCATCATACGAACCGTAGCATATCATCATCGGCAGTAAGGAGAGATGTAGATACATTCATAAACACGTCGAATTCTATTTTAATTGCAATGGAATTAAGTCCTATACCAAATTTATCTGTCAATTCACAACCTGGTGTAAAGATATTACTACGTGGTGCTATAACAATACGCATGGGTATTTTACTGTTAAATGAAGCCAATTCTATTGTTCTAGGAGGATGTGTAACTGATCTTATACCCTATCAACAAAAAGCAAGAGAAAAGGCTGCTCGTATTGCAGGCATTGGAGTTGGTACGTTTTTTGGCAAACAGGTAGCCATATTTTCAGTTTTCTCTTTCTATAGATCAAATCTAATTGTCTTTCTGTTATAATACCTATACCTTTCTTGGGATGTTGCAGATCCTACAATCAAAGCCTTAATTGGGAATTCGCAAAGAGAGGTAGAAGATGGTAAGTTTTAAATGAGTTTGTTTCATATCCTTTTTTAACTTTGGGAAAGGATTTTTTAACAAGAGCGCATATATACTCGTTCATTCTAGATCAAGATGAAGGTGAACACGCAAGTGTTGACGTGACAGAAAGATCGCGTACAGGTGACGTGACGTCAAATCCATCGGCTACGCATCATGGTTTACGATCGAATCATCTCACAAATTTTCCACCATCAAATAGCACACGCACACTATCAACAGCTGTAGCATCAGCCGCAGCCCATTCATCTCACGGTTCAATATCAAGAGCTCTACATGAACCTATGCCACTGCCAACGATAGTTTCTAATATAGCAACAAACGGAAACCAAGGCCAAGCAACTACATCCTTGATCGATAACGCTTCAAATCGGACTGCAGCGAATCCGTATAATAAATTGCAGGAGTTAACAATATCGTCTCATCCAACGACAGGTTCAGCAGAAAAAAATCCTAAACCGCGTAGCCATATGACTGCAAAACCTATGGGCTTCGACGCAAACAATGAAGATGGTAGCACAAATCTAGGGAATAATGTTCCCTCGAAATCTTCAATATTAAATACTCATAATCTAGCTCGACACAATTCCACGACATCAGCAGGGCCATCATCTTTATCGTCAACAACGTCCATCACCACAGCAACAACAGGTTTGCATGTCAATCATCTACATCGACGTCTAGAAGAAGAAAGCAACCAAGTAACAAAGATGGATAACAATCATATACATCGTGGTCATACGCATCATATTGCGGTACCACCTGACGATCTTCAGCATAATATGAATAATGATTCACAGACTTCTAATGACCTCATGCAGCGGTATTCCGGTTTAGCAATATCACATCCAGCTCTCTACAAAGTTTTATCCTTTGGAGAGTTTCGGGCTCTACTTCAGGTACTATTAAAAGATCCTGTCTCGTATTCATCCCATGAAGGGAAAATCTTTATAGTGCCTTCAAAAATATCCATTCATCAACCACCATCATATGGGTTTAAAATCCAAAAGAATAAGATATGGAAGAGTAAAAGTGAGAAGGTATGATTTGCTCATCCTTTAGTGATGATTTTGTATTTGCTGTATTAAAATACCCTTTTAAGTTATCTCAACCTCATCTGATTTGATTTTTTAAAAGTATTATTATACTTCGACAATCAGGATGACTGGGATTGATGTGAAAGACGGAGAATCCATAACTTGTAGGTTGTCCAACTCAATTCTTGAAAAATGCATCGGAATTCCTGCTGATCAGTTACGTGTTCTAAACCAAAACGAAGAAACAAAGCATAAGGGTAATGCCGCGATCAGTGATGGTGTTAAAAGAGCTCTTGATCAGCTACGAAATCTTGTGTCATGTAATTTTAAGTTGTTGCTGTCGAAGGATGAAAGGTTTTCATCGTCCGTCCAAAGTACCATACTTGCTCAAGTCGATAGCGACGATCAACCGATTGTAGTGTTAAATTCTTACGAAATATCCTAGGAAACTTCACTGTGATCGTAATGCGATCCTTAAGTCAATAAGTAACTACTTTGTTTCTACGCCGTTCCTCAATATTATTATTAGTTGCACAAAAATCAAAACATTCATTCATTTTTTCGAAAACATCGCACGTCGTGAGACGCGCCAGTTTTTTTAGAATGACACTATCCATTCTTCAGTAATGTACGGTGTAGCCTACATACCAGTGAATGAATTGAATAGACCCGTATTAATGCGGAGTGACAAGTTATTAACTGTGGTTGCTTGCAATATATCCATTTGTTAATCATGGATTACGATGACGATCGTATCTACTATACTCATCAGAATCTGGCGTCTAAGAGGCAAGACCGTTATGGAGGAGATGCCGAAACAACAGCACAAGCTACTGATGCTGCGGACGAAGATGAAAAGCTTGATATTGATGTTGCTAGACGGCACTTTCGAGAGTTTTTAAGAAACTACCGTAGCAACGTTCGCTATCTTTATAGAGAAAGGCTACTACGTATGCATCAGAGGCAGGGAAATCATATTGATGTGGATTTATCACATGTGGCTGAATATGATACTCATCTACTGGATCTTGTGATGAGGCAACCCAATACTGCTATTCCGGCCTTCGAGGCAGCGGCTGTCGATGCACTTCGGATGCTGCTACAAGAGAATTTAAAATCTCCTTCTGCTGTAGACGGGGATACTACGCATCCAATGGAAGAGACAGATTTGGTGTCGCTGTCAGAAATACAGATTCTCCTCAAGGGTAATCTGGCTACTACACCGCTCAGATCTATTCAATCACACCATATTCATACACTTATTCGATGTCCTGGCATTGTCATATCTAGTTCCCGTCTTCGTCCAAAGGCTATCAATTTGACCGTTCGATGTTTAAAGTAAGAGTCCTTTGTCCTTTTTAGTAGACTTGTTTTGCTCACCCCAGCGTGCCTTTAATATTGAAATCCCGGTGTTATTTAAATAAATAACAGGTGTAATGATAAGCAAATAATTTCATCGACTACTGGACCTTTTGGAGGATTCGTTATTCCGAAATCTTGTAAAGGTGAGTTGCATTTTCTTGTAAAACCTCCTAAAGACATCCATAAGTAGATGACGACTCAACGAAACTAACCCAAGGAAATAACCCGGAGAAAAAGTGTGGAGAAAATACATATATTGTCGTACCTGATGAAAGTGATATTGTTGATCAACAAACGCTGAAACTGCAGGAGGCGCCTGAGGCTATTCCAACAAGTGAAATGCCTCGCAGCATTTTAATGGCGGTAGATCGAGCGTTGGTCGATCGTGCCTCTCCCGGGAGCCGTGTACAGGTACTGGCCATTCCTAGTTTGTTTATAGCTCCGTCAACTAGCTCCACATCTAATGCATCGAAAAGTGTCAAATCTGTATATCTCCGTGTAGTGGGAATGGAGCGCGAATCGGGCTCAGGTGGTCGCACCTCCTTTAGTCCACGAGAAGAGGAGGCATTCCGTCTACTCGCTCGACGAGCTGATATTTATGATATATTGTATCGCTCCATCGCCCCGTCAATATCAGGAACCTATACCATCGATATCAAAAAGGCACTTGCATGCCAATTATTCTCCGGTTCGAGAAAGAAGCTTCCAGATGGAATGAAACTAAGAGGAGATATAAACATTTTACTATTGGGCGATCCTTCAATGGCGAAGAGTCAGTTTTTGAAATATGTCACAAGGATAGCACCAGTGGGCATCTACACATCGGGCAAAGGCTCAAGTGCTGCTGGTTTAACAGCATCAGTAGTGAAAGATCAAAGGGGGGAATTCTATCTAGAAGGCGGTGCATTAGTTTTGGGCGATGGCGGGTACGTAAATTTTTTAGTCAGACTATTTCTTATTCATTAGTCGCTTACAAAATCGTTGCCAATTATTCCTGCAGAATCTGTGCTATTGATGAATTTGATAAAATGCGCGCCATAGACAGGGTTGCCATTCACGAGGCTATGGAGCAGGTATGCTTTCTACAACTGAACAAAAAATATGAGCATTTATTTATAATTATTGCTTTTTCTCATACCATGTTAGCAAACAATATCAGTCGCAAAGGCTGGTATAACGACTGTTTTAAATAGTAGAACTTCCGTTTTGGCTGCTGCGAATCCAGTATACGGTCGCTACGATGATCTGAAGTCAACGAGCGAAAATATCGACCTAATGTCTACCATTTTATCTCGATTCGATCTGATATTCCTTGTTCGAGATGTACGTGATGAAGAACGTGACAAAATGATTTGCCATCATGTCATGGGAGTGCATATGAGTACATTCAATACAGCTGCGAATAATCATTCGCACGGTGCCCAAAATATGGGGACGATGGACGAAAATAACTTAAGGTAAGACAATAGTTGCTCTCCTGCTTCGTGAATATTGTGAAGATGATCTCACGAATCGATTTTATATGATAAAAGTGCTTCAGCTTCGGAAGCACTAGATACATCACCGGAGCATATTGCCGAAAACGCCATGAGGATAGCTATTTCCGGTATTGGAGAGCTCGATGTTCCGACCATGAAGAAGTATATTCAATACTGTAAGGCAAAATGTTCTCCTAGACTCACCGAAGAAGCAAGCCATTTGCTTTCAAGCTCATACGTTTCCATCCGGGACGATGTACGGAGAAGAACCATCTCGTCTTCTGCTGGACGGGATCCACGTGATCGACAGGGAGATGATCAACCAGCCATACCAATCACAGTTCGACAGTTAGAAGCACTGGTGCGAATCGCAGAGAGTTTGGCTAAAATGAGGTTGCAAGATGATGTTCAGGTGCGTATATATGTTAAGATCTCACCCTATTTATGGATAGGGATTATTGGATGATCTTATCCGTTTCCCTTTCATAGGTTGGTGACGTCTCCGAAGCTCTGAGGTTATTCAAGGTCTCCACGATGGCAGCTAACGCTGCCGATCGAGGTAGATCGTCGTCTGACGAAAGTCGGCAGCCACCGATCGCAGCTGCTGTTCCTTCTCTTGATGATATGCAGAGAACGGAATCGTTCTTACGCTCACGGTTGGGTATCGGTATACTTGTGAATAAGCAGAGGATACTTGAAGAGGCAATTAGTCAGGGATATGATGCGATGGGTGTAGCTAGAGCTTTATCGGTGATGGTTACAAGAGATGAGATTCAAGAACGTAATAAAGGACGCCTTATCAAACGTATTCGATGATCTTTCTAAAGTTCCATGACTTCTAATAATGAAATTACCAGGTACTTTTTAAAAAAACATTTTACTGTGATTCACTTGTCATTCGTGATTGTTTCTTGTACGCTCTGTTTCTCTTTTTCTCGTGATGAGATAGCGGACGGAACCTTTCTCATTTCCTTTAAAAAGTCAATATATGAACTATGCTGCTCACTGATTCAATCCATCCCAAAGGAATCAACGTAAAATGAAGAAACCTGGCTCGGTCATTTTGTCTCTGTGGCACCGATTGAGAGTTTCGATTCCAAAAATATACCTTCCGTTACCTCGCACTCGCACGAAGATTGATATCTCCATTACTTTTATTAGCTGTATTATTTTTCTATGCATTCGTGTGACTGCAGAACGATATTTTGAGATAATGAGAGGGTGGGATCCATCATCCTACCGGAAAAAGCTCATCAGTGCCTCGGTAGTTTCAATAGTTCACGCGTTACTATTAACACCGAGTTTAGGCGTAACTTTATGGACCCAGCCGTTCGCCATTACGTCCAAAATGAAAGACTATCCAATTATATGGCAAAATGCTGCAGATTCTTTGTTACAATTTTGCACAGGTGTGTATGGTTTTCTCGCTGTGCTGTGAATCTGTCTCTGCCACTGTCTATTAGAAACACGTTTTACTTTTATACCTTGACCTAGGATATATGTTAAATGATATTGTGGGACTAATGATGACAAATAGCTGGGAATATCATGCAGATGATGTACCATACATTATTCATCATATTGGAACGATTATATATATGACCTTGGTAGGTAGAATTATAAATTCGATTTGCATACAGTCCATAAAACCATGTCGCCTTTTGTTGTCTTATCGTCGATTCGTTTTCGAAAATATAGGCCCGTGTACACGGCGCTGGTCACATCAGTGCAATGACTCTGATGTTTAGTGGCGAGATTACAAATCCGTTTCAGAATATTCATGGTATTACCAAGTTTTGGATTCAATTAGAGAAACCAGGTCCATTGTTGATTCAGAATATTCACATATATGTCGAATTCTTGCATGCAGTGTCTTATGCATTTGTTAGATTAATTGTTGGTCCTATTCAAATAATCCATATAACATATGCACTACTAGCTACTAAAAAGGGGAGAGATAATATACCGCTATGGATTAGCGCCACCTGGTTATTTATAATATGGGGTCTTCTACTTGGAAGTTTACCATGGGCTTTTGAGGCGTTTCATATGGCATTCGATGGCTTACAGTTGAAGTATGATGAACACTATAACTATTGCACCGACACTACCTTCTGTCGGTATGAATCATAGCATGAATTGGGTCAAGCTGATTATTAAATTAATTCAACGTATAGATATTACTGGATTACAGAATCTAAGCTTCCCTCTATGATTCGACTCACTCGCAGTCCTGAGGCTCGACCCAAAGGAATTACCGATGCATGTGCTTTTGGTACGGCGTTTCCTTGCTCTGTGTTTGAAAACCCACTCGGAACAGTAACGTCTGATGTAATTGAGTCCAATACGGTGAAGGTAGCATCAGTATGAGTATTAGGTCTTCTATCATGACCGTTTATGGAACCCCAAAACGAAGAACCCAACGATCGCTCCATAGATACCAAAGAATCACGAATTGCGACTGTAGATTCCTGATCGTATTTATATGTTTCTTGAACATGAACTTGGGAAACTATTGTTTCAGGCAACGATGTTTTGGATGGAACACCTCCAACTGGGATTTTGACAACGGAAAGTTGGGTGTCATCTTTGGTTGAAGATGATGTAGCTTTGACATCCAGCGTATTAGAGTAGGTTCTCTCTGGTGGAAACATGGGTAAAAATTTCGGTAAATAAGCTGGACGATCGCTTTCCGATCGTGATTTTTTTAATAATCCATGTATGTTTTCATCATATCTTTCATCGAAGCGACCTCTTTTCCCTGTGACCGGTGCACTCGGAATGAAGTGACCATATTTCTCTGAGTCTGATCCATTAATAAGTGACTCGATTTTTGTCGGTAATATATTGGTTGATTTGCTCTGATCACGTGACAGATTATTCTGTTCATGAGATCCCCAGAATGAAGTTACGCCACTTTCATAGAATAGTTCATCTGGTATATGACTAAACTTAAGCTCTGCGTCTTCTTCTAGCTTATGAGCATATGATGTCTTATGTCTCTTGTCTGTGTGTATCGAATGATCATGAGAATCTGATAAAAAAGTAGCATCTAATGATATCTTTTTCATAGCGTTATGAATATGCCCTCGTCCAATAACTACAGATTCGCCATGACATGCTTCTTCCTCAGGAGCGTAAATATCGTGAAATGAATCTCCAATTGATTGTAGATAGCTATTTGGTAGGATCTTATTTCCCGCCCGAATTGGAAAAGATGGGATCGAATCTAAGTACGGAGCATCCCAACCCTTCATTTCAATCATCGTCTTTCCACCATGTCCAAGTATATCTTTATGTTCAAAAGTAGTTGATGTCACAGTTTGAACCTGTTTACCCATCTTAGTATGTGTATTGTCCCCCTCAACATATAGCGGTAAGTCTAACCAGTTTGGTCCAAAAAGAAAAGAGGCGAGACCTCTCCAGCCTCGAAGTTGTTTACTCTGACCGTTGTGCGATCGAATTTCATCCCTTGTAGAATTTTCATGTGCCAATTGTATCTGATAGGCAGCTGAGGCCGTGCACAACTCAACTGCTTGAAGTGCGTCGAGAATGTTACAATGAGCCGATGAGCGCCGTGAGGATTCAACATTCGCTGCAAGTATTTGACCGAACTAAGAAATGATGACAATCATTACTGGGGAATGTACAATTATTACGAAATCGAGTCGAGGATATATTCAGGATCCTTACCGTATCAAGGTATGATAGTAATGCATCTCCCATAACTTCAAGAGCATCCACATTCATACTTTCAACTCCAAGATGAAGTGCAGCACGGGCAACTGCTCTCTTTGCTATCTCTTTACAAAACTCTGAGTCATTCTCTCCTTTGTTGATAGTATCTGAACTCATAATAACTCCTTGGCTGAGATGGACTAAGTGAGTTTTGATCACTATGCAAACACTCACAAATATAAATTTTCTCACCAGAAGCACTGGCTTAGCATCCTTAAACACAACAAAAGGGATCACAACTTTTATGCACAGCTGCATGTGAAAAGCCGACGATCGATGGAAGGAAGATTGCAAAAACATCACGCAGATGCCTATAGTAGTAATCCTACAGTAGTGACAGTAGCAGCGGCCTTATGATTGTTTTTTTAACCTTTTCTCAACAAAAACTGCGTAAACATCATTTTTTAAAAAATCGCTTGGCTATTTCAAAATTAGATTCGTATTTATGACAACTATTACGAATGACTTTTTTCATTGATAAAAATGTTCAGCCCAGTTTGAATATCAATGAGGGATCTTTCTTTTCCTAGATGTCTCGGTCCTGGTCCACTTTTGGTAAAGTAAATCTTCTTTATATCACCCGGCTTAGATTTCTGAATATAGTTTTGCACTGCCGTAACAAGAGAGGTATCCAAGTTAAAAGACATGACTTGTCTTAAAAATTCCTCATTGTTTATGTATTCATCTGCAAGAGGAGTAAAGAATTCAAGTATTAAGGCGCCAATTTCCACAACATACTTATCTAAAGTATAAAGAACAGCATTAGGTCCTGCATCAAAGGTATATGCAGCCCTAACTTCACCAGCCCAAGCATTGTAGGCATGTACAAGCTTGATGATATTCTTGGAAACGTCATTCATGTAAAAAATAGGAGGATATGTATCTAAACATGTGGAATGGAACTGATTCGAGTCCATCATGGTTATTTTACCAAACGTTTCAAAATCTCGATTGAATATAGCATGTTCTATTATTTGCATCCTTTCAGGAACAACATTCTTGGCACGATGCTGCAGCAACGACGATGTAGCTACACTCGTCTCCATACCACTTGTAGAGGATGTATCTTTCTTGGTATCAGATACAACGCATATCAAAACGCGTATTTCTGGCCAATAATCTTCACTGGCAACTTGTTCTGCAATACTATCCGACCAATCCTCTTTTTGTCCTCCCATCCTCCAGCTAACGAAGCCACCATATAAACTTCTACATGCGCTGCCACTACCCTGTCTAGCAAGAGTTGAGAATTCACCTGGAAATGTTTCTATAGCACCAAAAAGTTTGGCTAGAGCAAAGACTAGTGCCGCGTATCCAGCTGCTGAACTAGCTAAACCTGCAGCGGTAGGGAAGGTATTGTAACTGGATACATGAATAAACATACGACTCCATTCATCCTTCTTCACTAGGACTTGTTGGGTATTCGGATCGATACGATCTGTGGCAAGTTTCCTAACACCATCTACACAGGCACGAAATCTGGTTTTGGAAGATGCAGACTCATCTTCTTCACCATTAATCCATAGCCGATCTGATGTAAATTTATGAGAGGCTGCTACAGTAGTCACAGCACATAAATCATCTTGATGAAGTGTTACAGAGAGAGATGAGTTGATAGGAGTATTGTATTCCATATTAGCCTTGCCCCAATATTTGATACAGGCGATATTTGTGGGTGCCGATACAGTTTCTATAAAGATATCTTGCATCGTGAGTGTGTAATCTCAAGGATGTATCCACTAGATGATTTGGTTAAATCTTCCGTGTACTTGATTGCCAAAGCTAGACCTTGCAACTTACTGTTCAATGATCTATTTGTAATCAGGCGGAAGCACAGATTGACGGTTCTGTGTAATGCAGCTCTGCCTTTACTAGCTACTATGTAGCAACAGCAAAGATTCGGTATCGGGTACGTATCGGCAATTTAGAATTTAGTCTACAGTACGTACATACAGTAGGACGAAGGAAGCGGACAGCGAATTGTACAATTGTACTGCACAATACAGTAGTAACTGAGGGGGTTAACAATACAAAGCACGAATACTCTAATTCTGCAACCATCATTGCTACCAATTTTTTTTATGATTATTTAAAACTATAAAACTACATCTGGCTTCTATTACACGTATGAAACCTTTGGATTCTACCTCGCTGATTATGTTGTTGTAGCTGAAGTCTGATTGTTTGCGATCAGCATACATCCATGCTCATTTTCAATTCAGAATAATCCATTGATTAATGGTTCTTGTCGTGGAAACATTATTTAAGGGAAATACATTGTTACAGTTTCCTATCGTTTATGATTCTCCATGTTTACTTCTTCCTTGTTTGAAAATGCGAATGACGGTTTTATTATGGATTCATCATAATCTTCTTCAAGTAGTGACCATTCGTCGTCATCATTAAATCCAACAAGTTCTTCCGAATCTTCATCTAAGTACCCTCCATCATGGAATGGGCGCCATTGCTGCGACGAACCATCTATAATTGATGCAACACCATTTTGCTTCTGTTCCCATATAGCATCTTGTTCAAGAAGCTCTGCTGGAATATATGGATTTGTTAAACTTGGTGAAAAATCAAAGTCGTAATCTCCAACCATTACGAGGTCACCATCTACCGCTCCTTGCCTCTCAAGCTCGGCAGAGATGCCTAATCGCTGAAGTATCCGATCAAATCGTTCAACTGCTTCAGGATATTCCCAATGAGTCATCTTAGCTATTTGTTCAATATAGTGTCCTGTTACCCTCCATTGCCCGGGGTAAGCTGGATCACTTTTAATATCTTCGGAGTCGACAGATTATTAGATTATTGCACAATGCTTTATCACTCAACAAAAATTGAATAGAACACACTCACCAAAGTCATCACTATCATATTCAAGTCCTGATTTTGAGAAATCTACTTCAGGTGGTAGGGGAAGATCAGGTTCTGGTTGAGTCATGACAAACTTCTTCAAACGGCCCATGAGCTCCTTCACGCGTTCTGTTGTGGCCGCAGAAATTGATAAAACTCTGCTGTGCCCTGCTGCAATGCGAAGTTTGGCAAGCAATGTCTCTTCCTGTTCTTTCACCTCGGGAATGTCAATTTTGTTCAAAACAACAACCTGTGGTTTTTGGAAAAGAAATTCATCATACTTGCGAAGCTCCTCATTGATCGTTTGGAAATCTCCAATGGGATCTTGTGATGTACCATCTACCACATGCAGTAACACTTTACAACGCTGAACATGGCGTAGAAAAGCATAACCAAGGCCAATACCCGACGACGCTCCCTCTATGAGTCCTGGAATATCGCACAACACAAGACCGACACCTTCATCTCCAATATCACATACACCAAGATTGGGAACAATAGTAGTAAATGGATAATCAGCAATTTTTGGACGAGCAGAAGTGGCAGCCGCCAACAGAGTTGATTTCCCTGCGTTCGGTTTGCCTAAAAATCCAACATCGGCAACAAGTTTAAGCTCAAGAGACAACCAACGATTCGCCCCTGGTTCACCCTTTTCAGAGATCTTGGGTGCAGTGAGTCGAGCATTAGCAAAGGCATAATTTCCTCGTCCTCCTCTTCCACCCTTTGCAACAATAATATAGTCTCCCTGTTTCTTCAGTTCTCCAGCGACCTTTTGTGTATGAAGCTCTCGAACGATAGTACCAGGTGGTACATAAATGATTTCATCGTCACCCTTGGGGCCATCCTTATTTTTACCCAAACCATTATGTCCCTTGCCTGCACGGATATGTACTCGATCTCTCACTGTAGCTAGAGTATTCATTTTGGAATCGCAAACCAGGAAAACACTTCCACCTCGTCCGCCTTTTCCACCATAAGGACCTCCCATCGCCTCTCCTCGTTCTCTTCGAAAGGCTATACAACCATTGCCACCATCTCCACCTGATACATTGATTCTTGCCGTGTCAAAGAATTTCCATTCGGGATCATCTTTACTGATTGGAGACGTCTTGGATGCAGATGCAGAAGTGACAAATAGTATTGCAGGATTACTCCGTGTGAATCTATAGTTTGAAAAGGACGTACTAAGTTCGGCTGTTGGTGGTAAGAATCCTACAGCATTTTGGATAGGATTCATGAAGGCAAGTAT
>Ga0169931_10008530_pt1 | contig 14936 bp, 11 predicted proteins | sample Kivu_15m_20L_FD_129675 | JGI IMG/M metagenome (GOLD analysis project Ga0169931, IMG submission 129675) | Freshwater microbial communities from Lake Kivu, Western Province, Rwanda to study Microbial Dark Matter (Phase II) - Kivu_15m_20L... | ecosystem: Environmental > Aquatic > Freshwater > Lake... | reverse complement strand
TCCGTCATCGGAAAACTCCCAGAAAATTGGGGGTAGAACGCGAAAAACCGAGAGAAATCATAGTCGAAATTCACCGAATTATCAATATAAATCAATGATTTAATGGAATATCAGGGCCGACCAATTAGCGGTGCGGGTGGTGACGACACGTTGTATGGGGATTGGGGCGTTTCGCTAGCGAGTTCGGGGACATACGGGTTGTCCCAGGGCGGGGATTACTCCAACGACGGTAACGACGCTCTGTTCGGTGGCGTTGGTAATGACGTTTTGGTGGGGAATGGTGGAAACGACACATTGGATGGAGGTCCCGGTTCCGACACTTTAACAGGCGGTCCGGGTTCCGATACTTTCGTTTTGCGAGTTGGCGATGGCGGCAGTGCCAGTTCTGCAGTTGACCAAATTCTTGATTTTTCAGACGGAACGGATCTCATTTTTCTCGGATCCGGCCTCCAATACTCTCAGCTGAAATTTTTGGCAGGTACAGGATCTCGAGCAGGAAACACTTTCATTTTAAGCGGGTCGGAATACCTAGCCGAGTTAATCGGTATCGGCCTATCCCAGTTATCCCCGCTGGACTTTACATCCTAATTTTTTAACTCGATTTTGCCCAAATGCTGCTCCCAATAGACACTGCGCCGCCATTACTCGAGGGATTAACGCCCTCTGATGGATTCGGCGCAGTATCCATAACAGGCAATTTTGTTTTCGGGTTTTCCGAAGCAATCCAACGCGGCACCGGCTCAATCACCATCCGCGAATCCTCCGGCCCCATCTTCGCTTTAATCCCTGTCTCCTCTACCTCCCTCGTCACCCTATCCGGCAAAACAGTCACCATTTCTCTGGGCGCACCCCTCGCCTACGCCACTTCCTATTTCGTCGATATCCCCGCAGGGGCCTTCACCGACTTATCCGGTAATCCCTTTGCCGGTCTCTCCACCTACGATTTCACCACCGCTCCACCGCCGGACACCACAGCCCCAACCATCGCGTTGCAGTCCAGCAAATCAGTGCTGAAGGCTGGCGACGCAGCTTTGATTACCTTCACACTCAACGAGCCATCCGCCAACTTCATTGAGCAGGATGTCACCGTAAGCGGCGGCACCTTATCGAATTTCTCGGGGTCGGGCGTTACCTACACAGCAACCTTTACCGCGGCGGCTAGCGGCGCAACCGCGGGCGGCATCAGCGTTGCGAATGGCAAGTTTTCGGATGCCGCGGGTAACGTTAACGTTGATGGTGCTGATGCAGACAACGCCGTATCAATCGCAATCGACACAACGCTCCCCACCATTGCGCTAAGCAGCAACAAGGCCGCTCTGAAGGCGGGTGAGTTGGCAACCATCACCTTTACGCTCAGCGAGCCCTCGACAAATTTCACTGGGTCAGACGTGTCGGTAACCGGAGGCACGCTCACGGATTTCAGCGGTTCGGGCAACGCCTACACCGCCACACTGTCCCTGACCACCATCGGAATGGTAGCCGGTGTGGTGAAGGTTCCTAACGGCGTGTTCACAGACATCGCGGGCAATGCGAATGCAGATGGGGCTGATGACAACAACACCCTGACCATTACCGCTGCTAATTCAGCGCCAACGGGTGCGTTGACTGTCTCAGGAACTGCCGAACAGGGCCAAACGCTGACGGTGTCCCACACCTTGATTGATGCGGATGGCCTTGGTTCGCTTGCCTATCAATGGACGGCAGAGGGGCAGCCGATTGCAGGGGCGACAGGGCCGAGTTTGGTGCTCGCTCAAGCACAGGTGGGCAAGGTGATCTCGGTGCGGGCAAGCTACACCGACCAGAGAGGTAATGCCGAGCAGGTAGTCTCGACGGCCACGGGGGCGGTGTTGAATGTTAACGATGTACCGGTCGCTAACGCCCAATCTCTCAGTATTAACGAAGACACGTCACTGGCCGGCACCCTAACCGCTACCGATATCGACTCATCGCAGCTGACCTATGCCAAGGCCTCGGATCCCACCAACGGCACCGTGACCGTCAACCCCAACGGCACCTTCACCTACGCCCCCACCCTCAACTTCCACGGCACCGACTCGTTCACCTTCACAGCGAGAGACGGCTTACTCGATTCAGCCGCAGCCACAGTGACGGTCAACGTCATACCCGTTAACGACTCTCCATCGGGGGCTTCTAAAACCGTTACAACTTCTGAAGATATTCCGCGCTCGTTCTCTGCCGCAGATTTTGGTTTCGCTGATCCCGACGCTGGAGATGCCTTTGGTGCCGTCCGTTTGGACACACTCCCAGCACCAACCGCTGGGTTACTGAAGCTCGGTGATTTGGCGGTCACTGCGGGGCAGGTCGTACCCGCGTCGGAGCTTACGCAGTTGCGGTTTGTACCGGCTGCGAATGTGAATGGGGCGATCGCCGCGGCGACAGCCTTCGACATCGGTTTCGAGCGAAAGTCGCCCACCACCGGAACACTGAAGATTTCGCTGGCGTCAGGTCAGGCAGTGGATATTTCGTTGCAGGCGTATCTAACCTTCACAGGCGCTTCGCCAGTGGGGGTTGGGCGCGATGCCGATTCGAACGATGGCTGGATGATTGATCTTCGCTCGACCAATCAGGTGGCGGGCGGATATCGTTTGGCTGCGTTTTCGCTCGATATCAGCCCTAAGCCGCTCGTTGGCGTTGCCTTGCTGGATATTTCCTTTCCTGCCGAAGCGCGGTCTATCACGGTGTCAGCGTTTGAAATCTATGCTCCATTGCCACTTGATGAGCAGCACATGCTGCCTTCGAGCCAGAACTCGATAAGCCTAGACGGAACAACGGTGGCGGGACATACCGCTAGCTTCACATTCAGCGTCCGCGACGCTGAGTTGTTCGCTAATCAGCCGAGCAGGCTGTCCATTGATGTGCTCGCGGTTAACGATGCACCAGTTGCCAACGCCTTTTCCCTTAGCACCAACGAAGACACGTTGCAGACCGGCACGCTGACCGCCTCCGACATCGACTCAACTCAGCTGACTTACGCGAAAGCCTCGGATCCCACCAGCGGCGCCGTCACCGTCAACCCCGACGGCACCTTCACCTACACCCCGGCTCTCGACTTCAACGGCACCGACACGTTCACATTTAAGGCGAACGACGGCTCGCTTGATTCCGCTGCCGCTACGGTCACCATCAAAGTCAGTGCCATCAACGACGCACCAGTCGCCAATGCCCTATCCCTCAGCACGAATGAAGACACCGCGCACACCGGCACACTAACCGCCTCCGATATCGACTCGCCCCAACTGACCTACACCAAGGCCTCCAACCCCACCAACGGCACCGTCACCGTCAACCCCAACGGCACCTTCACCTACACTCCAGCCCTCAACTTCCACGGCACCGACTCCTTCACCTTCAAAGCGAATGACGGCTCCCTCGATTCCGCGGTAGCCACAGTCACCATCACAGTCAATGCCGTCAACGACGCCGCCATCGGCTCCCTCCTGATCACCGGCACCCCCGGCCAAGGTCTCACCCTGCAGGCAAGCCTCGCCTCTTTCTCAGACCCCGACAGCCCGCCGCCACCCAACCAGTCGATCCGCTACGAATGGCGCGCCGACAACACCGTCATCGCCAACGTCACTGGACCCGACCTGTTCCTGACATCGGCGATCACTGGCAAGTCCATCACCGTGCGCGCGCACTTCAAGGACGGGCTCGGCACCGATGAATCCATCACGAGCAGCCCCACGGGCCCGGTGATTCCCGCTTCAATCGCAGGCGAAGTTCGCTACTGGCACGACAGCAAACCAGTGGCTGCCGCAGAGATCCGCGTAGTCCAGCTGAACTCAAACGACATCCTTGGCGCCACGATCGCCCAGGCCAACGCAAACGCAGAAGGCCGATGGTCCATCCCCCAACTTGACTTCAACACCTACGCGTTGAAGGCATCACGAACCCATGCCACCACCGATCACTCGTCGGTAACCGCGGCAGACGTTCTCTCTGCATTGAAACTGAGCGCTGGCCGTAATCCAAACGCCGACCCCGATGGGCCTGGAAATCTTATTGCCCCCGCCATTTCGCCGTATCAGGTGCTGGCCTCTGAAGTTACCGGGGATGGTGTTGTGCGATCAGACGATGCGCTGCGAATCATGCGCGCTGCGCTGAAACCCGAGGCCTCAGCGATTTCCCATTGGGCCTTCATCGCAGAAGGGCAGAACCTGTCGGGGGTTTCCCGCCATGCTGCATCGGTCGACCCCGCGCCAACCGTCTCGGTCGTAAACAGCACCACATCGAACTGGATCGGAATCTTGTTGGGCGACGTCGACGGAAGCTGGAACCCCGGGGGAGCAGCCTAGCGAGCCAGCCTCGAGAATCCCGCGACCGATCACCGTTCGTCCAAATTCGAGTGCAGGTAGTCTCGTGGGTCCCATCCAAAGGTTTCGGGGGGTACCCCCGGGGTGGGGGGCCTGCTGGGGTGATTTTGATTGTCCCCGCTCAAACTCGTCGCTCACGATTGGCGAATTTGCTTACACCCGCGCTTACATGGCTTCCCCACAAAGCAAAAGACCACCCGTGAAGGTGGTCTAAGTGCCTGTTTCATATGGCGCGCCCGGCAGGATGAATCTGGGCACTGGTGCGAGATTGTATCAGTCGAGTAGCCGATTGAAACGATAGGAAAAATCATCCACCCCGCGCGCGCAGCAGGCGACACGGCGCTTGCGGCCGCGATCGAGACTGTTGCCGATTCGTCGCTGGCCCGCGCCGCCGTCGCCGGGCACTGGCTCGCCTCGTTCGCGGTGCTCGCGCTGGGCGATGCGTCGTGACCAGGACTTTGCGGAATTCACGGCGGCGTCGCTCGCGTTGAGGGCTTCGACCAGCGCGGCGCTTGAGCACGGCATGCGGGCAAGCTGGTTTACGTAGCCCTTACTTCGAGAAACAGGAGCAGATGATCGCCTTGCAGCACGAGAAGGCGCTCGCCGCGGCGACGCGGATCGAGCAGTACGTCGTCTCCATCGAGCACGAGCTCGGCTGGACGGCGCTGCCGCGCACCGGCGGCGAGGAGGACCCGCTCAAGCAGCTGCGCTACGAGTACCTGAAGCTGCTGCGCCAGGCACCGGCGATCACGGAAGTCGCCTGGATCGATCCCTCGGGCAAGCAGCGGCTGCGCGTTTCGCGGCTCGCCATGGACACCGGCGCGTCCGAAACCGACTTCGCGCAGGATCCGAGAGTCCTGGGCGCGACCTCGGGCAAGACATGGTACAGCTCGGTCTACTTCCGCAAGGAAACCGAGCCCTACATGACGGTCGCGCGCGCCGCGGGCGGCTCGCTCGGCGGCACCACGCTCGCCGAGGTGAATCTGAAGTTTATTTGCCATAACGCCCCTTGCACAGCCCCCTCGACGCCGTGGGCATGACCGATTGTGGCACCCAACCGCTGCCTACCCGCCCGGATCCGGCCCCAGACGCTCGCTTTGTGCAGCGCGGAAGGGAAGGAAATTCTTATCCCTTCCGGATCGACTGACGATGATCCGCCTGCACTACTTTCCCGGCAACGCGAGCCTGGTCCCGCACCTGCTGCTCGAGGAGCTGGGCCTGCCGTTCGAGCTGCAGTACGTGGATCGCGCGCAGTCGGCGCACAAGTCGGCCGCGTACCTCAGGCTCAATCCGAATGGGCAGATCCCGGTTCTGGAGGACGGCGGCCTCGTGCTGTACGAGACCGCGGCAATCTGCCTGCACCTCGTCGACGCGCATCCGCGGGCCGGCCTCGCGCCCGCGCCGGGCACGCCGGAGCGCGCGCACTTCTACAAGTGGCTTGCCTGGATGGCCAACACGGTGCAGGCCACGCTGATGGTCTGTTTCTATCCCGAGCGCTGGCTGGACGAGGGCAACGCCGCGGGCGCCGCCGAGCTGAAGGCGCACGCGGAAGCCAAGGTCGGCGCGATGCTGGACCAGATGGACGCGCAGTTCGCCTCGCATGGCGCGGACTGGTTTTTCGGCGCGCATTTCAGCGCGCTGGACGCCTATGCCTTCGTGATGTGCCGCTGGACGCGCGGTTTCAAGCGGCCCGCGCGCAGCCTGCCGCGGCTCGCGCCCTACCTCGAGCGCATGCTCGCGCGGCCGGCCCTGCAGCGCGTGCTCGCGCGCGAGAAGCTGGCCGCGCCGTTCGTCTGACCGCTTAGGTCCGACCGCTCAGCCGGCGGCCCCGGGCCGCCGCCAGGGCGGCGGGCTGAGGCGCTCGCGCAGGAAGTCGATGAAGGCGCGACTGCGCGCGGTGAGGCCGCGGCGCGCGGCGACCAGCGCCACCACCGGCGCCTCCGGCAGCGTGTAGCCCGGCAGCACGCGCACGAGGCGTCCGGCGGCCAGGTGGTGTGCCACGTCCCACTCGGAGCGGATGGCGATGCCGCGGCCGGCGAGCGCCCAGTCGCGCACCACCTCGCCGTCGTTGCTGGCGAGCGCGGGGTTGACGCGCAGCGCGGCGGACTGGCCGCCGCGGCGGAACCGCCACACCGTCACGTCCTCGTCGTTCTCGCGGATCACCAGGCAGGCGTGCGCGCGCAGGTCCTCCGGCCGCTTCGGCCGCCCGGCGCGGCGCAGGTAGGCGGGCGCGGCGCACAGCAGGCGCGCGTTCTCGGCGAGGCGGAAGGCGATCAGCGAGGAATCGCGCAGCAGCCCGATGTGCAGCGCGAGGTCGTGGCCCTCCAGCGTGTCGCTTGCCGGGCGCTCCGAGAGCGCGAGCGAGGCGCGCAGGCCCGGATGGCGCGCCTGGAAGGCGGCCAGCAGCGGCGCGGCGTGGCGCCGGCCGAAGCCGAACGGGGCGACCAGCTTCAGTTCGCCGGCGACGCGGCCGCCGCGCGCGCGCAGGTCGTCGCCGAGCGCGTCGAGCCGCTGGAGCAGGGCGCCCGCCTCGGCGAGCAGCAGCTCGCCCTCGGCGGTGGGCGCGGCGCGGCGCGTGCTGCGGTCGAGCAGGCGCAGGCCCACGCGCGCCTCCAGCGCCTGCAGCCGCTGCGTCACGGCGGGCGGGGTGACGCCGAGCGCGCGCGCCGCCGCGGCGAGGTTGCCCTGGCGCGCGAGCAGGGCGAAGAAGCGCAGGTCCTCGGAGCTGAGCATTAAGGCCGGACTTAACTATGAATTGCCCTTGATTAAACCAGAAAGGCCGCGGCCGGGGCTACAATGCCGCCATGCGCCACGACGCCGTGCTGTTCGACCTGCTCACCGCGCTGCTCGATTCCTGGACGCTGTGGGACGGCGTGGCCGGCTCGGCCGAGGCCGGGCGCGCCTGGCGCGCCGCCTACCTGCGCCTCACCTACGGCTGCGGCGCCTACCGGCCCTACGAGACGCTGGTGCGCGAGGCGGCCGCGCAGACGGGCCTGGCGGAGCGCCACGCGCAGGCGCTCGCCGAGCGCTGGGACGAGCTGCAGCCCTGGGACGACGTCGCCGGTTTCCTCGCGCCGCTCGCCGGCCGCGTGCCGCTCGGCGTGGTCACCAACTGCTCGGAGGCGCTCGGCCGGCGCGCCGCGGCCCGCATCGGCGTGCCGCTGCAGGTGATCGTCACCTCCGAGCGCGCCGGCTACTACAAGCCCGACCCGCATCCGTACCGCCTCGCGCTCGCGGAGCTGGCGCTGCCGCCCGCGCGCGTGCTGTTCGTGGCCGGCTCCGGCTTCGACCTGATCGGCACCGCCGCGGTCGGCCTGCCCACGCTCTGGCACAACCGCGCCGGCCTGCCCCGGCCGCCGCAGGCGCCGGCGCCGCTCGCGGAACGAAGGACCCTCGCCGAACTGAAGGAGTTTCTCCGATGAAAAAGCTTGGCCTGCTGCTGTGCGCGGCGAGTTTCTCGCTCGGCGCGCAGACGTTTCCCGACCGCAATCTTTCGCTCGTGGTGCCGTTCCCGCCCGGGGGGCCGAGCGACGCGCTCGCGCGCCAGGTGGCGCAGCGTGCCGGCGCGCGCCTCGGCCAGACGATGATCGTGGAGAACGTCGCCGGCGCCGCGGGCGGCATCGGCACCGCGCGCGTGGCGCGCGCGCGCGCCGACGGCTACACGCTCGCCTTCGGCACCATCGGCACGCACGTGGCCAACGTCGCGCTGTACAAGGCGCTGCAGTACGACCCGGCGAAGGATTTCGAGCCGGTGGCGATGCTGGGCGGCGCGCCGCTGGTGCTGATCGCGCATCCGTCGCTGCCGGTGGCGAATTTCGCCGAGTTCGTCGACTACGCGCGCCGCCATGCGGCGAAGCTGCAGTACGGCAGCGCCGGCGCGGGCTCGATCTCGCACCTGGGCTGCCTGGTGCTGATGACCGAGCTGAAGACCGACATCCAGCACATTCCCTACAAGGGCGTGGCCCCCGCGATGACCGACCTGGTCGGCGGGCAGGTGCACTTCATGTGCGACCAGACCACCACCGCGCTGCCGCAGGCGAAGGGCGGCAAGCTGAAGCTGCTCGCCGCGCTGGTGTCGTCGCGCGTGCCGGTGATCCCGGATACGCCCACCGCCGCCGAGGCCGGTTTCCCGGGCGTCAACGTGCGCTCCTGGAACGGCGTGTTCGCGCCGCGCGGCACGCCCGCCGAGGTGGTGAAGCGCCTGCACGGCGCCTTCGCCGAGGCGCTCGCCGATCCCGAATTGCGCCGCGCCATGGAGCCGCTCGGGGTAGAGTTGGCGAGCGCCGCCGGCAGCGCGCCCGAGATGCTGCGCCGGCAACTCGCGCGCGACCTGGAGACGCTGGTGCCGGTGATCCGATCGAAGCAGGGCTACCTTGACTGATCTCTCCCGCCTCGACACGCCCTGCCTCGTGCTCGACCGCGGCAAGGTGGCGGCCAACGCCGCGCGCCTGCAGTCGCGCCTCGCCGCGCTGAACGTGCCGCTGCGGCTGCACGTGAAGACCGCCAAGTCGCTGCCGGCGGTGGCGCTGGTGCTGGGCGGCACGCAGGTTCCGGTCAAGGCGCCGATCACCGTCTCCACGCTGCGCGAGGCCGAGCAGTTCTTCGAGGCCGGCTATCGCGACATCCTCTACGCGGTCGGCTTCGCGCCGGACAAGCTCGCGCGCGCGCAGGCGCTCGCCGCGCGCGGCGCGCGGCTCACGCTCATCACCGACAGCCTGGAGGCGGCGCGCGCCATCGCCGGCTTCCCGGTGCTGATCGAGATCGACACCGACGGCCACCGCGCCGGCCTCTTGCCGGAATCGCCGGACCTGCTGCCGCTCGCGCGCGCGCTGCAGGCGTCCGGATGCGCCGTCGCCGGCGTGATCACCCACGCGGGCGGCTCCTACGACGGGCGCAGCCTCGCGGCGATCCGCGCCGCCGCCGAAGCCGAGCGCTCGGGCGCGGTGCGCGCGGCCGAGCGGTTGCGCGAGGCGGGCTTCGAGGCGCCGGTGGTGAGCGTCGGCTCGACGCCCACCGCGCACCACGCGGAAAGCCTCGCGGGCGTCACCGAAGTGCGCGCCGGCGTGTTCGTGTTCTTCGACCTGGTGATGGCGGGCATCGGCGTGTGCCGGGTCGAGGACATCGCGCTCTCGGTGCTCGCCACCGTCACCGGCCACCGCGCCGACCGCGGCTGGACGCTCATCGACGCGGGCTGGATGGCGCTTTCGCGCGACCGCGGCACCGCGAAGCAGCCGCTCGACCAGGGCTACGGCGTGGTCTGCGACGTGGACGGCCGGCCGCTGCCCGGGCTGGTCGTCGCCGAGGCGCACCAGGAGCACGGCGTGATCGCGCATCGCGAGGGCGGCCCGGTGCCCCACCTGCCGGTCGGCACGCGCCTGCGCATCCTGCCCAACCACGCCTGCGCCACCGGCGCCCAGCACGCCGGCTACCACGTGGTGGACGGCGGCCGGGAAGTGGTCGCCGCCTGGGAACGCTTCTCCGGCTGGTAGGAAAGGCGGGCGACGGCGGCCGCCAGCCCGCTGAGCTCGTTCATGCCGGATAATGCGGCCATGCTGAACGCCGCCGACAACGAAATCCTGGTCCGCACCAACGCAGGCACGCCGATGGGCGACTACTTCCGGCGCTTCTGGCTGCCGGTGGCGCTCTGCAGCGAAATGCCGGCGCCCGACAGCCCGCCGATCCGCGTCAAGGTGATGGGCGAGGAGCTGGTCGCCTTCCGCGACAGCGAGGGCCGGGTGGGCCTCGTCGAGCCCTGGTGCGCGCACCGCGGCTCCAACCTCTTCTTCGGCCGCAACGAGGAGTGCGGCCTGCGCTGCGTGCACCACGGCTGGAAGTACGACGTCGAGGGCCGCTGCGTGGACATGCCCAACGTCGACCCGGACGCCGGCATGCGCGGCAAGATCTCGATCCAGGCCTATCCGACGCGCGAGTACGGCGACCTGGTCTGGGCCTACTTCGGCCCGCGCGAGGTGATGCCCGAGCTGCCGCAGCTCGAGCACGGCCTGCTGCCGCCCGCGCACCGCTACGTCACCAAGCGCCTGCAGCAGTGCAACTGGGCGCAGTCGATGGACGGCACGGTGGACACGGCGCATTTCTCCTTCCTGCACATGCCGGCGCCGCAGGCGAAGTCGAACGCCAACGCCACCGTCGCCGCCGACGAGAACCGCCTGCGCTGGCTGCGCCAGGACCCGCGGCCGCGCTTCACCATCGTCGACCACGAGGTCGGCTTCGTGATCGGCGGCGCGCGCAAGGCCGACGGCGAGGACCTGTACTGGCGCATCACCCAGTTCATGCTGCCCTCGCACTCGATCACGCCCTCGACCATGCCGGGCGAGAGCTACTACGGCTACACCTGGGTGCCGGTGGACGACGTCTCGGTGTGGATCTACGTCTACGCCTGGCACCCGGACCAGCCGATCCCGGCCGCCGAGCGCGCGAAGTACGAGAAGGGCGGCTACGGCCAGTTCGCCGAGCTCGGGCCGGGCTACGTCCCGGTGCGCAACCGCGAGAACGACTACCTTTTGCCATAACGCCCCTTGCCCGAGCCCCCTCGACGCCGTGGGCATGACCGATTGTGGCACCCAACCGCTGCCTACCCGCCCGGATCCGGCCCCAGACGCTCGCTTTGTGCAGCGCGGAAGGGAAGGAAATTCTTATCCCTCTGCAAGTTCGTCAACATCACGCTCTCCCGCACCAGCCGCTTCGAGCGCGTTGCACGGGGCCTTCTACTGTCTCATTCATGCAACGCCTCAATCGCCTTCGGGTTTGAAGCAACGATCTTGAGCAGCGCCCTGGCCGGCCCGGTGGGCTGCGTGCGGTGCTGCTCCCAGTTTTGCAACGTGCGCAGGTTCACGCCAATCAGTTTCGCGAACTGACTCTGGCTGATCCGGGCCGCCTCGCGGATGGTGCGCACATCCGGCTCGGGCAGTTCGGTCGTTCTTGCGCCACGCACGCTCTTGCCCGCCATATGGCGCTTCATTTCGCGCACGCCTTTGACCAGCTGGTCGAAATGCTGCTTATCCATTGTCGATGTCCTTCATCAGTTGTGCGAGCGTCTTGATCTGCTTGGGTGTCAGTTCAGCTTGCGCGCTCTTTACGTAAGCGTAAATCAGATAGATGCGTTCCATCGGCACATGCCGGTAGTAGATCACCCTCGCGCCACCCCGCTTGCCGCGTCCTCTTACCATCCAGCGCAGCTTGCGCAAACCGAAACCGCCTGCGATCACGTCGCCTGCGTCCGGCGTGGCAAGCAGGAAATTCTGCAGGCCGCGCAAATCTTCGTCGCTCCACTGTTCGGTGCGGAAAGCGATGAACGGCGTGAGCTCGACGAAAACCATGTCTCGAACTATACGCGGCACGCGTATAGCCTGCAACCATGGGCAATATTCCGGGCGTTTGGGGGAGGCGATTGCCGGGGAAGTTGACAACGCCGACTGTTAGCACGGCTAACAGTTTGAAGGCGAGGAACTGGCGACCGAGCGCCTGGGAACTTTCAATTCGAATGCGCGGTCACAGTTTCAATCCGGCTGATGCCCGTCATCGCATCCTCGCTCGCAAGAGCGCCGAAACCGGCTTCATCTCCTGAAAGCCGGTGGCCGCAAGGCTTGGAGATACTCGTAAGCATCAGCCCCTCGGGGCGTCCAGTGCTGCGCATGACGCAATAATTCGCGTACCCTGCGGCAGCACCTCGTACTGATACAACCCATCCGGCGCGATCCCTGCGCCAAGCTTAGTCCGCATTCCTGCGGCAATCCGTCTGCGGCAACAGCAGCGTCACTAGCCGCGAACGGGTAGTGACGCTGCGCACAGGCACGCAACGGCGCGGGTTTCCAGCCGATTTTGCCAGTGCCGCAACCCAGTGATGAGCTCCCTGGCGCATCACACCGTACAACCGCGCAACGCGGTTCGTCCCTCTGCCCGTTCCCCAACGGGCGTCGTTTGACCTCGCGCAACCCGTGCACCCCCGAGCCTTGGGTATTGGCTCAACTCGATGGATCGAGTTCCCACAGGAACCGCCGTCGAAGCCAAGAGCGGGTGCAGCCGCGGCGAGCAGCAAAAAGAAGCACTGCACAAACCGGGAGTGGTGTCCCGGGTCCCTCGTAGATCTCGTTCTGCCGACGCAGGCGAGACGGACAGAAACACTAACCGGACGGGCAGCACACACCAGCAGCAGCAAGGCAGCAAGACGCGATGGATCGGATTGGAAAGGGATCGATGGGAACTGGCGCAAAGACCGCGAATCGACTGCAACTGGCGTGCAGGCCATTTCCTTTCCGGTGCGTACCAGCGTGAGGCACAGTGCCTAGCACGCGGGGCAAGCGGAACGGGACTGCCCGAGCGCATGGCGCGCCCGCCTCTGTTAAGCTTTTGGTTCCGCTACCCGAGGATGCGTTGGTTCCCGGCGAACTCGAACTCATCTGGGCCCACCTTGCGGGGCTCTTGCATCGGGTAATACCGCCAGAAGTCGATTCCGACCCTTTAAATTCGGAGACGAACAGCCATGGCCGTAGCCCTGTATGCGCGAGTCTCGACGACTCGCCAAGCCGAGAACGATCTGTCGATCCCGGATCAACTGCGCCAGCTCCGGGAGCACTGCAAGAGCCGTAACCTGCCGGTTGCCTCGGAGTACGTCGAACCGGGTGCGTCCGCAACCGATGATCGGCGCCCCGTGTTCCAGCAGATGATTGCCGACGCGACGCAGCCGCCCGCGCCGTTCGATGCGATCCTGGTCCACAGCCGTTCGCGTTTCTTCCGGGACCTGTTCCAGTTCCTGCACTACGAGCGGGTGCTGAAGAAGGTCGGGGTCAAGATCGTCTCGATCACCCAGCAGACGGGCGATGACGCGGCGGGCGAGATGGCGAGCAAACTCTTCAGTCTGTTCGATGAGTACCAGAGCAAGGAGAACGCGAAGCACACCCAGCGGGCGATGCAGGAGAACGCCCGCCAGGGGTACTGGAACGGCTCCGTGCCGCCCCTCGGCTTCCGGGCGGCCACGACCGAGATCGTTGGGAACCGGGGCCGACACAAGCGCCGGCTCGAGCTCGATCCGGTGGAGGCGGAAACCGTGCGGGAGATCTACCGCCTGTACCTCGCCGGCCACAACGGCAATGTCATGGGCATGAAGGCCATCGCCACGCACCTGAACCGCCAGGGGCTCACCATGCGCGGGCGGCCGTGGCGCATCCAGAAAGTCAATCGGCTGCTCGCCGACCCGCTCTACGCGGGCTGCTTCTACTTCAACCGGCGCGACTCAAGGACCCACAAGGAGCGGCCCCATCCGGAGTGGATCGCGGTGGCGGTCCCGGCGATCATCGATGCCGGCGCGTTCGAGCGGGTGGCGAAGCGACGCGCGATGAGCAACCCGAACGCGTCCCCGCCGCGAGCGACGTCCTCCCCCGCCCCATTGGTGGGACTCCTCAAATGCGGAGAATGCGGGGCGAGCATGACCCAGGCGACGGGCAAATCGGGACGCTACCGCTACTACAAGTGCACCACAAGGATGGCGAGGGACGTCCACGCTTGCACGGCGAAGAACCTGCCGCGCGAGCAGACCGACGGGCTGGTGCTGCAGGCGTTATCCGAAAAGGTGTTCACGCCCAAGCGCGTGTCCCTCATGCTCAACGAATTGCTCCGGCACCAGCGCCAGGCGAAGACCGCCGAGGATGCCCGGCTCATCACGATGACGAAGGAACTCGAACGGGCAACGACGGGCCTGGATCGCCTCTATAAGGCTGTGGAGGACGGCGCCCTGTCCATCGACGAGACACTGCGCACGCGCACGCAGAAGCTCAAAGCGCGGCGTAGCGAAGTGCTCACCGAGATGGCGAAGCTCAGGGACCGGCAGGCGCTCTCAGTGCGGCGGGTGAACGCGGACACCGTCAAGGCGTTCTGCGCAGCGCTGCAAGAGCGCTTCACCGACCCCACCTCGGGCCTGGGCAAAGCCTACCTGCGACTGCTCGTCGAGGAGATCAGACTCAACGGGAACGAACTGGTCGTTACCGGCAGCCACCGGCGCCTCGCGGACGCCATCGGCTTCATGCAGAAAAGAAAGCTGGGCGAAGTGCCCAGCTTCGTGAATGACTGGCGCGCCCGGCAGGATTCGAACCCACGACCCCCTGGTTCGTAGCCAGGTACTCTATCCAACTGAGCTACGGGCGCAAGACTCAAAAGTATAGCAGGACTCTGGCCGCGCCACATTCAGTGGTCTTCGGCCGCCACCCCAACGCGGGCCCGGACCGAGATTCGCATCAGTTCGGCCATTGAGCGGGCCAGCAGCTTTTCCATGATGTTGGCGCGGTGCGCTTCAACGGTTTTAATGCTGATGCCCAGATCATCGGCGATCTGCTTGTTCAACCGGCCCGCCACAATGCGCTCGAGCACCTGGCGCTCGCGCGTGGTAAGCCGCTCCATGCGTTCTTCGAGCTCGCGCGCATCCAGCGCCAGCCGATGCGAGTCTGCAGCGCGCGCCAGACTGTCGCGTACCAGGGCGCACAGCCGCTCATCGCTGAACGGCTTCTGCAGAAAATCGACCGCGCCCTTTTTCATGGTGTCGACCGCCATGGGCACGTCGCCATGACCGGTTACCACGATCACCGGCATGCT
>Ga0169931_10008529_pt1 | contig 14939 bp, 13 predicted proteins | sample Kivu_15m_20L_FD_129675 | JGI IMG/M metagenome (GOLD analysis project Ga0169931, IMG submission 129675) | Freshwater microbial communities from Lake Kivu, Western Province, Rwanda to study Microbial Dark Matter (Phase II) - Kivu_15m_20L... | ecosystem: Environmental > Aquatic > Freshwater > Lake... | reverse complement strand
TTGAGATCATATTTTCCTCCTTTTTGTTTTTGCGAACTAAAGAGGATGTGATCTCAAACTTTTTTTGTAACCCCCTCTCTTCCAGGGTTACCGATTTTACAGACCAAATGTTACACTACCTACGAATTGCCAAGATCTGGCAGATTCTATTCTCTACATGGATTCTGAAAGACGGGCCGAGGTGGAAAGCATTATCCAAGGTATGAATGACCAAGAAGCCGCGGAGTCCTTGAGGATCTTCGCAGCTGGAGATGCGGCATTCATTCAAAAAGTTCATGAGAAAGTTCAAGGCGTTCTTTTAGGTTCTTCCAAAAAAGCGCTCCTGGATCTGATCCATGGAAGAAATGAGGATTTCGTAGATTCCCTGATCGATGCAAATTGTCAGGATTTGGCCCAGTTTTTCTTCGAGATGGAACCCGAAAGAGTCGCTGATGTAATGAGGATTATTGAAGGCATGACTGGGGAAGAAGCGGCGGAGTCCTTGAGGATCATCGTTGCTGAGAGGGGTTTGGAATTCCTCCAGAATGCGCTTCCAAGAATTCAGGAGCGGATGGGTGGTTCTGAGAAAAAAGCGCTCTTGGTCTTGATCAGCCTAGATCGTGATCGGATTTTTCGTTTTATGGGGGAAGTAGGGATCACAAGCTATGCCCCGATCTTGGATATATGCAGGAACCTATCGGATGCAGATTTGGACAAGGCGCTGAGCGTCTATCAGTCATTTCCCGAAGACCTTGTTAGATCGATGATGGGCTATCAAAAGGTGCAGTATCTGAAAGCTTATGCGAAAAATCCGGCAATCGTGGGAAATCCATCAGTGATTCGGGGTATCAATTTATTATTGGGCCAGGATGGAGATTTCGTAGATTTCTTGGAACTTTTGGAAATATGTACCGCATTCAAACCTGAAGAGATCGAGGGTGTTCTCCAATACGCTGGGACGCTTTTGGGATTTACGAACGCTTCTATCAGTGACGTGTCCAGGATACTTAACAGTTTTCGCCTGGCATCGATGCGAGGTATAGATCCAAGTGTTTTCGTGGTTTGGGCCGAACAGGTCCTGACAACATTGTTTGGGCAAATCGATAGCGATGCAATGGCGGATGAAGTGGAAAGGCTTGCAGCGTTGGAAGCAGCCGGATCTGAGGATATAAGGAGTCTGCGTGGAACTGACTGTTCTCATCTTTGGGAAGGCTGGGATGCAGCAAGTGCAATCCCAACGGAAGATCTATCCCGATTTATCAATTTGTTGCCAGCTCATTTATGGAATCGAATGGCTACTGGTCAATTTCAGGCATTGCTTAATGGATTTCATAAATTGAATCAAGCTGGTAGGAATCGGGTTTTGAATGTGTGGTATGCGTATACCGATCATGAATCCTTACGGTTAACGATCGAAGATGCTCGAAGGATGGGAGAACTCCAGGACAGGGAGCCGGATGTTCACGCTGGAAATCGCGACCGAAAAACGCATGACGCCCTAGAAAAATTATGGGCAAATACTGGCGGTGTTTCTCCAACTGAGATTCAGGCGGCCTACACCGGATTCCTTGGCTATTTAGCTCAGGATTATAGAGATGAGGTATCTCGTGAAATCGATAGACTCGATGCGCAAGCTTTGCGCACCCGGTTAGGTTTGATCGGCGCCGCCATGTCGGAGTCTCGAATGAAAGCCCGCTTAAAAGCGGAGATCCCAGGACAAGTAAATAAGATTATCTATGCTTTGAATGGCCCAAGAGATCCTAACGACTGGGGAGCTTTGACTATTGGTTGGACGATTTGGAGTGAGGGAAGAAGGTGGGACATAGAAGGAGAAGAGTTCCTTGCCCGCCTTTGGCGCTTTTCCGAAAGTTTGACAGAACCGGATCGAAGCGCTGCAAAACGGGGGATTGCATCGGCCCTTCTTGATTCCTACACTGATTCTCATTCGATGGTCCGTGTATGCAACCCGGGCAAAGCGCAGCGCCTCTGCGTTTCGGTTTTGCAGGGGCGTTTGGCCGGCGTCTCCATCGATGCTGTGGCAAGAACTCGACCGACAATGGAGCGGTCCATCGAGGTGTTTTTCCAACAACCTTGGATTCAGGGAATTAAAGGCGCCAAGGTTTTGAAAATTGCAGCTCGCCGGTTTTGCTATGAAAATTCGGATGTTGACCGAGAGCCATTCTTGCAAGAGGTTGATCGGCTCGCTGAAGCACTTTAAATCGCCCGTTCGATGCGGGCGCCGCCGAGGCACCGCTCGCCGTCGTAGAAGACGACCGATTGGCCCGGAGTGACGGCGCGCTGGGGCTTGTCGAAGACGACCTTGCCCACTCCCTTTTCAAGGAAGAAAAGTGTGCAGGGTTTATCCTCTTGCCGATAGCGGACTTTCGCCGCGCAGCGGAAGGGGAGAGCCGGGGGCTCTTCAGCTACCCAGGTAAAGCGGGAGGCGAGAAGTTCAGTGGAGAAGAGAGCCGGGTGGTCGGCGCCACGCTCGACATAAACTTCGTTTTTTTCGATATTTTTCCCGACGACGAACCAGGCTTCCCCTTCCCCGCCAAGGCCCATTCCCTTTCTCTGGCCGATCGTGTAATAGGCCGCGCCGTCGTGCTTGCCCACGATCTCTCCATTTAGCCGCCGGAAGAATCCCTCTTTATAGCCGAGGTAGCCGGAGACGAACGGCTTGAAATCGCGTTTCCCGATGAAACAAATCCCGGTGCTGTCTTTTTTTTGCGATGTTGCGAGCCCCGCCTCTTCTGCGAGTTTCCGCACCTCTGTTTTGGGAAGATGGCCGACCGGAAAGAGGACGCTTTTCAACGCTTCTTGTTTCACCGCGTGGAGAAAGTAGCTTTGGTCTTTGGCCGGGTCGAAGCCCTTGAGGAGGCGCTTTTCTTCATCGAGGCGGCAGTAATGGCCCGTCGCCAAAAAATCTGCGCCGAGTTCTTTCGCCTTCTTTAGAAACGCGTTGAATTTGATCTCGCGGTTGCAGAGGATGTCGGGGTTCGGAGTGAAACCGTCTTTGAGGTCTTGGAGAAATTCGGCAAAGACCCGCTCGCGATACTCTTCAACCAGATTGACGCTGTAGCAGGGGATTTGCAGCTGCTCCGAAACGCGGAGGACGTCTTCATATTCGATCGAGGATTTGCAGACGCCCCGCTCGTCGGTCTCCTCCCAGCTCTTCATGAAAAGGCCGATTACCCGATAGCCTTGCCGCTTGAGAAGGAGGGCGGAGACGGACGAGTCGACCCCGCCCGACATCCCGACGACGACGGTATGCCGAGAGGGATTGAAAATTTGGGAGATGCCAAGGAGGCGCCCAGACTTTGGGTCAGGCGTAGCTGACGCCGAAGCAGCCAAACTTAAAAAGTTTGGCGATGCAGGCGGATCCAAAAGTCTGCGGCTGCCCGACGCCGGCAGAACCGAATTTTCAACCGCGAGCGGTATATTCATGGTTTCCGTTTGAGGAGCCTTTCGATCCTCTCCTCAAGCGGAGGATGCGTAGAGAAGAAACGGATGAGCCCCTTCTTACCCGAATGGGAAATTTTGAACGCCGCCATCGCCGGGTTTTCCGTGCGGGGGTCTTTGATTTCTTGGAGCGCTCGGAGGGATTGGAGGGCCGAGACCATCGATTCGCGGCCCGCGAGCGCCGCGCCGCCTGCATCCGCCCGGAATTCCCTGAAGCGGGAATAGGCCGCAATGACGAGGGAGCCGAGGATCATGAAAACGATCTCGAAGAGATACACGAAGAGCATGTAGCCGGCGAAACTTCCGCCGCCGCTTTCGCGATTCCTCCCGAACCCCGAAATGGCGTAGGCGAGGACGCGGGCCAAGAACATGACGAAGGCGTTCACAACGCCTTGGAGGAGCGTCATCGTCACCATGTCGCCGTTCGCAATGTGGGACACCTCGTGGGCAAGCACCCCCTCGATTTCGTTCTCCTTCATTCTCTGAAGAAGGCCTGTCGAGACGGCGACGAGCGAGCGGCTCTGCGTCGGGCCCGTCGCGAACGCGTTCACCTCGTTCGAGCGGTAAATCCCCACTTCGGGCATCGGCACGTTGGAGCGGCGGGCCAGTTTACGAACCGTGTCCAGGAGATGGCCGAGTTCCGGGTCTTGGGTTTTGGGGTCGACGACCTGGACGCCCAGCATCCACTTCGCCATGACTCTCGACAGCGCAAGCGAGATGAACGCCCCCCCCATGCCCCAGACGAGGCAGAAGATCAGGAGCGACTGCATGTCAATGCCGTAGGAGGTCAAAAACGGCTTGATGTTCAAGAGGTTGAGGACGAACGTGATCATCAAGACCACGAGGAAGTTCAGCGCGAGGAAGAGGAAAATCCGTTTTGCTATAGCCATAAACCCATCTTTTGAACCTATCCGGATAAAATTTTTCGTCGAGTTTTTGGATTATTTTGGCCTATTTTCGATCCAAAATTGGTGGGGCAATATACTTTTTTCGATATTGCCCCCCCAATTTTGGATCGAAAATAGGCTCAAAAGAACCGAAAAATCGACTGAAACTTTTTATTCGGATAGGTTCCTTGGTTGAAGAGCCGATTTTACCCCATTTCATTGCATTGACGCAAGCCGAATGAACTTGCGTTAAATTAGAACAATCTGTCATCTATTCCATCTATACCGTGCGCGCTCAAAAATGGCGTGTTTGACTGCGCCGACATCCCCACCTTTGCAGCCGCCTGCATCGGCCATGTTTTTAACATGGCCTGCTTCGGCGCCGCTTGGCTGCTGCAAATCTGGGGCGCCGACTTTGTCAAACATGCCATTTTTGAGCGCGCACGGTATCTCTCTCGCAAAAATGCGGTAGGGATTATTTGAGAAAAAAAGTCTTACCTTCGGGGATCGATGGGCAAACGGGTCGTCTCGATCGCAAAAAGCCAAAAACGGGAAACGGCATTATCGCACTTGAACAAGGAATTAGGGGGGGAGTTCGCTTGCTACGTGTTAATTACCTGCACCCAGCCGGACGCCCAAGGCAAGATGGAGGTCTCTCTCGATTTCGAAGGGGATGAGACGCTGGCCTCGTTTCTCGTCGAAAACGCAGCGCAAGTCTTCGAAGACCGCGATGTTTCCCGAAAGACGAAATAAGTGCTGGACGCTTCTTTTTTTGGGGTGGAATATCCGCCCTGTGATATAACCCTCCAAAAAACAAACGGATTTGCTGACGATCTTTCATGGTTGCGCTCTCTGAACTGAAAACTTGGTTCGCACGGCATCGGGACAAGATCCGCGAGGCCTATTTCCAATTCCTAAAAATCCCTTCGATCAGCGCCGACCCGGTCCACCGGCCCGATTGCCTCCGCTGCGCGAAATGGCTGGTCGATTTTTTCAAGAAGGCCGAGTGGCATGCCGAAGCGATCGAAACGGAAACGCTTCCGATCGTTTTTGCCGAGGATCTGACCGCAGGCCCGGATAGGCCGACGGTATTGATCTACGGCCATTACGACGTGCAGCCGGTTGATCCGCTCCAGCTTTGGAAAAGCCCCCCTTTCGAGCCGACCGAACGCGAGGGATCGATTTATGCCCGGGGCGCGGTCGACGACAAGGGGCAGATTTTCTACGCCATTTGCGCCCTCCAATGTTGGAAAGAGCTGGGGCGGCCGTTGCCGGTTAATGTCAAATTCTGTATCGAGGGGGAAGAGGAATTCAACAGCACGGGACTCTTTCAAATGCTCCCACGCCTCAAATCCAAACTCAAAGCGGACGAGCTGCTCATTGTCGATTTCGATTCGTATGCGCCGAACGTTCCGGCCGTCTCTCTGGGGGCGCGCGGCATGTTCGCGCTCGAGCTGACGCTTCGCGGCTCCAACACCGACCTCCATTCGGGAGTGCATGGAGGCATCGCGTACAATCCCAACCGGGCGCTCGTTGAGCTTCTCGCCAAGCTATGGGATGCGCAAGGAAGGGTTCAAGTTCCCGGGTTTTACGACGGGGTCGAGGAGCCGTCGCCGGAGGATCTCAGGGCCTTCGAATCGGCCCACAAGAAAGAATACTACACGGAGCGTTTCGGCATCGAAGCCTTTGGCGGAGAAAAAGGGAGAAGCGTCCACGAAGCGAATTGCTTCCGTCCAACGCTGGAATTGAACGGGATCTTCGGCGGCTACACGGGCGCGGGCATCAAGACCGTGATCCCGGCGGCATCCCACGCCAAGATCACCTGCAGGCTCGTTCCCGGGCAAGATCCGGTCAAAATCGGAGACGCCGTGATCGAGTTTATCAAGAGCCATGTCGTTAAGGGCATGCGGCTTGAACTCGTGCGGCATAAAGGGGAGCCTGCCTTCCGCGGGAGTCTGGATTCGAAGCTTTGCCGTGCGGTTGCCGCCGCCTCGGAAGAAGCGACCGGGAACAAATGCCGCTATCTTCTCTCAGGAGGTTCGATCCCTGTCGTGTCGCAGCTTGCCAAAGCGACCGGAGCCCAAGTCGTTGGCATGGGCTATGGCCTTCTTGACGATGCGATCCATGCTCCGAACGAGCGGTTTGACATGCACCGCTTCGAGCAAGGGTTCTTGACTGTCGGGAGGGCGCTATCGCTTCTATGAAAGAGGATCAGACTCTCACTTGGCAGATCGCAGGGCCGGTATGCCTTCTGGCCGCTTGCGCCGCCGCAGCGGTTCTCCCTCTCTCCGCGTTTCCGTTCGATCTATGTTTCTCAGGGGCCTTAGGGCTTTATTTGGTCGCAAAATATAGGGCCAAAGGCTGTTCCTACGCGCTCATTCTCCTAGCTCTTACCGGGACTCTAGGACACCTTTTTCTCGAAGAGAGCCATTTCTTAAGGCTTGGGCTTGAAGCGACCTTTGCCCTCTCTTTTTTCATTGCGTCTCTCGTGTTCGATTCCCAACGGGAAGCGTTTTCCGGAATGGAGGCCGTTATCGCTTCGCGCGAAGCGGCGATTAAAAACCTCGAGGAGGAGATGGCCAAGGCGGGGGCGGAACAGGTTGACCTGCAGCTTAGGTTTACAAAAAAATGGGATGAGCTCCAAAAAAATTACGAGGATCTTTTAGTAGAAAAATCTTCGCTCGAAATTTTGAATGACGTTTTGAGAAAGGCAAATGCTGCGCACGCGGCGGAAAAGTCGGCCCTTGAAGAAGAGGCTCTCGACGGCAAAAGGCGCCTAGCTCACGCCTTCTCGGAAGAAAAGGCTATCCGGGCGGAACTGGATCGCTTGAAGCAGCTGGAGCATAGCGCCGAAAACCGGCTGCTTCAAAAAGAACTCAATGGCGCGCGCTTTGAGAAAGAACAGACCCGGCTCATCAATGAAACGCTTGTCCGGATGCATGCAGCCGAAAGCCTCCGCGCCGCTCAAGCGGAGGAAAAGCTGAACGGGATTCTGGGCGAAAAGGAAAGAACAGCAGCCGAAATCCAAGCGCTTCTTGAGAAAGCGGCCCTTCTGGACGCTGCCCTTGTCCGGAAAGAAGCGGAAAGAGGGGAATCGGAAATTGCGCTGCGCGGTTTAGAGCAAGAAGTCGAGCGGCTGGGGAAAGAGCTCGCCCATTCCGATGCGAAACGCTCTGAGGCGGAATCCGCTTTGGAAACGCTGCAAGCCTCCGAGCGGGTCGAGCCGGCCGCGGTGCAGGAATTAAGGGATGAAAGGGCTCGCTTGCAGGAACATTTAGCCGCTGTTGAAGCCAAGGTAGCGGAGCTTGCAAAAACGGAAGCGCTTTACCGGCAGCTCAAACTCCAGTTCGAAGAAAAGAACCGTACGCTCCATGAGACGAGAGCCGCCCTATTCAAAGCCGAGACTGAGCTGCAAACCGCCTCGATTGAGCGGGAAGAAGAAACTTGGCTTCCTGACGGATTGAAAGGAGAGTTCGAGCGGATCGAAACCGAGATCGAACAGCTCGAGAAGGAAAATCGAGCGCTCCAAGATCTTGCGACCGCTTTGACCGAAAAGATCCCCCAGCCCCAGTCTTTTGCCGTACACCGCACTCCGCTACCCGCCGGCAAACCCTCCTTGGAAGAGACGCTCCGGGAGGCTCTCATCCCCAAGCGGAAGAAAAAAGCCAAAAAGCCGGTTCAGCAAGACCTCCTTTTTTAACCTGATCGGGAAGCTATACCACGCGCCGTTAAGTTTTGTGAATTTTGACTCTGCGAGACACAGCCGAATCGAAGCGAAGCGGTCTGACCGACGAGACCCTGCCCCAAGCGGGCAGGGTGAGGAGGAAGATCGATTCGGCAAAGTCGCAGCCAGTCAAAATTCACAAAACCTAACGGCGCGCGGTATACATGGCCGAAACGACCACCCTCCTAAGAGGCTTGCGACATCGCCACGTCAGAAGGAAACACTTCTTTTTTCGCCCCGTCCTCTGTGAGCTCTGTCTCGACTTTAGGAATTTTTCGGTGCGATTTTCACAACCTTTTGACCTTTAGCTAGTTGCCGCCTCCTGCAATGGCGTGTTCAAGCCGATTGCAGGAGGCGGCAACTAGCTAAAAGTCAAAATCTTGCGAAACTCGCATTCGAAAAATTCCTAAAGTCGAGTCTGTGTTCTCTAGCGAGCCCGGGCGAGCGGGTGGTGCATTCATTTATAGGGCGCCGCTTAATGGGTGCCGCTATTTTGTAGGACTTCTCCTGTAACCGTCCCGTCTTGTTTTCTGATGAAAACCATTTCCGGACTCCGTTTGATCGGACAGGGGTGGAGAACCTGGACCTCTTCGGTCTTTCTTGCCATTTTTTCCTGAAAATAGGCCGAGGATCGGGTTGTTTTCGGCGAGGAGAAGTCGACCTTCAGATTTTTGCTCTGTTCCTCGCTCTGCCGCATGTTTCGTATCATTTTCTCATACTCGCTCAGCCGTCTTTCCGGTTGTTGTTCGGATGGGCCGGCAGCCTCCTTCCGAGAGGAAAGTCCGGCGACGGGATCTAGCGACATAAAACGCTCCTTGTTGGGAATCCAAAGATACTGCCAAAGCGGATTTCAGTAAAGAAATTGTTAAGAGTCGACTTGCGTTAGGATTTCGTGGCCGTTTTCGGTGATCAGGATCGTATGTTCCCATTGGGCGGACGGCTTGCCGTCTTTGGTTCGGACGGTCCATTCGTCGATGGGGTCGACGTAGCCCTCGCGGACGCCGGCGTTGATCATTGGTTCGATGGTGAAGATCATGCCGGGCGCCATGGGGATGTCGACACGGTTTTTGTGGTGGGGAATTTCGGGAGGTTCGTGGAAGGCGATGCCGATTCCGTGGCCGACGAATTGGTTGACCACCGAACATTTATGGGCTCTTGCGTGTTCTTCGATCGCATCGCCGATATGATAGATCGGAACGCCTGGTTTGCAGATCGCGATCGAGCGGCGAAGGCATTCGTAGGAAACATCGACGACCCGTTTTTTTTCCTCGGAAATTTTCCCTATGGCGACCATTTTGCTGCAATCGCCGAAGTAGCCGTCCACGATCGAGGAGACGTCGATATTCAGGATATCTCCTTCTTGAAGAGGGCGGTCATCCGGGATGCCGTGGCAGATCACTTCGTTGAGGGAGGTGCAGATCGTTTTCGGATACGGGGGAGTCCCATACCCAAGGTCGGCGGGGATCGCATGCGCTTCGTTATGAAGCCGGACAGAGAGGCGGTCCAAATCGTTTGTCGTTACGCCCGCCTTCGCCGCTTTGCAGAGTTCGCGGAGGATTTCGGCCGTGATGCTGCAAGCCTTTCTGATTTTTTCGATTTGGTCAGGCGTTTTGAGAATGATCCCGTAGTCGTCCAAGTATTCTTTGGCGATAGACTTCGGGCCTGTTTTAGGATAGTGGCATTTTTTCCATTTCAGGCCGCTTTTGCACCAGCAGGGGTCATTCCGTTCGATCATGCAACCATTTTATCGCAGATAGTCCACTCTGTAAAGGATAAGTCCGTGCGCCGGAGCGGTAACGCCCGCCCGCGTCCGATCCTTGGACGCGAAAATGGAAGGAACCGATCCGGCCGGGAGTTTCCCGCAGCCGACGTAAAGGAGCGTGCCGGCGATGTTTCGCATCATTTTGTATAGAAAGCGGTTTCCCGTCACCCTGATTTCGAGCCGCTCCTCTTCGAGCGGTTCGATGGAGACGCAACGGATCGAGCAGACCGGATCGTCTTTGGCTTGATTGAGACAGGGCCCTGCCCTGAGACCCGGCAAAGTGCTTTCGCCCTTTGCAAACCCATTACATAGGTTCCCCAAGGACGCGAGTCCTTGGGTAGGGGTATGGGGACAACGTCCCCATCCGGAGTTGGCAAAAGCGGAAAAATCGCGGGTTCCGAGGAAATGGATGGCTTCGCCGCGCATCCGTTCCAGATCAAGCGGAAAGCGAAACGCCCACGAATAGAGCCGGTGGACAGGATCTTGGATCCCGAGGCAAACGCGGTAGCGGTACTCTTTTTCCAGCGCATCCAGGGTCGGATGGAAGGAGCTTTCCGCTCGTCCTGCAGAGTGCACCCGGATGTCTTGCGGCAGGACGGCGTTCAATGCTCTTTGCAAGGGTCCGGGTTCCCAATTGTTCACTAGGTCGATGGAGACGGCTTGGGCTGCGGCATGGACGCCCCGGTCGGTGCGGCTGGCTCCCTCGGGCAAGGGCGCTTCTTGCGTAATTTGACGGATTGCGTCTTGGAGCATTTCCTGGATGCTTGGGCCCATCCGGGTTTTCTGCCAGCCGAAATAGCGGGTGCCGTCGTAGGAGAGGGTTAATTTATAGCGAAACATGGCGGAGGTTTGTTGTGAATGTGCTGACCCCGCTCAAGAACATTTCGATGGCGATCAGAGTCAAAATCAAGCCCATGAGCCGCTCCATCGCCAAGATCCCGCGCCAGCCGAGGATGTTTTTCAGCCACGAGGAGGCGACCAGGATGAGGAGGGAGGCGAGCCAAGCGAGGAGGATCGCGCCGAGCATGACCCATTCGCTCGGCTCTTGTTTCGTATAGATCATGACGGCTGCCAGAACTCCGGGGCCGGCGACGAGAGGGACCGCTAAGGGCACGATAAAGGGCTCCGCCGCTGTGTGGGGGAGGTTTTCGGTCGAGTCGTGGGGCGGGGGAAAGATCATTTTCAAGCAGAGGAGAAAGAGGATGATCCCCCCTGCGATTTGGATTGTATCTTGCTGGATCCTAAGCAGCTTCATGACCCCGTCGCCGATGAAATTGAAGAGGATGATGATCAAGAGGGCGATCAGCATCTCGCGGACGATGATTTTTCTCTGCCGCTTCGGGTCGACCCCTTTCAAGAAACTGATATAGAATGGAATATTGCCGATCGGGTCCATGAGGAGAAAGAGGGAGAGGGCGATCGTTAAGAGGGCCATAATCTTTATGGTATGGCAAAAATAGGCGGGCCGTCAATCCACTTCTTGGGCGGGTTTGGAGATCCGCTTCCAGAGGTAGGTCATAAAGGCTTTTTGTTCTTGGGTTAGGTTATGCAAGGCGACGAGGCAGTCGCTATTTTTGGTGAAAGCCGCTTTTGTCCAATTCGCCGAGCCGGCCAAAAGGATCCGTTCGTCGATCAAGACGAACTTATGGTGGAGGAGCTGCACCCCCTGGCTAAAAAGGACCCGGATCCCTGCTTTTTTTAAAGCGGCGACCGTATTGGCCGACGCCCCCAGCCCCGAGTGCATGTCGATGAGAACCGTGACCTCGACTCCCCTCCGGTGCGCCAGGATTAGCTCGTCGGTTAGGCTCGGGTGTGTAAACGTGAAGACGGCGGCTTGGATTTTTCGCCTCGCCCCTTTCAAGCATTTTCTAAGTTCGGCGAGCGCGTGCCCATTCGGGTCGGGAAGGATCCAAAGGTCGACGGTCTGGCCTCCGACGGGGGTTCTCAAATGGCCTGTCGAATAGGGGACTTTCTGTTTCAGGAACGAAGCGACCTTCCGGCTGGATAGGCCGATCACGAGGTTATCATGCATCCGAAGCGAATGGGTCGTCATGTTTGCCGATCCGAGGAAAACCGTCTCGTTATCTAAAATCAAGACTTTGTGGTGCATGAAGCCCGTCTGGCGGATCGGGTGGGTGTCGCACCCGTCCAAAATCCGGTAGAGATTCGGGGAGCCGTTTGCGTCATAATAGACCGTTGAGTCGACTTGTTCTTTGGCTTTTTTGGAAAGGGCTTTCAAAATCGCCGGGTCGCTCAGGCCGAACATGACCAGGTAGATCGACTGCTTCGACCGTTGGATCGCCTCCAAAAAGGTCAGGGTGAGATCCTGCTGGCATTGATTCGAGTAGAGCCGGGGCGGTTCGCCAAGAGACGGTAGAACCGGGGTCAGGGACCGCCAGACAAACCAAATGGAAAAGCACACGACGAGAAAAAGGTAAAACGAAACCGAGCGGGCTTGTTTTACCTTTTTAGGAGGGGGAAGGAGCTTCAGCGACTGTCTTTTTTCAGGCATAAGGGCAATTGACCCTTATAAAACAGTCAATAAATCCTTTAAACTCTTTTTCCCTGCTTGCGGATCTGGCGGAGGGCGGCGCTGACGCCTTTTTTATCGATGGTGCGGAGCGCGGCAGTCGAGAGGCGAAGGGTCACGAACCGCTTCTCTTCAGGCACCCAGAGTCTTTTTTCGATCAGGTTCGGCAGAAAGCGGCGGTTGGTGCAGCCGGTGATTTTCAAACCGATCCCTTTTTTCTTCTTCGCGATCCCGCGGAGAGTGTACTTGCGGCCGAAACTTGGTTTTTTTCCAGTGAGGATGCAACTTCTTGGCATAGGAGTATTCCTTTTAAAGGGAGCATCATAGCACCCTGCGGGGTTATTCAACAAGTCCTTTGTACTTCCAGCTCCCACAGCCGAAGACGGAGGCAAAAATAGTACAAGTAATTTTGAAGGCTCTGATGGGGACTTCGTCCCCATACCCCTACCAAAGGATTTCATCCTTTGGGATCCAATAAAATAATATGGGTTTGCAAAGGGCGTTCAGCCCTTTGCCGGGTCTCAGGGCGGAGCCCTGGCTTGATCCATCCTGTAGCCGCATTTTGCGGCTGCCATCATTAGGGTTTTTCCCTTTTTTTGACCTCGTAGGTTAGGGAGAAATGGTCGTCATCCTTGCGGCCCGAAAGGAGAAGCTCGCTGTGGCTCGGGATCTTCTCTTCGAGTATTGCTGTCGCAAAGAGGTTGACGACCTCGTTTTGGATGAGCCGCTTTAAGGGGCGGGCTCCGAAGACCGGATCGTACCCTTCCTGGGCCAGGTGCTTAACCACTTTCCCGTCCCACTTGAGGTCGATGTGCCGTTCGGCGAGCCTTTCGGCGACCCGTTTGAGTTGGATCGAGACGATCTTTTCCATGTCCTGCAGTTTCAGCGGGAGGAAGGGGAGGGTTTCGTCGAGCCGGTTGAGGAATTCGGGTCGGAAGGTCGTTTTCAATACGGGCAGGAGCGTATCGAGGAGGTCTTCTTTGCTCCATTCCTTCTTGGATTCCATTTTTTTTAGGAGGAGGTCGGAGCCGAGGTTCGACGTCATGATGAAGAGGGCGTTTTTGCAGTTCACCTTCCGCCCCTTGCTGTCGGTGATGCGCCCCTCGTCGAAGATCTGGAGGAGAATGTTGAAGACGTCGTGGTGCGCTTTTTCCAGCTCGTCGAACAGGACGACCGAATAGGGCTTGCGCCGTATGGCCTCGGTGAGCTGTCCTCCCTCTTCATATCCTACGTAGCCGGGCGGGGAGCCGATGAGGCGGGCGACGCTGTGTTTTTCCATGTACTCGGACATGTCGACGCGGATGATGGCGTCTTCCTTGTCGAAGAGCTGCTCGGCAAGCGCTTTGACGAGTTCGGTTTTGCCGACGCCTGTCGGCCCAAGGAAGAGGAAGACTCCGACGGGGCGGTTCGGATCTCCGAGTCCTGCGCGGGAGCGGCGGATCGCGCTGGAGACAGCATGGATCGCCAAGGGCTGCCCGATGACCCGCTCTTCGAGATGTTTTTCGAGGTGAAGGATTTTAGCCGTCTCTTTCTCGAGCATCCGCTCGACCGGAATCCCGGTCCATTTGGCGACGATCTGGGCTACAAGCGACTCGTCGACCTCTTCTTGGAGAAGCCGCTCTTTTAATCCATGCAGCCCGTTTTGGGCCTCTTCGATTTCTTTTTGCATCGCCGGGATTTTCGCGTAGCGGAGTTCGGCGACTCTGTTGTAGTCCGTTTTCCTCTCCGCTTCCTCTTCTTGGAATTTAAGCTTTTCGAGGGCGTCTTTTTTCTCTTTGAGGGATTGGATCAGGTCTTTTTCTTTCTTCCACTTCGAGCGCATCTGGGCGAGCTCTTCTTTCAGCCGCGCGATCTCTTTTTCGGCCTCCGCATCTTGGCCCCCCTCTTTTTTGAGCATTTCCTCCTTGACGCGGAGCGCTGCGAGCTGCCGCTCTTTCCGGTCGATCGGAAGGGGAAGGCTGCCGATCTGCATCCGGATGAGGCTTGCGGCCTCGTCGATGAGGTCGATCGCTTTGTCGGGAAGGCGCCGGTCGGGGATGTAGCGCGAGGAGAGGAAGACTGCCGCATGGAGCGCCGCTTCGGTGATCCGGACGCCGTGGTAGATTTCGTAACGCTCTTTCAAACCCCGGAGGATCGTCACGGCGTCATCAAGCGAGGGTTCGGGAACTTGGACCGGCTGGAACCTTCGCTCGAGAGCGGCGTCTTTTTCGATGTATTTTTGGTACTCGTTCAAAGTAGTCGCGCCGATGCAGTGGAGGGTGCCGCGCGCAAGGGCCGGCTTCAACAGGTTCGCCGCGTCCATGGAGCCTTCGGAGGCTCCCGCCCCGACGAGCGTGTGAACCTCATCGATGAAAAGGAGGATGTTCCCTTCGCTTTTTTCCACTTCCTGGAGGATGGCTTTCAGCCGCTCTTCGAACTCGCCGCGGAATTTCGTCCCGGCAATGAGGCTTCCCATATCGAGAGCCATGAGCTGTTTTTTCTTGAGCGAGTCGGGGACGTCCTCTTGGATGATCCGGTGGGCGAGCCCTTCCGCGATCGCCGTTTTGCCGACCCCCGGTTCGCCGATCAGCATGGGGTTATTCTTCGTGCGGCGGGAGA
>Ga0169931_10008528_pt1 | contig 14939 bp, 9 predicted proteins | sample Kivu_15m_20L_FD_129675 | JGI IMG/M metagenome (GOLD analysis project Ga0169931, IMG submission 129675) | Freshwater microbial communities from Lake Kivu, Western Province, Rwanda to study Microbial Dark Matter (Phase II) - Kivu_15m_20L... | ecosystem: Environmental > Aquatic > Freshwater > Lake ... | reverse complement strand
TCAGCAACCTCTCCATGGGAAATCCACCACAAAACCCCTCGACCAGAACCGAATACGTGATCCATCATAATCCGACCGTCGACCGAGGCCAGCAGAGTTTGGCTGAACCGACGCGGGCAAGACACGAGCGAGGTGCGAACAGTGAGCGAAACAGCGCGACTACAACGACTTCTTGCCGAAGAGCTCGAACGCTTTGTCGGTGCATCGCCGGAGTTGCCCCCGGCAATTTTTCGCGAGGTCGCGGAAAGCGAGGTGAACCATGCGCTGAAAACGCCGGATCAACTTCGCGAGGCAGGCCCAGCTGGCGCAATGCTTATCGCGAAACTGACCGAGTTGCGCCGACACGAACTGATACCGGTCGTGTCCCGCATGTTGCGCTCGACGCGAATGGCGGTCTCTTCGCATGCGAACGCACCAAAGCCCTACGCCGATCAACCGTTGTTCAGTCAAACGACGAGCGGAGATGTGCGCAGCCTCAAAGTTCGTGACGACAATGAATTGCTTCGACCGCGAGCTCTGCGCAAGGGCGACACGATCGGCGTCTTCACTCCGGCATCGCCAGGATACGTCGAGAATCTCGAACTATTCGCCAATGGATTGAGAACGTTGGAGCGAATTGGTTTTCGCACCAAGCTTGGCTCACTGACGGCAAGTCGCGCCCATGCCGGTTGGCGCGCAGGCACCGCGGAAGAACGCGCGGCAGAGCTCATGGAACTCGTGCGCGATCCGGATGTTTCTGCACTCATTCCCGTCATCGGTGGAAACAACTTTTCGAGTCTCGTGCCGTTTCTCGATTTCGAAGAAATTCGGCGGCAACGCAAACTTCTATGCGGATACAGCGACATCACGTCCCTGCATCTCTCCTGGCACCGGTTTGCGGGACTTTCGAGTGTGTATGGTCCGACCGTCATGTGCTGGTTCGGTGAATGGCCAGATGGTGATGAGGCGAGCATTGCCGCGTTTCAGAATGCAACCATGGCGGGAAACCCCGAACAGCAGATTCTGACACCACCACCACAGTGGTCGAATCACAGCCGCCGATGGGAGAACGGCGATTGGCAGCGTGTCCCGCGCCAATGGCAGAAAAATCCCGGATGGACCGCGATTCTGTCGGGACGCGCATCGGGACGGGTGCTTGCCGTCAATCTCAACACGCTCCTCACCGCCGCGGGTACGCCGCTGTGGCCCGTGCTCAAGGATCGCATCTTGATCGTTGAGGATATGGAAGCAGGATTTGCCGGCACCGAGCGAAAACTTCGGCAGCTGGCGATGACCGGTGCTTTTGATGAGATTGCGGCGCTGATCGTCAGCAAACCGGAGTTTCCAGACGCTAAGGGGTCGACGATGAGCTACGACGATCTCGTTCGTGAAGTCGTCGGCATGAGACCATGGCCGCTCATCACAAACTTCGACACTGGGCACACTCTGCCAATGCTCGCGATTCCGCAGCTGGTCGAAGTTGAAGTTGAGGCAAGGACGCAGCGACCGGTGAGTTTTCGACTCCTTGGCCGCTGTGTGGAAGATTGAGCGGGGAGATCAAAGCGGGTGCGGGCACGACCTTTCCGGATCAGTAGATCAGAAAAGGTCAAACCAGGATCAGAACGGTGCAGCCGTGTAGCTCACGTCACCCTGCGGTGCCGCAGCGTCGCGCCGAACCGTAGCAGTGCCGGTATGCGCTGCCCGCTTGAATGACGCGAAAATATTGTTCGGCTGCAAGCGGACCTCCTGATGATTTCTTACACAAGAGGTTAACAGACACGGAAAACGGGGGCCAAAACACAGCCCTTGCTCCTGAATTCTGTCGCCACCACAAGGGGATGGCGGCGAATCGGGCCAGATTAAACACACGTACTTATTGGCTTATTCTGGATTCCTCAAGGCCCGACGCCAATACCCGACTTTGCCTCTTGTGAGCGGGCCCCGGACCAAACGAGCGTCCGGTTTCACGACCGGATAACTGGGACTCGCCGATCACCTGGAGGAATTTAGCATGGTAACGACCACGTCCTTTTTCGCGTCTGGCTCCAATGCCAACACGAAGACAAAACCCCCCAAAGTTGCAGGACGACATTCCAGCGAGACCAGGGCGAGACCTTGGGCCCGCGGTCTGCTGCTGAACATTTTGGGCGTAGGTGTACTGCTCAGTTCCTGCGGTCCACAGGATCCTGCATTCACAGAAGAACGTCTTGTGACGGCAAGAACCTCGGATGCCGACGCTGAGGCACTGCGCAGATCTGGAATGGCTGACGGCGAAGCAGTCGTTGGCAGCGGAACCGGCGGTGACGGCATGGGCGGCGACGGCTCCGGCGGTGATGGCTCCGGCGGTGATGGTTCGGGCGGTGATGGTTCGGGCGGCGACGAAACTGCCGGTAGCGGTGGATCGGGTGGCGACGGTGGAGCAGGTGGCAGTGGAGGAACGAATGGCGGTGGAGGAACGAATGGCGGAGGCGAGAACAACGGCGGCTTCCAACTCGTCGAGCAAACGTTCCAGCAACCGGGACCGGGCAAGGTCGACATTCTCTGGGTCGTCGACTCGTCGGGATCGATGACTGAGGAACAGGCCTCGCTGGGTGCCAACTTCAACGCGTTCATCAACCAACTGACGATGACTGGTGCTGACTTCCAGACCGGTGTGACATCGACGGACATCTGCCCCGATGCACAACCGGCAGATCTCAATCGAGTTTGTCCGACCAACGGCGGCGGATCTGCGGCGACTCGGCACCGCGGTTCTCTCGTCGGGACGGCCGGCGACCGAGTGCTTAAAATGGGTGATCCGAACATCATCTCGAAATTCACGAACTACACCAACGTCGGCGTCGGTGGTTCGGGCTTCGAGCACGGCCTCAATGCTGCTGCAATGGCGGTGGCGAAGTCGGTCGCGGGACAAAACGAAGGCATCGTTCGCAGCGATGCGTTCCTCGCGGTGATCGTCGTCAGCGACGAAGAGGACGATGGTATCGGTCTCGGGATGACGGATGCTTACAGCGGTAACAACTTTGTCGGACTTGGACTGACAACGCACCGTTACACGCACACTGACTTCGTCAACTACGTCACCGGCATCAAGGGCGCAGGCAAGTTCTCGGTCTCTGCGATCACCGGCACGCGCAACGCCAACGGCACGATGTGCTCATCTGCGAACTCGCAACCGCTGGAGGAAGGTACGCAGTACATCGCAGCAGCGAATGCCACTGGTGGTATCGTGCAGAGCATCTGCGCAGCGAACTGGAACCAATCGCTGGCAACCATCGGTCAGGACCTCAACGCGCAGCAATCGCAGATCGCGCTCACGGGAACTCCTGATGTTCCGACGATCAAGATCTGGATCAACGGCGTCATGACTTCCGCCTGGACCTATCAGTCGGGCAACAACTCGGTGAAGTTCAACGCGGGTTCGGTTCCGCCACCGGGCTCTCAGGTGAAGATCCAGTACTACAAGCAGAACTAATTAGAGGAAGTTCTGGTTGAAGTGGAAAGAACAAAGCCCGCGGATCTCGATCGAGATCCGCGGGCTCTGTGTTTGATTGCGTCCGATTAGAAGGCGAAACCGAGTTCAATTCCCGGATCAAGTTGGGTCATGAAGCGACGACGGAGATCCTTGCGTTCGTCGTCGGTGATCGCGGTGAACCGCGGATCTTCGCCGATGCGTTTGTCATCGTCGCGGTAACGCGCACCATAGTGGCGAACACCCACGTAACCCCCAAGTACCATCGGAAAGCTCGTTCCGATCCAGCGGAATCCGAGGCGTCCGTGTCCGGTGATCCCTTCGCCCACCACAGCGTGGGTCACCCGACCTGAATCATCAACAAGTCCGAACGTACGCCCAAGTGCGAAATCGTCTGCCGCGGTTGCTGCCTGAAGCTTCTGCCACGTGGCGGTCGTACGCCGGTAGCCGGCACCCAGTGACCAATAGAATCCAGACATGGAGTTGCCGTTGGTGTAGCGCGAAATCAGAATTGAACCCTGCATGGCCTCATTTTCGAGTGACTCACCCGTCTCCTCAGTGTGCTTCTCGGAGTACTGCTGGCCGCGCGACATGCGCCCCACTTCAACGGCAAGTGCGCCCTCACCCATCAAGTTGAATTCAGCGCGCGCCATGGCATCGCGAGTAATTGTGACGAGCGGCAGCGACAAGGAAAACGCCCGATACGGATCGAGTTCCACAGCGCCTTTGCTCGAGCTCATGCTTCGACCTTGAGCATTGCCAACTGTCGAATGTCCGAGCAGAACAAGAATCGCAATACTGCCTCCAGCGCACCGAATCGCATTTCGCATCGTCGTCGCAAAGTTAAGACCGGCGGATGTTTGCATGGATTTTCTCCCCCCTGTTTTGGACATTCATTTATTGTAGGGGGTCGCGGGCGCGGAGTCTGGACTGCGAAATATGCCTGGTACATCGCAGCGCGAGAAGGTCGAGGCGACGCGGTGGCGCCCGCTCCCGAAAATTTGGGAAGAAAGCAATTTCACGGCAGAAGCCCTGCGGGTAGAATGAGTGAAACACTCAGTTCAATTGTTTCAACCAACGAAATGGGTCCGTGAAACATGCTCGTGATTGCACATCGGGGCGCCAACAAAGAGGCACTCGAAAACAGTTGGGACGCATTTCAGAAGGCGATTGAGGGCGGAGCTGCACGCATCGAACTCGACATTCGACTCAGCGCGGATGGGCACGGCGTCGTGATCCATGATGATCGGTTGGCACGCGTCATTGGACGGCCCGGACGAATCTCGAGGATGACGAGACCGGAGATCACAAAACTTCGCCTGAGCAACGGGGAAAAGATTCCGTTCCTTGATGAAGTCATCACGGAGCTGCTGCCGAAGATCGAGTTGAACATCGAGCTCAAGGGCAACTCACCGGCCCTTGCGAGTTTGTGTGGAAAACTCGTCATGGCAAGTAGCTGGCGAGAGCGCGTGATCGTGTCCGCATTCGAACCAGATCCCTTGACGACACTTCTCGAGGAATGGCCCGAGGTCAAACGCGCCTGCCTCTGGGGGATCGACACGTTCCGCTGGCCATTCTTCGCCAACTACGCTCCGCCGGTTTTCCTCGGCAACTGTCGAACGAACATTCTGCATCCGCATGTTGGTCTGATCGATGAGAACCTGATGGATCAGGCCAGAGCCCGCGGCTGGGTCATCTACGGGTGGGCACCGATGATTGGCGAAGACGCTGACCGGGAAGGAATCTGGGCCAATCTGAAGCGTCTTGGCGTTGACGGCCTGTGCACCAACTACCCGCGGCAGCTCAGCGCCTGGCTTGAGGAGGCAAAGATTGACGAATCAAACTGGCGACCCTGAAAGCATGCCGTGGCATATCGACACGATTCGCGACGCTGCAGGCGAGTGCGACATCCGTTACGGGCATGTGCCGAAGAGTCTTCTTCCGGTGCGGAAGTTCGTCGCGTTTGCCAACGGTCGAACGGAGTGGATCGAGAAGTATGATTATCTTCCGCGAGATCTCGCACTCCCTGAGGAATTCGGGTTTGTCACATGGGATCACCGCGGCCAGGGCGCTTCTGGCGGTGCGCGCGCCTACGTCGATTCCTATGACGTGTACGGAAGCGATGCGGCGCGAGTTACGGGACATGTCTGTGCAGACAAGCCCTTTGCACTGATGGCGCACTCGATGGGCGGACTCATCGCGTTGCATGCAGTGCTGAAGGGACAAATCAAACCAAAAGCGCTGGTGCTGTGCTCACCTCTTTTTGGAATGCCGAACGTTCCGGTACCGCGACTGCTCGCCAAGCCGTCCTCGCGTCTTCTCACGCATCTGAAACTTGGAACGCTGGGCAGTGGTGCAGGCAATCACACGAAGCGCCCGTTCGCATTCAATAACCTCACGCACGATGTCGCACGCTACAGACGCATGCAGCACTCACCTCACCCGGTGGGGAGTGCAACCTTTGGCTGGGTGAATCAAACGTTTGCAGCGATCGACGCGGTTTTTTCGCCGGCAAATCTGCGCGAGCTCACGGTTCCCGTGCTGGTCATTGGTGGGTCGAGTGAAAGCGTTGTGGACGGCGACGGTTTTCAGCGCTGGACGCAACTGGCGGCTGAGCATGCAAAAGCCGACATTGAGCTCGTGCTCGTGCAGGGAGCCAGACACGAACTCCTGTCAGAGATTCCGAAGTACTACGAAAAAACGCTCGCGGCGGCACGACGCTGGATCACGAAGCACGTCGTGTGACGCGCGCGAAGAGTTCCGGCGCGATCAGTGCTGGCTCATGTCGCCAGCGTCGCCATGATGACTGCCATCGCCGTCTCGGGATTTTTTTTGATCACCCGATCAACCGCCTTTGGCACTGCGTCTCCGATCGGCTTGTCCGTTGCGAGGAATATCGGAAGCGACGGTCGCATCTGCTTGAGCCTCGCGGCGAGATCAAGTCCATCCGAACGACTACCCACAAACGTCAGATCCGTCACTACCCCAGCCCACTCCTTGACCAGGTCTGGGTTCGCAGCAACGGCCGCAAGCAATGCCTCCGGCGAATCAAACGCACTCCACGCGACACTCGTCTGAACTTGCCACATCTCGAGCATCAGGGCGTCGTCATCGACTACCGCGATTTTTGCCAGCGAAGTTCCGATGGTCGGAAGGATCGACTGGATCAACTTGACCAGATGCTCGCGCGCCATCGGTTTGGGCAGGAACAAGTCACCGCCAGCCTGCACGGCCTGACGCGTCAATTCAAAGGGAGCACCGTGAGAATGGACGCAGATGCGAACACCAGGCCGCATCGCACGGAGCTGGCGCACGAGCGCCAATCCATCGATTGAATGCCGGCCGAGGTCGACATCGACGATCGCGACATTCACCGTATCGTCCATTTTCTCGAACGCTTCGTCAGCATTCACGGCCGTGATCACTCTGACGCCTCCCGGTCGACGCCATGCCAGGGGCAAGAGTTCCTCCATCACCGCAAGATAGAGCGGGTCATCATCGACAACGAGGAGCGTAACCCCGCCCACGGAAGCCAGACGAGCAACGACCGACGTATCATCGAGCTCTCGCCTGGAGTCTGCTCCCAACCCGGCACCACGGCCGTCAGAGGGCAATTCCATCTCGTCTGTTCTGACCCTCAACATCGATGATGACGGCAGACTCATCGAGAACCGTGTGCCGGTTTCGCGATCCGACTCACACCACACGTCTCCACCGTGGTCGTTGACGATTTTGCGAACGATTGCCAGACCAAGCCCTGTGCCCTGCTTCTTTCCTTGCGTAAAGAAACGGTCAAACAATCCTTCAATACGCTCTGGAGGAATGTAACTGTTGGTGTTGCTGATGGTGAGCAGTGTCACCGACTCGGTCTGATGTGCCGAGGCCTCAAACGAAATCGTACCCGTGAGCTGCATCGCTTCGGCCGCGTTGCTCAGGATGTTGGCGATCACGCGCACAACTTTGCGCGGATCGACGGACAATCGATGCGTATGCTCGAGCGTGTACGAAAAGTGGATGTTGTCCGGAGCGGTGGCCGCGAACACATCCTTGACCGCAGCCGCGATCAACGGTGCAAGCTCGACATCTTCGAGCACGGGCTCGGCGTCTGAACCAATCTCCAAAATGTCCTGAATCATCCGATCGGCAGCGCTCGATGCACGACGAACGTCCGGGAGGTAGCGTGCTGCAAGGGCTCGTGCGCGCTCCGGTTCCTCGCTCGCTTCGAGGAGACCAAGAATACCCTGCATGAGCGACAGGGGACGTCGCACATCGTGGGCAAACATCTGAACAGCCTCGCCAAGCCCCCGCAGAACTGCGTCCTTGAGGCGAGTCTTTCGCATCAGATCTGCACTCTGGCGAACATCGACAAACTGCAGAAGCCCAGCTCCCTCGCGCCTGCGCACATTTCGATTGGCGCGCACGACAAACGGCACATGGATCAGCGGGATGAGCTGACGACTCTTCACGAGTTCGTGTGCGGCATCACTTCGACCATGACCGACGTCAAACAAACCCGATGGATCGAGGCACGACATCGGCGTTCGAACGTCTGCTGCGTGATCATGGAATACAGAGATCATCTCGACACAGGGTGTGTCGCGTGCCAGTGGCGACGGGTAGACATCGACCCGTTTGACGTCGAGTTGCCAGGATTCTGCGGCGATCCGCTGCAGTTTGTCCCACATGTGATCGGGAAACAGCGGGCTTCTGGCCGCGACGATCAACGCGAGGCGACCATCAAGATGCGGAGGACACTCCACAGGAAACGTGGCGTGAAGGGCATGTCCCCTCGGCACCAGAGTGGTCAACGGCGAGCGATGCCACAGAGACTTTCCGCCGAAGGCTTCGCTGACGGCACGTGCAAAGCGCGATCTCAGCTCCGCCGTGACCGGGACCGATTGTGGATGTGCGCGCAACACGAGACTCGTGCCAGCATCGAGCGGTCGGCAGATCTCGTCGGCGAGCAGCTCATCTGGCGGAGACTTCAACCGCGTGCCTGGATAAACCAGAGCATAGGGTTCGGCGCGAGTTGGAGCGCCAAAAACGGTGGGGTCGTCCAGCTCAGGTGCCAGGGCTTCCCAGCGGACACCCTGATATTGGCAGTCGCCCGCGTCGGGATGTGATTCGTGGACTGCAAGCAAAAGTCCGCGCGAGTCCTGCTCGACCGATTTCCACAGGCCACTGAAGCATGGCCGCCCATCGTGCCGAAGGCTCGTCTCCGGCATGGCAAGTCGCACCAGCAGGTCGTCGATGCGACGAATCAACTTCAACTCGAATCTGTAACGCGACACGGAGTAAATCGCGTAGCCGTGTTGCTCACCCTTGTCGCGCGCGATGTACTTGCCGAGCTGACTCACGGATTGCGGAAGCTTGCACACTCGCACAAGCGAAGCGACTGCGTCGGCAGCGGTGACTTCTGAACCGCAATGAAACATCAGCCCCTTGCGCAAAGTAAAACGCTGGGTCAGTCCGTCCAGCGAGAGGGAAACGGCCTCGAGAGCCTTGAGTCGCGTCGCTCCGTCCCCGGAAAGAGCCGTCAGACGGTCGGCACAGTTCTCAAGAAAGAGCTGATTTTCGAGGCTCAGCACGTCGAGATTTCCGCCGATGCTCGGCAGTGCCGGCGTGTACAACTTGAGCGTGGCCGTGTCGACCTTAGCGGTTGCCATGACGCCCTCCTTCGTCCGCAGGAACCAGTCGGTCGACCAGATCGCGCTTCAACATTTCAAGGGTCGCAAGATGCTTCGCGATGCTTGCAAGGACCTTGTCGCCACGCGCGTCTCCGGCGTAAGACGCCCGAACTTTGTCCGCCAGATACTTGAAACTGCGCACAGCACCAGCGACATCATGTTGGATCTGGGCAAGTTCTCCAGGATCACGCGCGCGGACCACGATGTGATGCGTACCGGCGCCGTCTGCCAACGCCGAGAACGCCTTTGCCACGGCCGGATCAGTGTCATCGTCTTTGGTGAAAAATTCGATCATGCGCTAGACCTTCAGCGACTCACGTTGACGATGCGAGCGAGATCATCTCGATGGACAAGATCTTGCTCGACGAGCTGACGCAACTTCACGGCCAATGTCGACTTCGGGATGCCGGTGACTCGCGCCACGTGCCGAACGCTCACCTTGCCGTGCACGGCAGCTTCGCGGCGCAGGACGGCGAGCAGCAGATTTCCGGTGAGGCGTTCGAACGTTGGCAACTCACCGTCCCAACTGAGTCGAATCTCGCGCGCGAGCACAGATGGTTTGTCGGATCCGGCCTTGGCGTGCAGCGCTGCGCGCTCATCCAGTCTTTCGTCGGGTGAAATCTCAAGCTTGTCCCACAGCCATTTCGGAATCGAAAGCGGGGTCAGAAGGCGACCAACTGCTAGCTCGGTCATGGCGCGCAGACAGTTGCGCAACTCGCGGACGTTACCCTCGCGCCAATGATACGACGCGAGAATCTCCAACGCACTGTCCGATACGGCGTAGGGCCCGCCCGACATCTGCTTCGCGAAGAAACCAATCAGCTCGGCAAACTCGTCCATTCGCTCCCGCAGCGGCGGCAGCTCCAGACTCGCTTCGCACAGGCGTTGCCAGAGGTCCTGACGAAACTTCCCGGCCGCGATCAGAGTTTCGATCTTTTCGTTGGTGGCAGAGAGCACCTTGATGCGAACGCGTCGTTCCTGCGTCCCACCAACTTTGCGAACAACGTGATTCTCGAGAACTCGCAGGAGTGCGACTTGAGCGGCGCCTGAAAGAGTCGCGACTTCATCGAAGAAAATCCAACCGCCATCCGCCTGTTCGATGAGACCAATCTTGTCACTGGTCGCGCCCGTAAACGCGCCGCGCACGTGGCCGAACAGTTCGCTTTCCAGAAGAGACGGCGCTATGGCGCCGCAGTTTACCTTGATGAACGGCGTCCCCTTGGGCAGATGCGCAGCGAGCAGCTCTGAGACCATCTCCTTGCCCGTACCGGACTCACCGCGCACATGGACGGCAGACACCGCGGAGTCCGCGATTCGCGACAAACGCATCGCGACTGTTTTCATCGTCTTGCCGACAGCACCCGGCGATCCCGGCGCACGGGCAGAGGCTTTGCCCGAAACCTCCGGTGCGCTCGTCGCCCGGATCTTCCACGTGCCGTAAAGTCGCAGCGCCAACTCGCGCTCGTCGCTGCCCTTGAAAATGAAGTCATCGGCTCCGGCGGCGAGGCAGTCCGACACAAGCCCGACACCGCGCAAATCCGAACACATGAAGACGAGCGTTCCCGGGCTCGCAACTTTCGTCCGTTTGACGAAGTCTTGCCCCGTCATCCGCCCACCGACATTGACGTCGAGCACAGCGATGTCCGGCGTCGCGCGCGCGAGCGCCGCGAAGAATTCCTCCTCGTTGTCGACCGACTCGATTGCGACGGGGACATCGAGAGGCGCACGCGCAAGCGTCGCGGCGAACTGCTCCAGGTATAGGGCGTCGTCGTCGAGATGCAAAATCTTGAGGGTCGATTCCTTCATGTATTTGGCACCTTACGCGACAGCTGGGCCGTTTGTCCAGATACAGGACAGGCGGTCGGATTTAGGCCATTGCTGTGTCCCGAATCCGGCCAATCTGGCTCCACCCACGTCATAACACATTGATTTTCAACAATTAAATATCTGGCACGTCCGGTGCTCAGTCTAAAGCGTTCACGTAACCCCATCTCTGTCAGGGAGGACACCATGACCAAGAGAATCGTGATTCAGGTCATCAAGAAAGTCAGAGCAAAAGGTCGAACCTTTTTCTCCTTCAAGGAACGGCAAGCATTCGACATCGAACGCGAGTGCATGAAGGCGAACGCGAAGGTCGCACTCACATGGATCTCAGTCGCCAACGGACTCCGCTAACCACCCGTCAGGGAGCGTTTCATGTTTTCTGGAATCAAAAAATTGTGGCGAACGTTGCTGTTCGGTGACGTGACGCCACTCATTCGCCTCGGTTGCCGCAAAACTCTGCAAGTCGAAGACCTTCCAAACTTGCCTGCCTCACTCACGCCCGAAGGGGCGACCCGCTGGTTTTCCTCGATCAACCTCGACGGCCCGTGGCGGCTGCTCGCGAGCATCCTGGTGGCGCCCGGCCGCCAGATGCTCGCGGTTCTCGCGATGGTGACTGCACTCATCGTGACCGGGATTTTCGTTCCGGTTGCGATGCACTCCCTGATCGAACAGCTCGGAGAGCTGACCGCCGGGCGGGGATCGCTCTGGGTTGGTCTCGGATTGACGGCGCTGTTTGCCGGCGCGATGGCGAGCCGCGCCATCCTCCTCCAACACTACTTCGACGGCATCCTGAAGATGGAGCAGCTGATCATCAGCGGACTCAATACAAGAATCTACGCCCATGCGCTGCGTCTCACGCGAGCTGCACGCAGGCACAAACCGGTTGGCGACATTGTCAACCATATGGGCACCGACACCGATGCCGTCGCAGAAGCGCCAATCGTCACAGCCGAGATCTACTACGGCATCGGCATCATCGTCGGCGTCACGATCGCGGCATACCAGTTCATCGGTCCTGCAGTGTTCGCCGCTCTAATTACGCTCGCCGTTTTTGCGCCCATCTGCCATCACATCGCCAAACGCTTTGTCGTCCACGATGACGAAATCATGAAACACCGCGATCAGCGCGTCAGCCTGATGTCGCAGGTCGTTGCTGGCATCCGTGTTGCAAAGTTTCTGGCATGGGAATCACAACTCGAAAGGCAAGTCGGCGCTGTTCGTGCGAAGGAAGTGGCCGAGCGGCGAAAGCTTGCCTGGGCTTTGTCGTGGTCCGTGCTTGTGTTTCTCGGTGCACAGACGCTTGCCCACGTGGCGGCATTGGGGACTTACATATGGTTCGGCGGCGACACGATGCGACTCGATGCTGCCACCGTCTTTGCGGTCATCGCGCTCTTCGACATGTGGCATCACCCGTTCGCGAACCTGACAAACTACATCGCCGACCTCGCGGCCGCGAAGGTGAGCGCTGGTCGGCTCATCGACTATTTCAGGGAAGAGACCCGCCCGGTGGACGAACGACGAATCAACGGAACCGATGTCCCCGGTCTTTGTCTCGCGAACGTAACCGTGAAGGCGGACGAAACTGCGCTGCTCGAAGACTGGAACTTCGCGATCGAGCCAGGCAAGGCGGTCGCTCTTGTTGGCCCAGTTGGTGGTGGCAAAACGACACTGCTGATGACGCTTCTCGGCGAAACGAATCATCACGGCACGGTCGAATGGTCTGGACTCAGTGCGGGAGAACGACCACGCATTGCGTGGGTGCCCCAATCGGCCTACGTCATCAACGGCACGGTCAAGGACAACATCCTGACCCAGCATCAAAGCGCTGGGAACCTGGCGGCGACGGGACGACAAGACGTGGTGGACCACGCCGTTCGTCTGGCGGCATTTGGACCAGATCTCGCTGCACTACCAAACGGACTCGCAACCGAAATCGGCGAACAGGGCATCAACCTCTCCGGCGGCCAGAAGCAGCGGCTGTCACTTGCTCGCGCTGTGGCAACCTCGCCGACGGTCGCGCTCCTCGACGATCCATTCTCTGCCGTGGACAAACATACGGAAGAATTGATTGCGAAGGAGCTTCTGTTTGGTGCCTGGCGGGGGATCACGCGCATCGTCGCAACTCACCGCCTCGATACACTTGGACTGTTCGACACGGTCGTCTTCGTGTCGGGCGGCAGGATTCAGGCGGTTGGGCATCTCGACGACCTGCTGCGTTGGTCGCACGACTTCCGCGCATTTCATGCGGAACACAAAGCTGGCGTTGTGCAGTCGACGCGGGTTGCCGGGGAGTCGCACGCGACCGTGGCATCGACAGAACCATCTGATACCGAAACTGCTGGAGACAAGAACTGCGGCAAGCTCACCATTGCTGAGGACCGCGAGGAAGGCAGCGTTGCCGCGGCGATCTACGGCGACTACCTCAAGACACTCGGGGGCAGCCGCAAGGGCGTTGTACTGCTGGGTCTGGCAACTCTGATTGTCGGACTTCTGCCACTCGCGCAGAACCACTGGCTCGCGACGTGGACACGCACTGGCGACCACAGTTCGGGATTGATCGGGTTCACAGTTCTTGGAGTTGCTGCGTTGCTGGCAGCATTCGGCCGACATCTGATCTGGGGTTTGCGCGCCATCGGAGCAGGCACCAGGTATCACGACCAGGCACTCCATGCATTGCTTCACACAGAGGTGCGATTTTTCGACGTCAACCCGGTCGGAAGAATCCTCAATCGATTCTCTTTCGACGTGGACGCTGTTGAAAAGCACATGGCGTCGTCCTTCGAGCAGATGGCCTACGCCTGCGTGAGCGCGGCACTGACGATGGCTTTGATCGTCGCTCTGTCGCCGTGGACGCTTCTGGTCCTTGTGCCGTCGGTTCTCGCATTCCACAAACTTCAGCAGGCTTATCGCCAGTCGGCACGTGAGACCAAGCGCCTCAACTCGATCACGCGCTCGCCGAGGTTTGCGCACTTCAAGGAAACGCTGGAAGGGCTCGACACAATTCGGGCGCATGCCAGAGAGGAAGCGTTCTCGCGGCGCTTTGACGTCGTGTTGACCGCAAACCAGCGCAGCTTCCGTGCGATGACGCTGGCCAATCGCTGGTTCTCCTCGCGCCTGCCACTCTATACGGCCGTCGTCACAGTCGTATCTGTGGGCGCCATCGCATTTGCAGCGCGAGAGGGAGTGATCGACGCCGCGTCGGCAGGCCTTCTGCTCTTCTACAATTTTCTCTTCACCGACCACCTCAACTGGGCGGTGCGCGCATTCAGTGAGGCTGAGTCGCGCCTCACGTCAGTCGAGCGCCTGCGCCACTATAGCAAGCTTGCGCCGGAGATCGATACACTACGCACGCCGGCGGAGTTGCCGGTCGGCTGGCCCAGTCACGGACAGGTTACATTCACTGGCGTCAAAGCCAGGTACGCCGCGCACCTGCAGAATGTCCTGCGTGGAGTTGACTTCACGATTCCTGCTGGAGCGAAGGCCGGAGTCGTTGGTCGCACAGGGGCAGGAAAGAGTTCGCTGATCCAGGTGCTCTATCGGTTTGTCGAGCTTTCGGAAGGATCGATCACGATCGACGGCATCGACATCGCGGCGGTTCCGAAGGAGAGACTGCGGCGCGCATTGGCGATCATCCCGCAAAACCCGACGCTCTTTCTTGGGACGCTGCGCGACAACCTTGATCGTTTTGGTTCGTACACCGACCCGGAGATCTGGCGCGTGCTGGAAAAGGTTCAGATGGCAGAACTTGTCAGAGGATTGCCAGGTGGCTTGAACGCAGCCGTGCTCGAGGGCGGCGCCAACTTCAGCGAGGGACAAAAGCAACTGCTCTGCCTCGCACGGGCGCTGCTGTCAGATGCCCGCGTCATCATTATGGACGAAGCAACGGCCAGCGTTGACGTTGTCACGGATCAGATTATCCAACGTGCCATCGAGACGGCTTTTCATGATCGAACATTGATCGTGATCGCACACCGACTGGG
>Ga0169931_10008525_pt1 | contig 14941 bp, 16 predicted proteins | sample Kivu_15m_20L_FD_129675 | JGI IMG/M metagenome (GOLD analysis project Ga0169931, IMG submission 129675) | Freshwater microbial communities from Lake Kivu, Western Province, Rwanda to study Microbial Dark Matter (Phase II) - Kivu_15m_20L... | ecosystem: Environmental > Aquatic > Freshwater > Lake... | reverse complement strand
TCCGGCGATGATTCTGGGCGCCGCGTTCTTCGGCAAGACGCGCCTCATTGATAATTTGAAACTGCACGAAGAGGACTGACGATGCGACGAACGCTGGTGTGGCTGGGTGTGTTGGCGCTTTGGGCTTGTGGTGAGGGCTCTGGCGATGCGCCGGGCACGATGAACACCGGAGGCACATCCGGGGCCGGCACGGGCAGCGGCACGGGCGTTGGAAGCGATCCGCAGACGAAGCCGGGCACCGATGCTCCAGGCAACGCCTCGGGCGGTTGCACGATTCCGCCGGAGGCCAGGCCCGCCGAGGCATCGTCGCCGCGAACCGTGGTCGGTGATGGGTCGGCTGCAAGCTGTACCGGTGCGGCCTTTGTCACCGCCGTCGCCAAGGGTGGGATCATCACCTTCAACTGTGGTGCAGATCCCGTCACGATTACCCTCTCCGAGACCGCGAAGATCTTCAACGACACCGGGCCCGAGATTGTGATTGATGGCGGGAACAAGGTGACGCTTTCGGGTGGAGGCAAGGTGCGCATCCTGTACATGAACACCTGTGACCAGGCACAAAAGTGGACGACCGCGAAGTGCGACAATCAGGATCATCCGCGACTGACGATTCAGAACCTGACCTTCGTGGATGGCAGCGCCAAGGGCGACAAGACCTTGAAGGGTGGTGGCGGCGCGATCTATGCCTCGGGCGGTCGTTTGAAGATCCTCAACAGCCGCTTCTTCCACAATGTGTGTGACGATACCGGCGCCGACGTGGGCGGCGGTGCTGTGCGCGCCTTTCAGCAACACAACAATCAACCGCTGTACGTCGTGAACAGCACCTTCGGTGGTGCCGAAAAGGGCCAGGAGAACATCTGCAGCAACGGCGCAGGTCTGTCGGCCATCGGCGTCTCCTACACGGTCATCAACAGCGTGTTCATCGGAAACAAGGCCATCGGCAACGGGGCGAATCCTGCGAAGGCCGGAACCCCAGGGGGAGGCTCGGGCGGCGCGATTTACAACGACGGCAACGAGTTCACCCTGTCGTTGTGTGGCACTCGCATCGAGAACAACAGCGCCAACGAGGGTGGCGGCGCGATCTTTTTCGTCAGCAACAACCGCTCGGGCTCGCTGATCTTGCGCGATTCGACGCTGAAAAATAACCCCAGCAAGGGTTTTGAGACCTCCGGCTATCCGGGGATCTTCGTGCTCGACAAGGACAACAAGCCCGAGCTCATCAATTCGACGGTGCAGTGACCGTCTCGAGCGTGCGCAGCTTGAGGTTGCGGAAGAGAACAGGCGAGCCATGCGCCTGCAGGCAGAGGTGTCCGGTCGGTTGAACGCCAAACGCAGGCCACTGTGCGAACTTGCTCTCGCTGACCTTGCGTTTCCAGTCTTCACTGCCGAGCTCGTGTCGCACCGCGAGCGCGCCATTTAACCAGTGCTCAACCTGTGAACCGCGAACCAAGATGCGGCCCTGATTCCAGGTCCCCGGCGGCCTCGGTTTCACCGCCGGCGCATCGAGCCCGTAGTTTGCGGCCGTGGTTTGATTGACGTGGATATCCTTGTGCGTCGATTCGTCGAGGATCTGGTACTCGGGGCCGGACTCGTAGGAGCGATGTTCTGTCTCGACCACGCGGTACATCACACCGCTGTTGCCACCCGGCGCCAGGTTGAACTCGAAGCGCAGATCGAAGCTCGCGTGGGTTGTGTCGGTGACGAGGTCAGGGCCCTCACCCGAGCCACGAAGCGCGCCCTCCACGACAGTCCAGTCCGGAGGCACGGTGGTCATCTGATAGCCGCGCCATCCCGCGGTGGTTATGCCGTCAAAGAGCAGCACAAACCCCTCGGCCTTCTCGGCGTCCGTCAGGGCATTGTGTTGTGGCGCCTGCTCCGTGACGGGTTGTTCCGAATGTGCGCAGCCGACCGCGAAAAGCGCGATGAACAGAACAGGTCGGAGGGGGGTCAGGCGGTTGCTTGAAATTTGCATCTGGTACTATCCTGTCATGGCCAGAAAGAGAAAGCCAGCGGTCCCAGTTTTTTCATGAATCTGGCGATACCATTGGTGAGCCCTTGTCCTTTTTCATCGATCACAACTGCCCGCAGTGCGGCGCGCCGATCCAGTTCGAGGAGGCCGAGCGGCTGCTCGTTTGTCCGTTCTGCAAGGTGCGCAGCTTCATGGTTTCGGGCCGCTACCTGCGCACGATGTTCATGCCGCAGGTAGGGGGCGAGTCCGTGATCTTCGCCCCCTACCTCCATTTCAAGGGCAGCATCTTCTTTCAGCGCGCCGAGGCGCTCGAGCACAAGCAGTTGCAGATCACGCCGCTTGGAATGGTCTCGCAGGTCTTGCCACCCAACCTGGGTTGGAAGACGCAGACCCAGCGCTTGAAGATCGTGGCGGACATTCCGAATGCCACGTTTCTCCGCTTCTCGCGCAAGCCAGGGGAGCTCCTTTCGGAGGCGCTCGTGCCGGCGGTAGGCGCGGCCACGCGGCAACACCACTTCATCGGCGAGACGATGAGCCTGCTCTACTTTCCGATGGTGGTCGTCGGCGGTCTGCTGAAAGATGGGATCACCGGTGAAGCCCTGGCGCGCCTGCCCGCGAATTTCACGTTCGGGAATCAGTCTCTCGACGCTGCGCCCAGGCCGGAGCTGTCGTTCCTGCCGACGCTGTGTCCACACTGTAGCTCCCCGATGCAGGGAGAGGGCCAGAGCATCGCGCTTGTGTGTGTGAACTGCCACTCAGCCTGGGAAGCCGTGCAGGGGCAGCTGGTTCGCCGTTCCGTGGAAACCGCGGTGGTGCCCGATTCGCGCTCGGTTGCCTACTTGCCGTTCTGGAAGATGAACGTGACGGCTTCGGCTGAAAAAGACGTGATGACGCACGCGGGGTTCGCGCGGCTGACGGGCAAACGTCCCGTGACCCGGAAGTCCGACGACGCGCCGGTATCGTATTACGCACCCGCGTTCAAGGTCCGAGCCAAGAGCTTGCTCAACCTGGCGTCTCGTCTGACGTTTTCACAGTTTGATTTCCCGACCCGTCCGGGCGCTCCACGCGGACTTCATCATCCCATCACGATGCCATCGCAGGAGGCGATCGAAACGATCCCGATCGTCCTGGTCGAGCTGGCCTACAACAAACGCGACTTGTTCGTACGGATGACGACGCTGACCTCCGAGGTTGCAGCCCCATCGCTGGTCTTTTTGCCCTTTCATCCCGTTGGGGGGCAGCTGGTCGAGGTGCATACGCGCCTTGCGATCGAGCCGAAGACCGTTGATTTCGGGCGCTACCTTTAGCGCTCAAACCCGTTTCAGGATGCCCTGGCCAGCTTGTCGGCAAGCGGCATCCGATAAAAACGACGCAGCTCTTGCATCACGTCGGTGCGGCGCGAGGTCGCAAGAAGTCGTCGTTCCAGGGTCCTCGTGAAGCGGCTGGCGGATTGATTCGCAACACGATAGCGATCCAGCTCGTCGCCCGAAAGGCTCTCGTCGAACTGCACGCTGTGAAACAGCTGCGTGTGGACCTGGCGCACGTCGCGCTCGGGTTCCTTGCAGGAGAAAAGGCAGACCGCGAACTTGTCGACCTCGGCCTGCAATTCAAGCTCAAGCGCGCTCACCGTGCGATCGCTTGCGGCACAGTGAGACACATAGACGAAGTGGCTGACGCCCTCGATCGCGAGGCAAAAATCGCCGAAGTTTCGATGATCGAGCTGCTCCGCAGGATCGTGGTGTTCCAGGTTGTCGAGGACCTCGGGTGCGAGGAACAGCCCGAGGCCGACCTCACCGTCATCGTGGGTCACAATGAGCTGCTCGCGGGGTCGCCGCTCTGCCGTGTCTGCCAGCATCTGTTCTCGCTGCGACTCGCCGAGCACGAAATCGTGCACGTCCGCATAACCATCGAGCCGGTACAGGGTTTCGATTCCGCGTTGCAGGCGCTGCAGCACCGAGGGGCTGCGCGGCGCGCTCACCTTCATTGCAATCCGTTCGGCTTGCCCACGGCGGTCACGCCGAGCGCGGCAAGGCGGGCGTGGGCCCAGCGGCTGCCGGTGCGCTGCCACCGCTCGTAGAGCTTCACCACGTCCCGCGGCGAGCGCTCTGGATTCCAGCGCGCGTTGATGGCGGCGAGCACCCGGACAAAGCCGTCGAACTTGTTCGAGAGCTCGGCGAAGACCGTGTGATTGGCGCCCGTCGCCTGACCGGCGAGGATGCCGTACGCCGACTCGCCCATCGACATGTAGTAGTCCACCCCGACGGCGCCGTTTTCGAGTCGCTCGGCGAAGAAGCCCGACAGGAAAAGGGAGGTGTCCCCGATGTCGCGCAGGCTCTCCCGGCGTTGCTCGGGGGGAGCGTCAAGCGCCCCGTAGAGCCGCAGGCACAGGGGCGATTCGTCGATGTTGCGCTGGACGTAGCCAGTCAGAAGCTGGACGAGGTAGTTCTCGGTGTCCCGGGCGGGGCTGAGCGCCGCCTCGGTGCAGGCCCGGTCCACGTGGGCCTCGAAGAACTCGTTGATGGATGGGTTCAGGTCCATGGAAAATGCCTCCTGGTTAAACCGTCAATCGTCGCTTTCTCGTTTCGAATATCTTGTTGGATCCATCGGCCAAAACCAAGAAAACACCAGTTAAATTATATGTTTACGTCGTGTAAATGCACCCGGAAACAATTGGCAGACGCGCGGCGGGATTGCCAACAAAGTGGGCTAACCCGTTGACGCTCAAAGCATCGTGCTTACGTTGGCGGCTTGGCAGTCGACGACCTCGACTGCTAAAACCAATGACCCGGAATCATCCGATTCCCAACCCTTGCCCCAGGCCCGGGGCCACCATCGCAGGAGAAGACCAATGAAAGTTAAGCCGCTTTACGACCGCGTGCTCATCCGCCGCGTCCAGGAAGAAGAGAAGACCAAGGGCGGAATCATCATTCCGGACAGCGCCAAGGAAAAGCCGGCCGAGGGCGAGGTTATCGCCGTGGGCGCCGGACGCGTCACGGACAAGGGTGATTTGCAGGCGCTGCAGGTCAAGAAGGGCGACCGCGTCCTCTTCGGCAAGTACAGCGGCAACGAGATCAAGATCGACGGACAGGAACACCTCATCCTCAAAGAGGACGAGATCCTTGGCGTGCTCGAGAAATAGTCGTTTCCAAAACCATTTCGTAACACGGAGAACACATCATGGCCGCCAAAGATATTCTTTTTGATACCAAGGGCCGCGAGCAGATCCTCGCTGGCGTGAACATCCTGGCCGACACCGTCAAGGCGACGCTCGGACCACGTGGACGCAACGTCGTCATCGAGAAGTCGTGGGGCTCGCCCACGGTGACCAAGGACGGCGTGACCGTCGCCAAGGAAATCGAGCTCGAGGACAAGTTCCAGAACCTCGGTGCCCAGATGGTCAAGGAAGTTGCTTCCAAGACCTCGGACATCGCTGGCGACGGCACCACCACCGCCACCGTGCTCGCACAGGCAATCTTCCGCGAGGGCGCGAAGATGGTTGCTGCTGGCCACAACCCGATGGATCTGAAGCGCGGCATCGACAAGGCCGTCGTTCGCATCGTCGAGTCGCTCCAGAAGCTGTCCAAGCCCACCAAGGGCGCCAAGGACATCGCTCAGGTTGGCACGATCAGCGCCAACGGTGATACCTACATCGGCAAGCTCATCGCCGAGGCGATGGAGAAGGTCGGCAAGGAAGGCGTCATCACGATCGAGGAAGCCAAGTCGATGGAGACCACGCTCGACGTCGTCGAGGGTATGGAGTTCGACCGCGGCTACCTGTCGCCTTACTTCGTGACCGACGCGGACCGCATGGAGGTTCGCCTCGAGGATCCCTACATCCTCATTCACGAGAAGCGCGTTGCGAGCATGAAGGATCTCTTGCCCGTTCTCGAGCAGGTTGCTCGCGCTGGCAAGCCGCTGCTCATCATCGCAGAAGAGGTCGAGGGCGAGGCTTTGGCCACGCTCGTCGTCAACAAGCTGCGTGGCACGCTCAACGTTGCTGCCGTCAAGGCCCCGGGCTTTGGCGATCGCCGCAAGGAGATGCTGAAGGACATCGCCATCCTCACGGGTGGTCAGTCCATCACCGAGGATCTGGGCATCAAGCTCGAGAGCGTCACGCTCAAGGATCTCGGTCGCGCCAAGAGCGTCGTCATCGACAAGGACAACACGACCATCGTTGATGGCTCGGGCAAGAAGGCCGACATCGAGGCTCGCTGCAAGCAGATCCGCAATCAGGTCGAGGAAACCACCTCGGACTACGATCGCGAGAAGCTGCAGGAGCGCCTCGCGAAGTTGGTTGGCGGCGTTGCCGTCATCAACGTCGGTGCTGCCACCGAGACCGAGATGAAGGAGAAGAAGGCACGCGTCGAGGACGCGCTCAACGCCACGCGCGCTGCGGTGGAAGAGGGCATCGTTCCTGGCGGTGGTGTTGCTCTCGTTCGCTGCGTGAAGGATCTCGACAAGCTCGAGGGCCTGAGCGTGGAAGAGAACGTCGGCGTCAGCATCGTTCGTCGCGCCGCTGAAGAGCCCTGCCGCCAAATTGCCGCCAACGCCGGCAAGGAAAGCAGCATCATTGTTCAGCGCGTTCGCGAAGGTAAGGCTTCGTTCGGCTACAACGCCGCGACCGACACCTTCGAGGACCTCATCGAGGCCGGCGTCATCGACCCGACCAAGGTGGTGCGCTCGGCACTGCAGAACGCAGCCTCTGTGGCTTCGTTGCTCATCACGACCGAGGCGCTCATCGTTGAGAAGCCGAAGAAGGAAGAGCCCGCGCCGGCCCCCGGTGGCGGCGGTGGTCACGACCACTAGTCCGAAAACGTAACACATCTGTGTTGCGAAAAAGCCCGGTCCGCTGCAAGGCGAGCCGGGCTTTTTTATTTTGGAGGTTGCCGGGGACGGCACCGGGCGGTGACTGAAAATTCAGCCCACGTCGCCGGCGTCCACCCACTCGCGATTGCCACCGGCCTTCTTGGCCCGCGCAAGCGCCGCCTCGCCTCGTCGCAGCGTCTCCTCGAGGTTCTCCTGACCCCGAAGGTGCTCGACGACACCAATGCTGACCTGCGCGTACAGGGGCAGGGGGCCCGTGCCGCCCGGGTGCTCGATGTCTCCGAGGCGCTTGCGCAGTCGCTCGGCGACCTCGCCGGCGTTTTGCAGGGGCGTGTCCGGCAAGAGCGCCGCAAACTCGCCGCCCTCAAGTCGTCCGAGCAGATCGGTTGTGCGCAGGTCGTCTATGGTCTCGCTCGCGATTCGCTTGAGCACAGCGTCTCCCACGCTGTCTCCACACTGCTCGTTGATGGTGCGCAGGTGATCGACGTCGACGATCAGGAAGGACGTGGCACCCGACGTTCGCCACGAGCGTGTGATTTCTTCTCGCGAGCGTTGCAGAAAGTGTTGTCGACTCATCGTGCCCGTCAGCGAATCGGTCGTGGCGAGTCGCAAGAGCTCGTTCTCAAGCTGTGCGCGCCTCGACATGTCCCGCATGACCAACACGACGCAGCGCTGAGACTGAACGGCCATGGGCGATAGCGTGATTTCAACCGGAAACTCGGCGCCCGTGCTGCGCCGACAGCGCAGGGTGATAGGGGTCGCGAGCACGCGCGACTCGGCTTCGGGAGCGCGCTCGTCGACAAGCAGCGGCGCCATGGCCTGTGCGAGATTCGCCCGTCCATCCTCATCGGAGCAGAGATCCAGCACGGGTTGTCCGCGCATCTCGTCCGGGAAAAACTCGAACATGCCCACTGCAGCGCGGTTCCAGTAGAACACCCGCGCATCCGAGCCGACCATGGCGACCGCATCGGTCACGAGCGCCTCGACCACGGTTGCCAGATCGTGTTCAGCAGGTTGTGGGAGTGGGGATTGAGGGCGATTCGAGTCGGGCACGACCCGGGGAGTATCTCACGGTGCTGGCCGGGACCAACCGATTCAGGCGTTTTTCTCTTTGTGCGGAAACCAGGGCCGCGTCGAGTCCGACCACTCAGACGACCAGGCCGAGCGCGGCTCATCGAGCAGACCGAGCAACGTGTTGATGTCGTTCTGGAAGCCGACCACACCACGCAAGTCGTCTCGACTCACGATGGCCTCTCGCACGCCGGAGGCGGAAACGATGGCGCGTGCGGCGATGGCGCCCGGGGTCAGCGGCTCGCGCGGCAATGGTGGCGGTGTGGACACCCTCGGTCGTGCTGTAGCTGTCATTTGCATTTGCGCCTCCATTTCCACGTTTAATGCCCCATCCCTTCCAATCAACGACATGGCGACCCCCCTGGACGAATTAATCTACCTAGCAATTGTTGTTCCAATACCGCCGCTTTGTGACGAACTGGGCAACCTACTGAAACTATTCCGTTAACTTGCGCGCCTGCAGATGACGCACAGCGAGGCACTCTTCAAAGTGTGTCGCTGACGCCACGGCAGGTGTCGCCAGAGTAAGACGCAGGTGCGTCTGCTTTCGGCTCTAAATGCAGCGCGTTGCTGCCTGTGAAAGTGTCTTCAGTACGGTTTCTGACCGTTGAAGTTGCCGGCCGGGCTGTAGTTGCAGACGACCGTCTTGCGAAACTTCAACGCGGCGCAATCGTAAAGGACGCAGCCGACCTTCTTGGTGTTGCGCCAGACCACCTGCGTGTAGTGACCGCAGACCTTGCCTTGCGCGCAGGTGTTGTTGGCGTAGTTGTAGTCGGCCTTCTCGGCGATCCAGCTGTTGGTGGCAGCAACGCCGGTCGCGTTGGCCGTGGAGCCGTAGATGTTTTCGCCCACGCTGCCGCCGGCATAGCCGACGTTGTTGGGCAGGCCCGTGTTGTGATCGATGAGCCCCATGGGTGCCTTCGCGTCCACGCACTTGCTGGCCCAGGTCTGCGCGACCTGTGCGAGTGCGGGATCCCAGACGAGCTCCGGGATGTTGTTCTTGCGGCGCTCGGCATTGTGCGCCTCAAGCGTGCCCGCGAGGTCTGGCGGCTCTCCGGAGCCGGAGCCGGTTCCACCGGTATTGGGCGCGCCACCGGTATTGGGCGAGCCGCCCGATTGAGCGGCACCAACGGTGCCTTGCATGCCGCCGCTGCTGGTGGTGCCTCCGGTCGCGTTGTTGCCGCCGGTGACCGCGCCACCGCTACCCAGGGCGCCACCGCTGCCGTTAATCGAATTGCCACCGGTGCCGACGGTACCCACGGCTCCACCGGTTCCGCCCGTCGTATCGCCTGCTCCGCCCATACCACTGTGGCCGTCACCGTCGCCGCAGCCTGTCGCGAGCCAGGCGCTCAGCAGAAACACCGCTCCAACCTTGCCTATCGATTTGTGGCTCATGGTCATCTCTGCTCTGTTGGAGTTGCCGGATCGTGAAAATCGCCAAAAAAATGCCAGCGGTTCAGCGCTCCGTGACGAAAAGGTCAGCGCGCGCCGGCCGGACCGAAGGTGATCGAGATGAGCAGGTTGGCGTTCGGTGCGCCCGCGACGCGACTGCCGTTCAGCTTGGCCGTTGTACATTCCGCCAGCCGATCGTCGCCGACCGAGCTGAGCTGCATCCGGGGATTGCGCAGGGTCGCGTCCTTGCCGACCTCGACCTCGACCACCAGCTTGCCGCGCGCACCGGGGCGGGTCTTGAGCGCATCCTCGTAACAGGCCTGGAAAGCGGAGCCGAGGGCACGGGCTGCGTTGGCGACGTTGTCCGGCAGCGCAACGCCATCGGCGCGGGACACATCGGTGACCGAGGCCTTCGGGTTCGCGACGGGCTGTGTTTGCGCCATGACCTGTGCGAAGGCGTCGGTCTCGAAGCGGGCGAGCGTCGCGCCCTGTCCCCCGATGAGGTAAGCCGCGAGGAGCTCCGCGTTTTGTCGTACGATTCCTCCGCCCATGCGCGTGCAAAGGCCCTTGCGGACATCGGAGAACGCCGGGCGGAACACGATTCGCAGCACAAGGCCGTTTTCCTCGTGCATCTTCAAGAGACGATCGGCCGCCGCTGCGCCGAGGGGAAAGGCGACGGTTTCTCCGCCACCCGAGGTGTAGATCTCCGCCCCTTCATCGACAAGAAAGCGGGTCCCGCGCAGCGCGAGTCGCTCGTCGTTGATGTTGTAGCCGTTGAAAAAGAATCCGGCCGATGGCACGTCGATCTGGTAGCGGGCGGTCTCGGCCTGCGCGCGATGGGACCGATGCGCTTCCCGGGCGCGTGCGACCTCGACGTCATTGCCCGTGAAGGTCATTTGGTCCTCGTCTTGAAGCGCATCGCACAGCGAGCGCAGCCCATCGCCACCCTGCAGCGCCGGTGCGGGGATATCGTTGGGCACGGTTTGCCTCGGCGATTCCGCATGTTTGTCGACAAACACCCGCTGTTCCACGGGTTCATCGGGAACCGTAGCACCGCCTTGTGCACATGCGGTGACCCCGGCGAGAACCGAAAGACACCACACCCCTTTGGATAGCGTTCCGAGCATTGGGTCTCAGGGTAAACGTCCTTGGGGGTGAGCGCGAAAAATTCTGTCGAACCTACATTCCCCCACGACGGTGTGTTCGTCCGTCATGTCGTTGACGCTGGGATAAGTGCCCACCGAAATAACGAGATTATCAATGGAGTTCTTGTGCTGTTTGTCGCCTGAGCCGTAACATGCCGTCCAAAGCTGTTCCGGCCTATGACCGAGAGGTCGAGGGCATTTTCCATTGAGGGGTGGACGAATGAACCGTACGGCGAACTGGATGGGCACGGGGATCGTGTTGGCGTTTGTCGCGTGTGGTGCGCCAGCGTCGCGTGAAGGAGGGCGTGTCGGGAGTGAGGCGCAAGGCGGAGGTGCCGGTGAGATGTCGTCCGGGAAGCAGGGCGGCTCTGGCGGTGGCACGCGGGCCGGTGGTTCGGGTGGAAAGGCTGGCACGGGTGGAACCGGTGGCGCTGCCTCTGCAACCGGTGGTGCGATGGGAACCGGTGGCGCGGCGTCGGCAACCGGTGGTGCGATGGGAACCGGTGGTTCCCCGCCTGTCACCGGTGGCGTTTCCGGGACGGGTGGCGCAACGGGAGGTGCCGGAGGAACCAAGGCGACGGGGGGCACGGGTGGTGCGGTGACGGGCGGCACGCCGGCCACAGGAGGTAAGGCGGCCACGGGAGGTGCAGCAGCGACCGGTGGTGTGGCTGCAACGGGCGGCGCGAATCAATCCTCCGGCCTTGAACGGCGCTTCGATTTCGAGGGCAGCACCGGTGGCTGGAAGGATTTGACGGGTGCCCGAATCGCCCAGTACACCCAGGTGACACCGATCGTGGACGGCGCCCGGAAGGTTCATGGCAACTCGGGCCTGAAATACACCTTCACGACGCAGCTCTCGGACAATCCGCGCCAGCGGGTGATCGGGGTGGTGGCGAGCGAGGTCGGCGAGATTTTACCCGGCAAGACCATCAAGATGAGCCTCTTTTTGCCCACGGGTCATCCAATCATCGAGGTGCAGGCCTTCATCCATCCCTTCTCCGGCGCGGGCTGCGCCGCCGGGTGGAACGCGGATAGGCGCACCGGTGGCCAACTGGTGGCCAACGCCTGGGCCGAATACAGCATCGTGATCCCCGCGAACTGGGGTGGCTGCGATCCGCTCGAGCTTGGCTTCTTCATGGTCTTTAACGCCAACTGGACGGGCGATATCTGGGTCGACAACGTGACCCTGCAGTAAATGATCGGCGTGGCTGTGACAGAGGTGGTTGCGGTCCCGGCCGCTGTTGGCCTAATGTCTTGCCCATGAAAGACAGAATCGAACAGGTGGCAGATCTTTTGCTCGGCGCCGCGTACGCGGACGAGAACCTGGATGGCTACGAGCGCGAGGCGGTCCTCGATCTCCTGAGCGACGTCCTTGGCGAGGATGAGCTGCCGGCCGCGCTCGAAAAACGGGTGGAAGAGTTCGATCCGGATGCGTTCGATCTTCGTGCTACGGTTGCGGTTTTCAAGGGTGATTCCGACACGACCAAGCGCAAGCTGCTTGAGCTCGTGGTCGCCGTTCACGAGGCCGACGAGGAGCTGGATCTGTCCGAGGACGAGTACGTCAAGGATCTCGCCCTGGCGCTCGGCTTGCCCGAAAAAGCCTACGCCGATCTGACCCTCGACGTGCAAATCGAGGATCTGCAGGCTGATCTCGCCGCCGTCCGCAAGGGCTAGCGGCTGCTGGCGCCGCGGGCGGTCCGGTGGATTGCCGGCATTCGCGGCGCAAGGGTTGCGCGATCCGATTCCGTGCGGCAAGCTGCCCCGCCGGAGGAACGTATGGCAAATCTCAAGGGTTCAAAGACGATCGACAATCTCAAGGCCGCCTTCGCAGGCGAGTCTCAGGCCAACCGCCGCTACCTGTACTTCGCAAAGATAGCGGACGTGGAAGGTTATCCGGAAATCGCGGGCAACTTCCGTGAGACCGCCGAGGGCGAGACCGGCCACGCGCACGGTCACCTCGACTACATCAAGCAGGTCGGCGATCCGGCAACGGGCTTGCCGCTCGGCGATACGCTGAAGAACCTCGCCGCCTCGGTGGCTGGTGAGACCCACGAGTACACGGATATGTACCCGTCGATGGCAAAGACGGCTCGCGAAGAGGGCTTCGCCGAAATCGCCGACTGGTTCGAGACCCTCGCGAAGGCCGAGAAGGCTCACGCCGGCCGCTTCCAGAAGCTGCTCGACGGCATCAAATAACCGACCCGATTCGGAAAACAAGGTGGGCTCGGTGTCGAATCACCGGGCCCATTTTTTTTGGAGTTCAGATGGCAACCAATATCTCCTACAAGCCCACCGAGGGACTGAGCTACGACCCCGGTGAGGAGAAGTACTGGGACGCAGGCGCCCTGAAGGGCGAGATCAACCGCGTCTTCGAGGTGTGTCACGGCTGCCGCATGTGCTTCAAGTACTGCGATTCGTTTCCGTCGCTCTTCGATTTCATCGACAACCGCCACGACGGACACGTGGAGAAGCTCAACGACGCGGAGATCAAGTCCGTCATGCAGCAGTGCTTTCAGTGCAAGCTGTGTGAGGTGCAGTGTCCGTACACGCCGCGCGACGGTCACGAGTTTCAGCTCGATTTTCCGAAGCTTGTGCATCGATACAACGCAATCGAGGCCAAGAAAAACGGCCTGTCCACCCGGGACAGGGTGCTGGGAGATCCCGACAAGGCCGGCATCGCCGCGCGCGCGAGCTTTGGCATGGCGAACAAGATGAACCGCGTGGGCGCGCACCGCTGGTTCATGGAGAAAACGCTCGGCATCCATCGCGACAAGCTGTTGCCGGATTTCGCGGACGACACCTTTGAGAACTGGGCGGCCGGCCGTGGCCTCATCACCGACGAGCCGGGTGGTGAGGTGGTGCTGTTTCAAACGTGTTACGTTCAGAACAACGAGCCGCAGATAGGGCAGGACACCGTCGAGGTGTTCAAGAAGAATCAGGTCGACATCCGCTGTGAAAAGGGGCTGCAATGCTGCGGCATGCCGGCCTGGGAGAGCGGCGATCTGGAGACGCTGCAGAAGCGGGCGAAGGCCAACCTCGATCGTCTGATGCCCTTTGTTGATGCCGGTGCCAAGGTGGTCGCCATCAATCCGACCTGCTCGATGATGATGCGACGCGAGTACCCGGAGCTGGTGGCGAAGGAAGAGCGCGAGCGCGCCGAGAAGCTGGCAAAGGCGGTCCAGGATCCCGGGGAATACCTGTGGTCGCTGCGACAAGAACCCCGGTTCAACACGCAATTCAAGAGCCATCCGGAGCAGGTTGCGTATCACGCACCCTGTCACCTGCGCGCGCAGGCGGTTGGTTTTCGCTCGCGTGATTTGATTCGCAAGTCGGGTGTGTCCGAGATCGGCAACGTGATGGAGTGTTGCGGCCACGACGGCACCTACGCGATGAAGACCGAGTTCTTTGAGGCCTCGGCGCGCATCGGCAAAAAGGCCTTCGAGGGCATGCAACGGGTGGGGGCCGAGGACGAATCGGGTGAGCCGATCCCGTCCAACGCCACCTGGGTGACGGACTGTCCGCTGGCGGCGATTCAATTCGAGCAGCACGCAGGTCAGAAGCCGCTGCATCCCATGTCCCTTTTGGCGCGGTCCTATCGCGGCGACGCGTTCCCGTCCAAGAACAAGCCGGAGAAGGAATAATCCATGCGCAAGGTAGAGCGGGCCGAGTTACTGGATTTCGCGACCTACGGTGATATTCGCGACGAACGTCGGCGAGCCGTGATGGAGATAAAGGCAAACCGACGCATTCACGTCAGTTCGGTCTTTACCTTCCTGTTCGAGAACACCGATACGGTTCGCTATCAGATTCAGGAAATGATGCGCGCCGAACGCATCGTGCGGGAGGCGCATATCGAGGAGGAGATGGCGGCCTACAACGCCATCCTCGGCGATGACGGCGAGCTTGGCTGTGTGTTGCTCATCGAGATCGAAGACGAGCAGGAGCGAGACCGTCTCTTGCGGGCCTGGCACGATCTGCCCCAGCATCTGTTCGTGCGAACGGACGACGGGCGATTGATTCGTCCCACCTATGATCCCGCGCAGATCGGCGACGAGAAGCTTTCGAGTGTGCAGTATCTGAAGTTCAAGGTTGGTGCGTCGATGCCGGTCGCGATCGGCGCAGATCATCCGGCCATCCAGGTTCAGATGGAGCTGAGTGAGCCACAGCGTCAGGCGCTGCTGGCCGACCTGAAGGCCTAGCGGGGGACCGTCGCCGACCGCGGGACCCGCGCGGTATAGCCCAACGGGTTCCGCTCGCAAAAAGTTCCATTCCGCCGTAGGGCGTCGCGCCGTCTGCGATTTGCAATCGTCATCGTGCTGTTGATAGCGGGCAGTGAAGGCGTCGGGGCATCGTTTTATCGATGGGTTGCCGTCAACCCACAACGGTCGCAAGCAGAGACCACGGAGCCGTCGGCTTTCGGCGAAGCACCGTTCAGGCCGTGCTGACGGCGTGCGGAGGAAACACCTGGGGCTCATTCAAGTCGTCGACCAGCGTCGCCAAGGAACGTTTGGGCGAATGGCGTCGAAATCTGTTAGACGTGTTG
>Ga0169931_10008524_pt1 | contig 14944 bp, 13 predicted proteins | sample Kivu_15m_20L_FD_129675 | JGI IMG/M metagenome (GOLD analysis project Ga0169931, IMG submission 129675) | Freshwater microbial communities from Lake Kivu, Western Province, Rwanda to study Microbial Dark Matter (Phase II) - Kivu_15m_20L... | ecosystem: Environmental > Aquatic > Freshwater > Lake... | reverse complement strand
ATGAAATTAATTTTAAATTATTTATTATGTCGAATTCTATGATAGTTTGAAATATTTTGGGGATTGGGGATTGGGGATTGGGGATTGGGGATTGGGGATTGGGGATTGGCCCAATCCCCAATCCCCAATCCCCGATAAAGATATTAAAAATGAAAAATCCCTTTCACATTTCGAAAAAAATATTTCAAACTATCATAGAATTCGACATAATAAATAATTTAAATTTAATTTCATTTTTTATAAACTATAGATCTTTATTTTATTTTAAATTAATATAATTTAATAAATGGAAAACAAAATTGAAGAAGTAACAAGCTGCGAAGGATTAGAAGATTTTGCAATGAAAATAGTGATAGTAGGTGATTCAGGGGTAGGGAAATCAAATATTCTAACAAGATACGCAATAGATGAGTTTAATTATGACTCAAAAGCAACAGTAGGAGTAGAACTGTACTCAAAACTTTTTAAAATAAATGATAAGCACGTTAAAATACATTTATGGGACACTGCGGGTCAAGAAAGATACAAATCTATAACAGCTGCATATTATAAGGGCTCTAAAGGAGCTGTGATAGTCTATGACATTACTAGACCTGAGACTTTTAACAACATTGACAAATGGTTTAACGAAATCAGGGAATATGGGGAAAAGAATGTTCAGCTAATTATGGTTGGAAACAAAAGTGATTTAACTGATTTAAGATCTATAGATACAGAAAGAGCGACTGAGAAGGCTACCACCCTAGGTAAAATTTTATTTTGAAAAATATCAGGCATTCCTTTTATGGAAACCTCTGCTAAAAATGCGACAAATGTTAATGAAGCTTTTAAAAAACTTATAAATGGTATGTAGCAATATAAATAAAATTACCTTAATTTAGAAATATACATTACTTCTTTAAAAAGTTCTTTAAATACTGAGCCTACGGAAGATAAGTTCCAAAATTCAGGAAACTTCTTGAAAATTAACAACGTAAACGAAGAAAAAAAGGATAAAAAGAAATGTTGCTAATTCAAAGTTTATTGATTATATCTTATTATTAAAGGAGGCATTTGAAAATTTAGTGTAGCTATTCAAATTCTATTTTTTTAATATTTAATTTTTTAAAAATTTTAGAAAAATATTTCATCGAATTTAATTTATAATAAAATATTTAAAATTCTATTTATTTTAATTTCAAAATATAAATTTATGGAAATACAAACTTATTTTAAAAGAACTATCATATTATCAATTTCCATAATTTTCAATTAAATTTAAATATCGAAAAATATATTTGCTTTCTCGTCCAATTCTAAGCTAACATCATTTCGTAAAATTTCCCAACTATTGAAATTATTCTTAAAATTATCTTCAATTCTTCTGCCGTCTCTGGTCATATTTATAATTCCCAATTTATTCAAATGTAACAAAATATCAGAAGAAACATTTAGAGTAGGTAGTAAGTAGGACAATTTTCTAATTTTAATTTTAGGGTTAAAGTAAATTTTCTTAACAAGTGGGATCATGTCAACAATTTTTTTATATTGGGTTGTGTTGAATCGTTTTTGCTTCTTTGTAATATTTTTCATAGGTAACTTAGAGAGGTAATTGAGATAATTATTATCATTCTTGACATTCCTTCTGACTCTTTTGTTCTCAAGAAATTTCGTCAACTCAGAATTTTCACCGAAATCCAATCCAGTTTTGAAAAATTTATTGGCAAATTTTTGTTCATCTTTAGAAAGAGAGACGCTTAATTTGGAATTTCTTAAGAAGTTTTTGATCTGTTTATCAACGTTGAAATAGTCGATCATTTGGTAATTGTAAAGAGAATCATCATTGTTGGAATTTAAATCGTTATTTCTCTGAGTGATTAAATCAGCTATATTATTGTTATTATTATTGCTATTTATGTTTATTGACTGATTATTGCTAATAGGTTGAAAATCATCAAAATAACTGTCAATTGTTTTATATTTTTGAGTGTAGGTATTACCACTACTCAGCTCTTCAAAATTTTTGTTGAGAAGTTTGTCTTTTAAAAATTTTGGTAGAATTACCTTGTCCATACTAGAATTCGAAAAAATTTTATGCATAGGTAATGTGTCCGTATTAGTATCATTCTGCATATTTGATTTGTAATATCCATACTTGTTCGCTTTCCTCGAAAAAAGATTTGTCAAATTTTCTTTTACGAAATAAAATTTCTTCCAATTTTCAAAAAAGTCTTTTATAATCTTCTTCCGGAATTTCATCTCTATGGGAAATATTTTACTAATCATATTTAAAATATTTTTATGAGTGTAAGAAATTTTTATCACATTATTTGATGTGAGATGATTGATCTCTTGTATGATCTCATCCGATTTTAATTCGCTAATTTCGGTTTTTATAAAATTATTATTATATTGAAATATTTGTGAATTTGGTGTGTTTTTGAAATTATTTGATAAAAATTGAGATTCTGAAGGTTGATCAAAATTTTCCATTTTCTTATGATTTAATTTCATACCTTCCATCACTTCTTCTTCATCATCTTCATCTTCGAATTTAGCATTCAGTTTTTCTTCGTTAAAGAAAAATTCACTTGATGTGACTTTGGAATGTCTTGATAAAAGAATTTCTTGAAGCTTTTCCTCTACCTCCTCATTAACCTCAATTTCTCTACTTATAGAGACGATTTTCTTTTGAGTTATCTCAGTGTTCTTGAGGTAATTATACAGTTTGTTTCTCATTGTCAGTTCAAATTCTAAAGTTTTTATAAGCCCCAATTTTTCAAGATTCATGAAAAGATTTTTTATTGTTCTTCTATCTATAACAAACCCTATAGTTTTTTCTAACTCGTTTAGGATGTAAACTTTTAATTCGTTGACTGTTATGAATTTGCTTTGATTTATTTTGTTCAACGTGTAAATGTATCTGTTGTAAGAAACGTCGTTTATTGATTTTATTTTAAACAAATTTAAGTGGGCATTGAAATAATCTAGGAGAATTTTACGTTTTAGTTCAGAGGTTAAATTTTCTAAATTCGTGGTTTCAGTTAATTTATTTGTAGTTTTTATTTTTTGGAGATTAGGATTAGTAAGGATTTGATTGATAATGAATTTAAAATCGGTCTTATTTAGATCTTGGTAGTTGGAAGAATTTTTGCCAATCATGTCTTTTATCGGCCATTTAAATTCAGACGTAGTGGTTTTTTTTACAACTGGTGGGTGAATTTTTGAAGTATCTTCAGATTTCGGAACAATAGCTTGTGGATTCTTTTGAGTTGTTTTAGTTTTTGATTGCATTGCGAGTTTGTTAAAAAATGAATCTAATGTGTAATTATCAGATTTGATTAGGGTTTTAGCCATATTATCTTCCTGCAATCTTGAATTTTCAATTTGAGAAATACTTGCTGTATTATTTAAGACATCATCGCAACTTGCATAATTTAAATTGTTTTTTTCGATGGGTAACAAATTATTTGATGAACATTTATCGGTACATGTATGCATGTCATTTGCATTTATGTTTTCATGCGTAATTTCTTTATACTCATTTAATCTTTCATTGTCATTTTTGGAATTAGATTCTGTCTCTAATTTTAAGTTTTTCGAATTCACAAAATTTTCGTATTTAAGTATAATATGTTTTGGGATTTTATTTATAAATTCTTCTCTTAACATAAAGCTAAACTCATACTTTTTACCCTTTCTTATGTTAAAGTGTTTAATCAAGTTATTCTTTTCCATGTTGGAGAGAATTCTATTTGTAGTTTTTTCTCTTCCATGGAGGCCCAACAAAAATGTAATTTCATTGATCGTCAGCCCTTTTTCCTTCTTGATTAACAGATGAAACAGAATATTATTTTCTATACATAAATCGTCGACATAGAAGCTAAATCGATTTTCTAAATAAATTTTGTTCATGTTGATTTGGTTCTTCATATTCAGGAAATTCTTTTCTTCTTTACTCATTTCCATTATTCTTTCGGGATCTTTCGAAAATTTATAAAATCTTTTGCTGTAAAAATTAGAATTACTATTATTATTTTCTTCTAACATATTTTCATCGGCTTCACTCACATAGGAATCATCGCTGTCTTCTCTGTTGAAGAGATTAAACTTATTGTTATTCACATCAGAATACATGTTCAACACCTTGTTCTTTACCACTACTCTTTCATTATTTTTGGATGACTTTACTTTGACTAAAATCAAATTATACTTCTTCAATTCTTTGCAGTAGTGAGCTACTTGTTTTAGATCCAGATTAATTTTATTTTCTGTGTAGTCTTTTAAAATTTTTGATATTTGGGCATATGTAATCTCCTCTGAATCCATTATGATTTTATAAATTGATAGGGCGTTTAAATTTTTCTCTTCTTCGAATAGATTTTTTGTGTAGGAGAAATTGTAAAGATCCTCTTCGTTATCGTAATACTCCTTTGATTTGTAGTAGGATGAAATTAGTTTAAGAATTTCTATCGTGTCGGATTTTTTTTCCAAAATTAAATTGCTATCTTTAGAGATAATTGATTTCAGATCTTGGAGAGAAATATTAAAATTATTATTATGGAGACGGTTGAAAATATTTTCAAAATATTCGGTAAGGGGTATCCCATTTTTATAAATTGACCTTGATAAATCTTTTCTGACTAGTTTAGAAGCATAGCTTTTCATTTTCTAAAATTATAAATTAATAGATGAGTTCTAAAATAATTTATTAATTTGTTCTGAATATATAATGGGATAATTTTTAAAGTACATTTGATAAAAATTTGATAAGACTAGATAGGCTATCTTATGAAAGAGAATATTATATTACTTATTAAAATCTTATTTCAAATATTTTTATAAAAATGAAAATATTCCCTATTTTCCGAGTAGTAATTGAGTTAGACTCTCACATATTTTGATAAAACATTAGAAATTTCCATTTTATTTATTTCATTTTCATAAAGTTATTTAATATAAAAACATGTAAATATTTAAAATCTCCATATAAACTAAAATTTATTCTTTGCTTTTCGTATTCACAAGCAAATATTTTCTCTAATAGTCGTCTTTTGCGACTCCCCTTCCTCTCCTCTTTTTCATAGCCCCTAAGGTCATAGATGGCACGTAAGTTTCAGTATAATATTCAACAGAATTAATCATAGAATTGAGAATATCTACGATTTCTTCATTTAGGTAGGCCTCTTTTAAATGAATTGAATTATCCAATTGAATTTTCTTCTTTTCGATTTCATTCAGCTTAATAAGCATGTCTGCCTCGATTGACTTCTGCTGAGTGAAGGGAATCGAATTGGGATTGATTGAAAGCGAAGAGAACCAGCAAGGAAAATCTATGTGATAATCATACTTTTCAGCTTCTGACATCATGTTAGGGTGCATCTGTCTTAATATCAGAGCTGAAGATTTTCCTGTCATATCACAAGGTCTAATACAGTGTTTTACTCCGTTTGAGGCGTAAGAATTTTCTAATAATATTTGAAAATTATATTTATTATCTTAATATAAATCATACCTTCCATAATGCAAATGCATCCTCTGGGTAATGGAATAGTAAAGGCACCGTTGCAAAAACCATATAATTGACTACCAAAAGATAATCTGCAATCAGAAAATAGTCTCAGTGTGTAGATAGGCTATTAATAAGAGAAATTATTTATAAAACAATTTATTTACCTGCTTAAATCGAACCGCATCATCAAAATGCTGTCCTAATCCTTCTGTTCCGTCATGATACACGTTCATAGCGAAGGAGTTTACAAAATTTTTTAAAATAATGCCAGCTTTAACTAATGGATCTTCCACTTTTTCTCTCATCCAAAAGGGGGGAGGAGAAACATCTTTCCTAATTCCAGCTCCCACATAGGAATTTGGTTCAGAAAGTTGCTTTTTAGTCCACATGTATCTGGATCCGAAGAAAAATTTTGTGCGTTTTATTTTATCACCAGAAAATGTCTTTTGAGCCGTTTCTGGTAAAAAAGCATCTTTTAATGAATATTCCTCAGTTCTTTCGACACAGTTTTCTAACTCATCCAATTCATCAGATGTATAAAAATTTTCATATGTAACTACCCCAACACGAAGCTCGTTCTTATCGGTCTGAAATTTATAAAAATTAGCAGGTATGTTATTTTCATGGAAGAAGAATTCTTTCTTAAGTATTTTTCTACCTTCAAATTCAAATATTTCAGATTTCACGATAAGATCGAAAACAAAGCAATCTCTGGTAGAGATTACATACATAGGATTAGGTAGATTGTTAAAGGTCAAGTTGTTAATAAGAGATAGCTTATCTGCAAAGGAATTGTGTACCTTAATTTTCGATTGGCTAAGCAATTCGCTTTTAGATAGGTCTATTTTATTTTCTGTTATTTTTGGAAAAGTTGCGTCTTTTATATTATTAAAATGATGCAAATTCAATTCAAATTTTGTTTCTCCTGCTTGTGTTTTGGTAGAAGGGATTTCATTTGAGGTTATTTGCGAATTCAAAGTATAATACGGACAATTATGAATATATTCTCTGACTTTTCCATCTTTGGTAAGGAGATACATTGTATATCTATATTCATTCCAATTTAAAATCAAACTAGATATCTTTTCTTCTAATCTGCAAATAAAAGTGTAAAGAAATTCTTTTGTAAACACCCCTGCACTTTTCCATTGTAATTCAGGAACGTATAGTTCTATTCTCATAGACATAGTTGTCATATTAAGGCCTGAATATTTTTCGATATTTCTATCAATTGAATCTTCTTCGTTCATATTACAAAGTTTATACGACGAGGAATGTAAAATTTTATCGAAGCCACCGCTTTTATAAAGTTTTAGCACTGATTTTATACCGCTAGTTGCTTTTCTAAACAGAATACCTACATGGATTTCAGACATTTCTAGTAACTCCTTATTTGAATATCTTTTGAGTTCTTCCACTGTAAAATTTCTTATTCCTTTGTCTTGATCGAACAGCAAATTAATTGCAAAAAAGAATTTATCTTTTGAGAATTTCCATATTTCATCGATTGTTTCCAAAATGAAAATTTCTTTAGCTATTTCCAGTCTTTTACTGGGGAATAGCAGGAAATTTTTCATTTCAACTTCATCTGGACTTTCAAAAGCGACTGCAATTACAGGAGAGTTTGTAAGTTCGGTTGTAATTAAGTTATCTATGTATTTAATAATTTGTTCATCTTGTATTTGGTCTACTGAGTGAGTTCCTTGATAAATTAAATGCCCTAATTTTGAATACTTATGCTCGACATTTAGTTGCTGACTTTCACTCTGAACAACATAGGACACTCCGCATCGTCTTTTTATATTTAACGCTGATTGCTTCTTTTTAATGAAATGGGTTTTTGAAATAGTTTGGTTCGAAGTGATTTCAGTAGAGATACTACCTGCTACACTTATAGCATCACTTTGTGTTTTAAAGTTCTCTTCGTTTTCTATTTTTTCAAAAAATTTTTCGTTATCTTTTTGTAATTGAATAGGGGCATAGTCTTCTTGAAAAGTTTTTATGAAATTTAAAGAATTCGCATATTCTCTTCGAATTGAGTCATCATAGAAATTTGGAATGTTGTTGAAGTAAATTTCATTATCTAAATCAGGAGAAGAGTTTGTAAAGAGCTTGAGGATGTCTAATTTCTTAAAAATATTTTCATAATTTGGGTTGTATAGGTTGTATTTAAGTGTCTCCTTAGAGGGTGACTCATTGATTGATTGTTTTCTACATTTGAGTTCAACTTCAGTAGAATAGGTTTTTCCCAAATTTTTTTCATCTAAATCCAAGCCAATTTCTAGTTTACTTGAGTTCATTCTTTTTCTTCCGAGGACTTTCAATTTTATGAATTCATTGTAAATCCTATTGAGGTCTTTATTGATACACTGATTAAGCTTTTCTAAAATTGCCGGTTCTTGTTGCGAGATTAAAGAAAGAGAACTTGAATTTTTTACAGAAGTTTTTTCTTTTTCTTGAGCCATATGAGTAGAATCATTTTCATTTTTGTGAGTTTCGTTTGATTTATCTATTATTTTATTCATCTGCTTGGCTCCATTAGGCTTTTTAAAAACTTTTTTATATAATAAATAAATAGAATAATTACCTGGATTTTCTTGCCCATTTGTGTTTTCATCAAGTTTTTTCCTGGAGCGAGGTACTTTAGCTTTGCTTGTTACTTGAATTTCCGAACATTTTGCTACCTCTACATTAAAGATGTTCTGCCTCTTTTGAATAGAAATTTCTGCCTTTTTCGGTTGGAGTTTTTTCTTAGGACTAGTAGAAACCTCAGCTTTCTCTTTATTAATTCTCTCTCTATTGTTTAAATTTAGCTCGAATTCCATTTTAGGTGGTAGCGTCACAGGCGCATTTTCCAAACTGATATGGGTTTCTTGTATTTTATCCTTTTCGCTAAGTTCTTTCTCTTTGTGATTGAAACCATTCAATGGATCACATCCTTGTTCTTTAGATATCTCAGTGTTTCTACTCATATTCGTCTCTTCATATTCTGGAGGCAGATTCGATTCATTTTTTAAAATTGCTAATTAACAAATAAAATATATTAATGTTTACAGGGGAAATTTTTTTTCTTTTTCTTGCTGTAATAGCTGTCTATATAGTCTATTTCTAAGTAATGTATATCTTCTGGGGTCACTTCAATCGATCTTGTTTTCCGTCTGTCCTCAGGGAAAATTTGTTTGTTATTTAGTTTGTTCATTTATAATTCTACTATTAGATAGCCTATATAGCTTAGGATTTTAGAAAAAAAAATATTAATTAATATTTTTTTCATTTACAATAATCAAATCTTCTAAATGTAATAGGGAGACAAAGAAATAGATTTAAATAAATTCATAGTGCAAAAGTTAACAACACAATAAAATATACTTATGTCAAAGTTTACTTATAAAATTTGACTTGAAATTTCTTTATTAATTTAAAAAAGAATGGGGTTTAAAATGGTAATTTATTCTTGAATATCTTTTTATTATAAATTGTATTTTAATTTGTTCCTTATGGCTTTTAGACCATTTAATCGATAATTATTTGATTAAACAACACGACGAGATAAAATAAAACAACCTTATTGAGACTTAATTTAAATTTATATTTGCCTCCCACTGTATTAATTCAATTATTATGCCTTTTCCTTTTTTTAAATTTGTTTCTTTTATTTTATATTATATGATTTATGATCGCATGAATTCAGATGATGGATCACCTTTCGGGAGTTACCTAATTTGCATTTAAATTCAGGCATAATTAAAATATATTTTCTAAATAACCATCAAATTCATTTATCATTAGTTGTATATTTATTGATTAGAAATTAAAAATATTAAAAGTTTTATTAAGATTAAAACATGCAATTCAATTTGATTAATTTAAAAAATTAATTTGTGTTATGATATAAATTTTATCTGTTTCATAAATTCATCTTCTTTATCATTTTTGGCCGATTCATAATGCGCTTCAAAGCCCTATAATTGAGAATTAAATATTTATGATATAAATCCTACTGTTATATGATCCCTACTAATAGAAAACTTAAAAGCTTTTAAAAACAAATCGTCAGCTGTTATGTTATTGAACAAATATTTCATAATTACAAGTACTTCATCGAATCCTTTTTTAGACAAAATTTTTTCTTCGTTTATCTTTAATACAGCAAGTGCTATTCTATATAAAATTTTTTGGCCTTCCAATAAATACACATCGAAAACCCTAACTAATATGTCAAATCTGAAATTCACTGCGAACAAAGTGATAAACCACTGAGACGCGTACATGGAAGGAACGACTTCCTTTGTTTTAAATATGTCATATATTTTTGGGATATGTTTTTTAATTAGGCGTAGTAAAATGTAAAATGATTTTTGGAGTTCAGGGAAGTTAAGTGTGTAATACCCATGCATTTCGTATTTATTCATTAAACAATGGACCATCCAGAAAGCCGATTCTTCATCCATATAGGTAAGCATAAGTGCAACTATGAATCCCATCCCTTGAACGTATCCTGTTTCTTTATTGAATTTAGAATAAGCTCGTAATACATTAAATAAAGATCTCTGTCTAAATGAAGTAAATTAAAAATATGTATATGATTAAATATTTATATATACCCTAGTCCGTATTTTTCTTTAAACAGGGTATGCTTTGGAAATGTTCTATCTATGTCTCTTAATATTATCGCTTCTGTTTCTAAATCAGAATCTTCGTCTGACGAAAGTTTATTATAAATTTCTGCATACTCGTCATTATTTCTGTATTTAGAAACGTTTGCATATATCTGCCATACCAATCCTCTAAGAGAATCAGGAATCCCCTTTCTTGTCCTCTCCTTCAATTTGCTAAAATTATTTCTATAAAAGTCTTCGAATTTCCCAAGCATCTTGTTCCATTTTTCTAATCTTGCGTTTTCTCGAAGTAGTCTCTTTTGTTTCATTTCTTGAGTTTCTTGTTTGTTTTGGATTCTAATACAAAAATAATGTGATTAATAGTTTTACTCTGTTTTTGGATCTTTTATGAATCCAAATTGATCAGTTATAATAACTTCATCTGGGAAGTCTTTAAATCCTATCAACTCTGCTTTCTTTAAATTTTCTTTGCTTAGTTCTTCTCGTCTATTTATTGAATTGAGAATTGTTTCTTCTAATTCTTTAATTTTGTCATTTTCCATAATTTATTAATTCAGTTAATTTTATATTATTTTGCTGTTGTTGTCACTACTGAATTTAATTCTCTTGAATTGTTACAAAAATAATAGATTAAATTTAAAATATGAGATAAGTAGATTTTATACGAGTATAATTAAATTTGCTATTTTTAATACTAATGATATTTGAATAGATTTTAGTTTCTTATTTACATTTATGTATTAAGTTATTAAAATTCACTTTATAATGTTTTTAAAATATTATTAAATTATAAATTATGATTACTACTAAGCTTTACAACAAAAAATTTTCGAAAATTCAAAAACTTGGTGAAGGGGCCTACGGAAAAGTCTATAAAGTTCAGGTCCTCGACGAGACCAAAAAAGATGGCGAAAAAGAAGTCTATTATGCCTTGAAAAAATTTGAGAAAAAACATTTTGACAGTGGGATGGATTTTACAGCTCTTAGAGAAATTACTATTTTAAAGGAAATAAATCATGAGAATATTGTTAAAGTCTCTTAAAGTTAAATTAATTTTAGATAGATGATATGTTTTACGGTTCAGGAAATTTATTTATAGCATATGAATTTTTAGACTTCGATTTGAGTCATATAATTCACGATAAAAATATTCCACTAACAGATAGCATAGTAAAAGGTTTGATGAAGCAATTCTTGCAGGGACTAAATGAATTACACAGATTCAATGTTGTTCATAGAGATTTGAAACCCCAAAATCTTTTAATTTCAAAAAGTGGGGTGTTGAAAGTAGCAGATTTAGGGTTTGCAAGATTTGTAGCAAGTCCCGGAAGAGAAATGACTACAGGGGTCATTTCAGAATGGTATAGACCCCCGGAAATATTCTTCGGCGCTAGAAATTATACATACTCCATCGATATTTGGTCGGCTGGGTGCATATTTGCTGAATTTCTTCAAAAGGAACCTCTCTTCTATGGGAACGGTGAAAAAGAAATATTGACTAAAATATTTTATCTACTTGGTGTTCCTAATGTAATTTTTAACTTTAAAAGATAAAATTATTTTTATATTTATTTTTCACTCATAGAACAATAACTGGCCTGGTGCTGTTCAATTGGATTTATATAAAGTTTTCGCACCTGGTGATGTAGAAACCATACAAAGTGTAAAATTATACTATTTTATGAAAATCTAGAGATTTGAATATGTTCCTAAAGAAGGTAGGGACCTTCTTGAAAAAATGTTAGTAATTAACCCTATTGAAAGAATATCTGCTATGGATGCCTTAAATCATCCTTATTTTAAAGTTGATCCTCAACCTGCTAGCTTTGAGGAAATTTCTAATTTGATTAAAAATTATAAAACTAAATAACTATAATGAGAAATGTAAAATTATAAAAAATATAAACCATAATTTAAAGCATTAAAAATTAATTAAAGAATTGAATATTAGTTACCTAATTCTCTATTTAAATTAAAATTCATTACGATTAGCAGATGATTAAATGATTAGTTTATTGATAAAGATTTGTTAAATATTTTTTTAAACTTTTATTTTTTACTTTCTCTTACCTTTAAATCTATTTTTACTCTTAGGTTGTTGCTTTTTTATATCTTTCAATACCATTTTTTTAACCTTTTGTTGGATACTTCTACTATCGATTTCAATAATTTCTGCATTTTTGTTATCTCCATGTATCATTTGCTTTTCATGTATTTCAATTTCTTTTTTGTAATCAAGATCGAAATCTTCATCATTTTCAGCATCTAATTTTTCATTATTTATCTCTAATTCTTCTTCTTCTTCCTCTTCGATTTTGTTATTGTTCATTTGCTTTTCGAGTCTAATTTTTTCTTTCGACTCCTTTTCAAACTCAGCCAAAATTACTTCGTGACCGTAAGCTTTCAATTTCACATCCAAGAAGTCATTTCTATGTACGAATGATTTCAAACTTTCTTTACTGACGTCATTATCAAAAGTCATTCCAAATTTCTTTAAAAAGAATTTATTAATGCATTGGACATCTCTTGTGAAATATTTTTGAGCGTCTTCATGAGCTATTGAAATCATTTGAGGAAAATCTATGACGAACATTTTTTGAGTTTTGATTTCTACTAGAATGTTGAACTCGTTGAAGTCCCCATGGATGAGCCCCTTATTTGCTAATTCAACGATAATTGAAATCAAATCGTTATATGCCTTTTCTTTATTACCGAGGTCTTCTATTCTGCAAAGGGGGTAGGAAGGAATGTATTGCATTAAGATGACATGTCTATTGTGGTCATAAGGCCTGGGTACTGGAAATTTATTTTCATAGAGACCTGATAGATATTTAAATTCGTTGATAGCTGATAGTCTACTAAGCAATAGCCAATTATAATGGGTTATATTTTTAGCGTAATCCCTTTTAGATTTTACTGATCTAAATGAGGTCCTTCCGAGTCTAGCTAATTTAATTACTGCAATATGACAAGGGATGTCGAGAATATTAATCTCTTCTGTGAATCTGTTAATTAGATTATCAACTTCATTTCTGTTGTCATGGGTATCTTCTTCTTGGTCATTGATATTTTCTTCAGCTTTTTCAGTTTCTTCGTTATCGTCTTCATCTTCATCTTCATTTTCTTGTTCTTCTTCATCTTCATCACTATTGTTTTCTTTTTTAATATCAGTGTTTATTTCTATTTCTTCTTGTTCTATTAACTTTTCTTTTATTTTGTTGTACTCCTCTTCTGATATCTCTTTTTCTTCGCTTTTCTTATCAGCATTCTTCGCATTAACATAACAAATATACACGTCTGATTCTTTTCCTACTCCTAATTTTGGACCGATCTTGACTAAAATTCCTCTTTTCATCAATGCGTGAATAGCGAGATAGTCATAACCTATATAATTTAATGCATATCCGTCATATTTGATGTTTGTATGTTCAACCAATTTGTGTTTCAATAAATTTGCGATCACTTTTGAGATGTTTGCCCTTTTCAATTTTGCAATTGATTCTATTAATTCAACGGGTACTATTTGATGATTTTTCATTCCCATCTCTATGGCTGTCAATACACGAAAATCTTCTGATGATAAATATCTGAATGCAGAAAGGTCTAATTTCATTTTTTAAAAATAAAATATATAAAAATACATAGATAAATTAGTATAGTAAAAGTTATTAAAGGTTAGTAAAATAAATATATTTTAAAATAAATTCAATAAATGAATATACTGCATTTAACAATATTTTTAACTCTCCTCTATAAAATATATTGTGATCCTGCAACTGAATGGACTGATCCTCAGAGCGGAACAAAATACGACTTTAGTTCTTTAAAAAGAGATCCTGAGTAAATAAAATTTAAAATAATTAAATTTTAGTGACCCCTGGAAAATCAAAGATGGAGCAGACAATGGGCTATTTTCTATGATCTATTTATTTAATTTTGGAATGAATCATAACAAGAGATGCAAAGGGTATGCATAAAATATTGTTAAAATAAAAAATTATTCAAAATTAGTCAAAGCGTGGCCGTAAGCGAAGTTTTAGAAGTTTTGAAACAACCAACAGATACCTGCGAGATTTTGGGAAAATCTGAAGTAAGAACTGTAGGACTCATCGAACAAGGCAACCCTAAAAAGGGAATTTACGTTCAATACGGAGGAGGTGAAAAATGTACCAATGGAGATAATCCTATGCAGATTGGAAGACCCAGGCAAACCAAATTTTTATTGAACTGTGCTGCAACTCAAGATGAGGTAATGATAACTATCAGCTCAATTCTTATATTCCTAAATTTTTTAGTTTAAATTAAATTTACCTGGAGGAACTCAAGGAACAACTAAATGTATTCTAGAATTTACAATCAACACCCCTGCCGGCTGTCCTGGAGGAGCCTGGGGTTCCAGCAGAGCTACCACACTCCTAATATGGTTTTTTATGCTTTTCTCTCTCTATTTACTTATTGGAACAGTTTATAATATTAAGAATAATAATCTCTCTGGAAAGGAAGCTATTCCTAATATAGAATTTTGGAGAAGTTTTCCATTATATGTTCAAGAAGGAATGGCATTTAGTTTAGCTGAATTTAACAAATTTACAATTTGGGCTAGAGGAAAAATTTCAGGAAATAATAACGCCTATAATGATATATAATATTAATAAATAATTATTGGATGTTTTATTAATTTCTTAAAATTTATTTAGAAACTTTTTTATATATATTTACTTTAATAAACCTGACTAAGCCTATTAAATTGCATCATTAGTAATTTAATGTTATCTATTGTTAAATATATCAATTATCTATTTTTTATAAGCAGGGTGGAAATCGGACTATATTT
>Ga0169931_10008520_pt1 | contig 14946 bp, 19 predicted proteins | sample Kivu_15m_20L_FD_129675 | JGI IMG/M metagenome (GOLD analysis project Ga0169931, IMG submission 129675) | Freshwater microbial communities from Lake Kivu, Western Province, Rwanda to study Microbial Dark Matter (Phase II) - Kivu_15m_20L... | ecosystem: Environmental > Aquatic > Freshwater > Lake... | reverse complement strand
CAAGTTACATGTCCTCATAAACCTGGTTTGTGATAATTTGTAAAGGAGTGCTCCTTAATACGAATATCATAAAAATAGTCTTTAACAAGACTATCTAGAAATAGCAGGTTTTAAGTAACGGTTGCAAATCTTTAAAAAATATAAAAATACCAAACAGTGTTAATGAAATTGGCGATTATGCGTTTTTTGATTGTTCTAATCTTAAGAATGTAGTAATACCAAACAGTGTTAGGAAAATTGGTATTTCTGCGTTTGGGGTTGGGGGAGAAAAAGAAGACGATGTAGTAGATAAATCTTTTAATAATTTAAATAAATCTATTGAAAAAATTAGTTAATTCGGTTGAAAAGTTAAAAAAAGAGATCTTGGAGATAAAGGTTACATATTAAATAAAAAAAAATAAACAAACATTATTAAAAAAATATAAAATTGAAATAGTACATCCTCATAGAAAAAATCAAAAAAAGAAAACATCTAAAAAACACAAAAAATTATTAAAAAAAGATATACCGTTGAAAATGTCATATCAAAATTAAAATAATATAATAGAGTATGTTTTAGAAAAGATAGATTAAAATCAACATATATTGGTTTCTGTTTTTTAGCATCAGTTACATTTATAAATTAAATTTTATAAATGTAACTAATTAACATAAATCATTTTAATAATTATGAAAGTTTATCATTTAAATTGTCAATTCTCCAGCCCCAATATGTCTAAACTTGACATAATTAAAAACTATGAATCTTTTTTAGATATGTCATTTACAATTAAAATTGGAGACTATATTGATTTTTATTCTGATATGAGATATATAATTGGAGGTATTCAATTATGTCATAAAAATCATACTCAATTATTTTTAGATTACAATAAAATTAGAGATCTTGAAAATGATTACAACCTTTTTATTTAATTATGTTATTAAAACATTCTATACAACAAGAAGGTAAATTTATATCAATACATTTTTGACAACCATAACATACATCTTTTGAATCTAAACAAATAAAACACGTGCGTTCTGTATTAATTTTACCCATAATCATAATATCACAATTTACATTACAGCCTAAACATTTTTTTATTTTTTTATTAGTATTTGCATTTATTGTTTCCTCATTTTGTATATTAAGATGTCTTTGTTCAAATAAATCTTCAAATTGATTTTCAGAATACAAAGACCAAAATAAAAAATCATCATCATTGTCATTGTAATATGAATAATAATTATTTACATTATTGATGTAATTTGTGTTATAATTCAATATCATTGTATTATATAAAATTATACACATAATATTATGTGTATAATTTTATTATTCAATTTTTTTCTAATTGTATCGCAACTACACCATACTCTTTGTTTATCATTAGGTAAAATATTTATAATATACGCTTAATCCATATTCAATTGTTGGAATACCAAGTGAATAATTTTGTAAATTCATATCAGACAAATATTTTTAATAATTTGGTTTAATTTCATTATTAGATTCAATCTTAATAATTTATTTTATATTAATTATTTATCAATTTTTTTAGATTTTTTTTAACCGATTCAAATTTTGGTAAATAATGTTTTTGTACCTTTGCTAAGAATTTTTTATTTTTTTTTTACTTTATCACCTAAATTATTAATCACATTTTCAAAAGTTAGACGCTATATATTATTATTAAGATCTATTTTAGATATACCATAATAATCTTCATATTGTTTATCATATGCTCCATATTCTGCCTTAGTCATATCTAAACCTAATTTATTCGCCATGTCTTCAATAAATTTTTCATTATCACATTCTATTTCAATATATGTTGGTATGCCTGGTATGGTATCAATTACCAATTCTTTACAACCATTTATACTCCATTTTTCTCGAATCGTTTGATGATATGCTAAACATGGTAAATTTAACATCTTAAAAAATTCATATGTTTCTTCCATTGTATTGTTAATGTTTATTTCTGATTCTAGTGCATATTTTGAGTCTTCTGGATAATGTTTAATAGTACTTGTTATTTTATTTCCTTCTGATATTATTCTAACATATCCACGAGAACCATCTGGAAGTTTATAAATATATTTCTCATATAATATAGGCGGATGAATATTTTTTGCTCCGATTTCCTTTAGTTTCGATCTTATTTTTTAACATTAATATTTAAAAATTTTGCTTCAACTTAATTCATTTATAAGTAATTTATATTATAATATAAATGAATGAAATTAAATGATAAAATTATATATTTTTATTAATAAAAGTATATACAGTTTGCCTCTTGTTCGTAAGAACAAAAACATTTCATAAACTTTTTTTGTTTAAATTTTGATACAATTTAAAATAATCGTCATAATCAATATCCTAATAATCCATGTTTATAATGGGGCTGGAGAATTCAATTATAATATCAATATATGGATTATCTAATAACATCAATATATGGATTATTTAATAAATTATTTTTTTATACAGTAATTAAATATGAATCATTAAATGTTTGTACATGATGTGTTTCTTGAAATATACTATATTTTACGGACATATTAACTATTTCATTATAACAATTTTCACAACATGATTGCAGTCCATTATGGACACAATTATAACATCCATAACGTACATTTTTATTATCTAAACATATTGAACAAGTCCTATCAACTTCTATTTTTGATTTATAAATTGTTATATTAGAACGATTACAATTTAAACATTTATAAAGATATTTTCTAGAATTAATATAATTACTACAGTAATTTGGCGGATTTTCAATATTTTGATTATCAATTATAATATCAACAGGGACGGTTAAATTATGTCTAGTACTATTAATAGATCTTCTAATTCGATTATATAATCTTTGAAAAAATAGCATAGCATAATGCGTATAAGTATTATTTGGTGTACCATAATTTGCATTATATAATTCCATTACAAATATTATGATACTATTACCTATATATTAAATTATATAATTATAATTTCAAATTTTTTTTAAAAAAGTATAAATTATACTTTTTTAAAAAATATTTTAATTGTTATTTATATTAATGAGTTACTCAAATACACAAAATTATATTGATTTTAAAGTTGATGGTAGATTGTTTCCATTATGGATATTATATAATTTTAAAAAATATAAACTTAAACCAATCGTTAAAATACCCGGGGAGGATCCATGTAATATTTCTGAAAAAGATGAAGTACATGAATTACGTGAATATCAAAAATTTATTGGTTCTTATTTAGATTATAAAAGTCCATATCGTGATATTTTATTATATCACGGTTTAGGTTCTGGTAAAACTGCGACATCCATTAATGTATATAATGTATTATTTAATCATACTCCTACTTGGAATGTATTTATATTAATTAAGGCAAGTTTGAAAAATCAACCATGGATGAATGATTTAAAAAAATGGTTAGCCAAAGGAGATACTAATGCAAGATGGGAAAATATAAAATTTATTCATTATGATTCACCTAAAGCAGATCGTGATTTTTTGAATGCAGTTAGAGAAGCAGATTCAAGTAAAAAAAACATGTATATAATAGACGAAGCACATAATTTTATTAGAAATGTATATGGAAATATTACAAATAAAGCTGGAAAACGTGCACAAGTAATTTATGATTATATGATTCAAGATAAAAAGGATAATCATACAACACGAACAATATTAATATCTGCAACTCCTGCAGTTAATACACCATTTGAACTTGCATTAATATTTAATTTGTTACGTCCAGAAATTTTTCCAAATAATGAAGCAAAATTCAATGAAATTTATGTAAGTAGTACCGGTCAGAAAACATTAAATCCAACTAATAAAAATATGTTTCAACGTCGTATAATGGGTTTAGTATCTTATTACAAAGGCGCAACATCTGATTTATACGCAAAACGTGTTCCATTACAAAAAAATTTAGTTATGAGTGAATACCAATTACAAGTATATAAATTTTATCAAGAAGTTGAACGTAAATTGGAAGCAAATATGAAAAGCGGACGTAAAAAACAAAGTGGACAGAGTGTATATAAGTCATATACTAGACAAGCAAGTAATTTTGTATTTCCAGTAATGGGGACTGATATGTCTGGAGAAGCAAGACCACGACCAAGTAAATTTAGATTGACTGAAAAGGAGGCTGAACAATTATTACAAGGAAAAACAGAAGAAATTGATAAAGATTTATCAGATAGATATAAATTATATTTGGACACAATGGATAGATATATACAGACATTTGATGCATATTTAAATAATAGATTATTAGAAGATAAAAAAGTTGGTTTATCTTTGGAAAAAGATATGGATATATTTAAAACCGAATATAAATACAAGTTTACTGAATTTTGGAATAATCATAAAAAAAAATCAAATTTACTTGAAGCGATGTATGATTGTAGTTGTAAGATGACTGCAATTATGTTTTATAGTTTACGTTCTGCGGGTCCATTATTAGTATACAGTAATTATGTGAAAATGGAAGGTTTACAAATATTCAAAATATACATGAAGTATTTTGGTTATACTGAATTTGGAAAAGAACCTGGTGTTGATTTTCACAGATATACTGAATTTGCAGGTTCAATGGACAGAGAAGTTAGAGATAATAATCTTAAGGCTTATAACGAAACTCGTAATGTTGATGGCTCGCGAATTAGAATAATTCTAATTTCTCCAGCAGGTTCAGAAGGTATTTCATTGAGAAATGTACGACAAGTTCATGTAATGGATCCATATTGGAATGAAGTACGTATTGAACAATTAATTGGTCGTGCGATTCGTCAATGTTCGCACAAAGATATTCCAATGGATGAACGTTATGTTGAAATATTTAGATATAATGCAATTTCTCCAAATAATGAGACAACAACTGATCAAGACATACAAGAGTTATCATTAGAAAAAAGTAATTTAATTTATTCATTTTTATTGCCTGTTAAAGAAGTTGCAATTGATTGCGAATTATTTAAAGAACATAATATGATTGATGGTGAATATAATTGTTTTAAATTTAATGAAAAATCTTATTTTGATCAATATATGTCACCTGCATACAAAGATGATATATTTTTTGATAAAAAAATAGATAATGGTTCTAATTCTGTTAATTCAATAACAAAAAAAGTAAAAGTTATTCGAATTAAGGCAGTCAATGAAGAAAATGGACAATTAACAGAACCATTTGATTGTTGGTATAATCCAGATACAGGGATTGTATATGATTATGAATTAAAATACCCATTTGCAAAAATTAAACGAATTGGGGAATTACCAATTAAAATAGATAAAAATACATATTTATTAGACAATGTTATCGTTATTCCTAAAGTTAGAAAAATATAAAAATATTTATTTAATTAACAGCGGTTATCATATATATTTGATTCAAATCTAAATTATAATTTATACCATTCGACTTTTTGAAAAAATAATCATTTTCTACTATAAAACAACCATTCACACCAAATTCCAAACCCATGATGATAATATTTCAAATGTTGTATTTGTATATCCTACAATCAAACATGCATGCGGATTTTCAAATTTATCATTTTCTTTAATATTTAATATGTTATTTCTATCTAACATATTATTTATATATGTTGGTAACATTAAACTAATCAATACCAGTAATTGTTCATCGGTCAAAATATATTTTATTTTATTTATTAATTCTTGTTTTTTTAATTTTGATATATGATAATTATCTATTTGAATATCATCACATAATTCATACTTTAATTTATATAAATCATCTTCAATAAATAAATTATTCTTATTTGAATCAAACGTATTGATAGATACTTCTTTTATTATAAAATTAATATCATCATCGATTAATGGAACTATTTTAATAAATTTATTTATATGAATATGATTTAATTTTGTATATATATAATCATTTTCCAACAAAGGATTCATATTTTTGAAAACAAATGTAAAATTTAAAAGATTATTCACATAATGAGGAATATTACGCAACTTATCTTCATAACATATTCCATATATTCCACCATATAATGCATTTTTTAATGTAAATCCATCATTATTATTATCGATAATGATTTTATAATTAGAATTTAAATTGTTTGAACAATAAAGAGATTTTAGATATAGATTATATATGGATAATGATTTTATTTTATTATTATCATTATTATTATAATGGATTACTTATTCTATTGCGAATGTTGTTGCAAATATTGAACATAAATTAGTATTGCCTTGGTTTTTAACATATTCGGATGAAATATCTATTTCAAAATCAGGTAAATATATTTTTTCATTAATTTTTTTATCTAGTTATTTATAAATATGATATCAAACAATAAATTGATTAAACATATTAAATGTGGTGATATATTGCGTTCATTTAAATTGGCATGTGATAATTTAAATTATAATTTAGCAAAATATTTATTATTAATTAGGAATGATCCAAATATTAATAATTCAAATAAATTTATTTACAACATTAAAAATAATAATCATAAAACAATTGTTCATTTAATTGACAACGAATATGATTATTTAGATTTAAATCATTTTTTTGTATTTGCTTGTCAAAATAATTTTATAAATATATTAAATTGGATAATAGATGGAAATGATTTAACAATTGATTATGAATTTGGTTTATGTTGTGCATGTCTATATGGTAATTTTAATATAGTACAAAAATTACATCATAAATATCCATTATTAAATTTAAATGCATATTACGATGCTCCATATTCTTTAGCATGTTTAAATGGCAATATAGATATTATAAATTATATATGTATGAATACATTTTTTATAAATTATTATTCATTCAATAATGAAGTATTTTATAATGCATGTATTAATAATAAAATAGAAATTGTTAATTGGTATTGTCAATTTCATCTTTCAAATGATATTATTATAAATGGTTCTAAACATGCATGTAAAAATAATAATATTGATATTTTAAAATTATTGATAAATTTTAATATTTTTTACGGTTCATTTAATGATGATATTGTTATGTTAATTAAATATGCATGTCATAACAAAAATTATGATATTATAAGTTGGTTGTTACGGTTTAGACCAAATATTGATGCATATGACAAAATGATATTACTAAGGATATTATGTGAAAATGGATGTTTCAAAATATTAAAATTATTAATGAAATATTATTATTTTGATTTAAGTATTGATGATGAGTTACCATTTCGTATTGCAAATTTATTTGAAAAAATGAAAATGGTTAAATTTTTATTAAAATGCAAACCAAATATTAATATAGGTATATATGACAATATTATATTTAAAATGTCATGTATTGGTCATAAAATGAAATCAGTTAAATATCTAATTTCATTAAATGAAAAAAAATATTATGCAAAAATTTCCAATAATAAAGTAATTGATTATAAAGTAATATATGACAAAAATTTTGTGGAAAATGACATAATTAATTGTTTGGTATGTTATGATGAAAAATCTACATTAATTACATCATGTAATCATCAGTATTGTAAAACATGTATATTTACATGGACACTAAATAATAAAACATGTCCGTATTGTAGAACGTATATAGATAAATATTACAATTTAATTGTTTAATTATTTATTGATTATTGATTATTGATTATTATATTTTTTATCATTTTTATTATATTACTATTTAGACAAAATGCGCCATGTATACCATCATATGAATAAAATTTAATATTATTATCATCCATTTTTGTTAAATTTAATTTATAATTTACAATATCATCATTTTTTGCAAAAAAACAAATAATTTCGTCAGGAGTAAAAAAAGTGGATAATCTTATAAATTTTGATGTTAATTGTGAAAATATGAATTATAACTTATTGAATGATTTAATTGAGGCGATGACATAAAAACATTTTCATGATTATAAATAAGATTTAATTTAATTTGTTTATTATTAATAGTTATAATTTGACTTTGAACAGATAAGTTAGTAAAATTATTTGGTAAATTGTATTGCCATTTGAAATTATCATGTAAAAATATATTTAGTGATTTATTACAAATTTTATCAAAACGGAAAATTATATTATTGTGTTTTTTTATGGTCATATTAAAATTTGCTAAATATGTTACAGGAGGCTTATTAATTCTACATTCTAATTGATCTATTAAACGGTGAAACTCATTTCCATTTTTAAACTCTTTTCCTAACCATTCATTTGGTAATAATGAACCACAATTGACCAAAATAAAATTAATTGGAATCATACTATGACAATCCATTTCAATATATTTCATTAATGGTCTTAAATATATATCATTTAGCATTATAGACATATTGATATCACGATACAAATATGGAAGATCATTTAATGTCATAAAATAGTTAACAATAAATTTAAATATTTCATTACCATATATATTATAATATTCATGTAAATTAAATTTATCAATTAATACATAGTTGTTAATATTATTACTATTAATATTTATTATTATTTGATTAATATGCCAAGAATTAAATAATGGATAAACTTTATTTAATAATTGTATTTCAATACCAAAATATTCACCATTTCTAGTCATCATTAAAATTGTATTTTTGATAGCACCGTAATTACCTAAATTTTTATATAATTTATTATTTTCAATATGTGCTTTACGATGTTTTTTATATAGTAATTTATCTCCATAATTATATGATATAATAGATAATTATATCATATAATGTAAAAAAATCAACATTTTTCACAATCGCCTAATATTATTTACAATGAAAAATATAATAAATTATATATAGTTATTTTTATTGAAAACTATATGTTGATTTATAATTAATGGCATCTCGGTATCAACTCTAACTTCAAAAATGAAGAATTTTTGATAATATTTTCATTTTGAATAGGTATTTTATATAGTGATAGTGTATTTATAACAAATAATATATTACCTAACCAAATATCATAAAAAAATTCATATTTTGTCTTTAATTGCATAAATTAAATCCCGTAAATATTTTGTGTTAAAATACATATCTGTACAATGATCTAAATTATTTTTTTGAATACTAATAATCTTAAATTTTATTAAATGTTTATATTTAATAATACTAAGTAAATTAAAATGTTCTACGAATGGATCATATTTTTCATATATATTGTAATATACTATATTTTTATTAAGATTGTAATTAAATGAAGATTTTCTAATGAATTCCTTTTTGTTTATATTAAAATATTTACATGCTGAATTAATAACATTGTTCCAATTATATGAACCACCATACATTTTATCTATCGCATTTTTACATAATATTTCTTCGATTTGTTTATCATTTTTATTAATAAACGCTTTATGTGGACAATGCGTTGTATCATATGTAATTAATTTTTGTTTACACTTCATATATTTTAATGATGATAATATATGAGACATAAAATTACCACCTGCAGAATAACCTAATAATATTAATTCTTCAGGTTTTTTATATTTTTTTATATATGTAACTATTGGATTTATAATAGCAAATGGTAATTGATCACTTACTATAACATTAAAACTATATTCATTTAATATTTTAGGATATGTTTTATGTATGTCATCAATTGTTTTTTTTATGTAATTGTTATATTTTAGTTCCATGCCGCCAGATGCTATATATATATGTTTATTCGTATCATTATTTCCAAAAGTATAAAATTTTATTTTATTATCATAATATGATGTAATTGTAGGTATATTAATGTCACCACGTATATTACTAATAAAATTATATAATTTTAGTTTAATGGCTAAATAAAAAACAGTTAACTTAAATAAAATTTTTATAATTTAAATTATTAGAATAAAATAAATTTATTTATGCTTTAATTTTATTATATTATTTATAATAAAAATATAAATGTATAGAAATATTATACACGTTCATAACTTTGAAATAAAACATTTAATTCAAAATAGCACACTTATGTATGAATTGGATAATTATATAACTTCATTGTGGAATATTGCTCCAGAAGTATTATGTTGTGCAGAATCATGGCAACCATATTTGGATATATTAAATCGCCATGTTCCAACAATAAAATATAAGTGGCAACTACAAATTGCAAATATATTAAATCCAAATAAAAAAATATAAAAATTATATATATCATGTCAAAAGAATCAAATTCTATTTTTGTTGAAAATGTAAATGATCCTAGACAAATTAGAAATAGATATGTTTATGATCAATTAGTTCCAGCATGGGCAAATCGACAAAATTATTCCAATTTAGATGTTGCATTGATACAAGCAATTGCAATAATTGATTTAAAATATAAAGAAAAAATAGAAGAATTACAAAAAAAATGCATCAATACAAACTGCAGGTGGATTTAAACGTGGATCTAAACGTTGATCTAAAAAAGTCCAAAAAAGTAACAACTAAATAAATTATTTTATTAATTTATATTTCATTTTATTTTATTAATTTATATTTTATTTTATTTTGTTTTTTAAGGTATGATTTATATTTACATGTAGAATAAAAAACCAATATAATTATCAATACATTAAAAATATAATCATATTGTTCGTCTGTCATTGAAATATTTACATAACTAAACATTTTTCCAATAAATGGATATCTTGTGTTATTATTATTATTATTATTTGTACCAGTTAAACGGTGTTCTAATTCAGTTAAAATACATTTATCATTATTTTTCATCCAATGGATTTTAAGAATAATTACAAATAATACATATGTCCATACATATTTAGGGGGTAATAAAAAACCAAAAAACAAAAATAAAACTACAAAATAATGTATCCAACGTATAATATCACTTAACATATAAAGTAAGATTTAATAATATTGTATTATATTATTAAATTTTTAATTTTTTAACGTTCTATAAACTTTCATAAAAATTTTATCTTCATTAATTGTCTCATCATGTTTTAATTTAAATAATACAGATAACAATTCTCCAACACTAACTTTTCTATGTACTATCCATATTGATAGACTTTCAAATAATGGACCCATATTTTGTTCATATGGAAAATATTTTATTTTTCTATTACATTGAGATGCAACTGCCCATTGCAATAATGCTTTCAATTGCACACAACCTAAAAAAACTCCACACCCCCAATTACCGGTTGCAATAGTTCTTTGTTGTTGTAAATTATTATATGGCATAAATCCTGCATAAAGTTTATTTAATTCTCTCAATAAATTGTTCTCAGATAATTGATTGTAAATACTACTGTTATCGTTACGAAAATCCAATGCATCTATTGCAATTACTTCTGATAAAATATTTCCATATTTGTCACGCAAAGTTTGATCAACGTAATCTCCTCCAAATTTTAGATTAAACCCGTAACCAATATAATTTGAAAATTGTTCAGTTCCACATATTTGAATTGCTTCAAAATCACCAATTCTTGAACATACTAGCATAGATAATAATAATTCTGGACATATTGCAAATCTAATTTCTTCTTGCACACATCCACCAGATAATACGCCCCCACCGATGTATGTATTCGCAAAATCTACATGTGCAAAGTGTGGTTCCTGTTCAAAACCAATCATTTTTTCAGCAAATGACAATGGTAATAATGGTTTATTACTGTTGGTCCAATTATAATTATTCATACTATTTACATAACTTCTTCGAATACAAATATCACCCAATAAATCTTTATTACAAATACGATAAAAATAATGAATTATCATTTGTAATTTGGCAATTTCTTGATTATGTCTAGTTTGAAATAATTTTAAAAAACTAATAGAATTCATATAACGATTCATATTTGGAATCATCGTACATAAAAACATATTCGCCAAAAGTGACGCACCCAAATTACGAGATATTATAAGTTCACTATTTGAATTTAAATCTAATAATGGTATTATTCCTCCATATATTGGAATACCGTTTAATATTGGTGGTGTAGATATTAAATTTAATTCTAAATTTTGTGCACGATATACTATAGATGGTAATACATTGTCAAAAAAATTAAAATTATTATTATATTGTGTTAAATTAATAATTGCACTTTCTAAACCACAAAAAGATTTTTTTTTCTCATCATTATATGTATTCATTACTTCATAAAAAGATTTGACATTTTTAACATTATAATAATTGTTAAGTATAAATTTATTATTAGTTAAATCAGCAGGTAAGCCTGCAATATTTATATTATTAGAATTCATATAGTTAATATATAATTATTTTTTTTAATTTTACCATGAAAATATAAATATGTCAATATATTTTAATGAAAATCAACAACATGTTATTAATGTTACTTATTATATTATTTATATTGTTATTATTAAAGTTAAAGTCTAAAAAAAATTTAAATGACAACTGTTTAATACCTTTTGATCTATATCCAAAATTAAATCAAATTATTAAAAATAAACATATTATTATTCAAGAATTAAATAATGTATTATATTCAAATAGATGGATTTTATATGATGATTTACACCATAAATTAATATTTAAAAAAAATAACATAGATGATGTATTTAAAATATTAAAATCAAAAGAAACATCATTATCAATAAATTTATCTGAAAAACCAACATGGAAATTATATGGATTATTATTTAATAGACAAATATATAATAATGATTGTCCAAATACCATTAAATTACTATTAAATATTCCTAATGTAATTAATGCAGGATTTTCATGTTTAGAAGCGGGCAAATCAACTGATTACCATACAGATAATAATGATGAATTTTATCGTGTACAAATACCACTAATAATTCCTCATGGAAACTGTAAATTTAAAATCAATAATAAAATAATAGATTGGTCGATGCCATTTATATTTGATGATAATTGTTTACATCAAGCATGGAATTTAACGAATGAAAATAGATATGTTTTAATTTTAGACATTTTAAAATAATATTTATTTTATATGTTTAATGGTGTTGTTTTATATTTTTCCCATTTATGATGCAAATACATCATAACACAATATTATCAATAATTATAATAATTGCTTAAAGAAAAAACTATTATTATAATTAAAAATGAATACAGACATTTACAAATATTTCAATCATAAATTTAATTATTCTTCCCCTCTAAAAATATATAATTAACTATAAAAAAAATTAAACTTTATTTATGCATTAAATTATTATAATATTATAAATAATATTATAATATTACCACCTTGACAAAAAATATTTAATAATAGTTAATTTTTCATTAAAAGTAAGTAATATAAACATGTTGAATTTTAACAATTGCTAATAAAAAATAAATCATATATTAATCAGACAAAAATACTTTATAATAAAATATTGATGCTATAAATGTCAATAATAGATAAATAATAAAAAATTTAGAATCTATTTTTCCACATGAATAATACACATATAATCCTTGAACTAATGCTCCAATTAATTGAATTTTTGCATTTTTAATTGCATTATGATTGTCAAATAAATCTAACATTTTATATTATATAATAATATATTATAAAATATTTTATGATGATAATTATATGATGACAGATAAAATAGTTATGTCAGATGAAATCACATTTGATGGAATTCGTGATTGGTATGTAAGTATATTTAAAAAATTAGGTTGGATGGTATTAGCCAAAGATAAATATCCAAATAAAGTAAAACAATATAAATTTAGTATCGAAAAATGGTTAGAAAAAACAAATTTTAAATTAAATAAAGAAATGCCAGAACATCTAAAAGACGATATCCGTATTTTAAGACAAAATATGTTAGTTTTAGATATTCATGTTCGATCTATATTTGCGGATATATTAGTTGATGGAAAAAGTGGAATTGTACTTTTTGGCGGATGTGATGATATAGAATTAGATAATGTTATTGAGGAAATTTATAATTTGAAATATTGATATTAATATTTTTTCTGAATAAATATATCATAGCCAGATGAATACATACATAATCCATCTTTATTGATTAATATATCACATCCATTATGATTTCTAATGAATATATGTTTACTATTAGTATTTGTAAAATCACATTTTACATATTCAATATTTATAACTTGTCCGCATTCAGGTACATGCGTATATAAGTGTTTTTGTGAGGATGGCAAATATTCAATATAAATATAGTCACCAATGATAATATCATCCATATTACATGATTGCCATTTGTCAATTGATGCCAATGTTTCTTTATAATTCGTACAATTTTTTGCATGATCATTATAATATTGTTCTTCAAATTGATCATAAAACATTTTATATTGTTAAATATATTCTAATATTTTAATTATAATTTAATGATTAAAATATTATTTTCAATTTTTTTTAATTATATATATTCAACATAGACTTCTTACTATTCATTGTTAATATAGTATATTATTATCTTTTTAAGTTGTTTTATTTATTAAAAAATAGGCGTTTTAAATGTGCAAAGGTGTAAAAAATTAAAACTGGTAAAATAATGTACAACTTTATAGCAAATAACAATTACATCATCAAGTTAAAATATAATAAATTAAATATTGTTCCACGCTATGACTTATACTATTTCAAATAAAATATTAATATTAATAAATGTCTCGTGCGGCGTATGTAATATAAAAGTCATATTCATTAAATATTGAACGATATATATATATTATTAAATAAATAATATATTTTTTTATCGATAAAACTATTTGATTTTTCACTAACATTATTTTTATTATTAATCTCTGATATAACATAATCATATTTTTCTTTAAAAGGTTTAAAATATTCACTTTGTGGAAATTCTATAAGACTTTGTATTTCGATATTTTTATTATTAATCTCTGATATAACATAATCATATTGTTCTTTAAAAGGTTTAAAATATTCACTTTGTGGAAATTCTATAAGACTTTGTATTTCGATATTTTTATTATTAATCTCTGATATAACATAATCATATT